>Ga0233431_1005109_pt1 | contig 13169 bp, 11 predicted proteins | sample SI_118_April2016_FD_179867 | JGI IMG/M metagenome (GOLD analysis project Ga0233431, IMG submission 179867) | Seawater microbial communities from Saanich Inlet, British Columbia, Canada - SI_118_April2016_200_MG | ecosystem: Environmental > Aquatic > Marine > Inlet | place: Canada: British...
TTTTGCTCTGGCCAACTGGCTTTCGCTTTGTTTTACTTCAACAATATCCAACAATCCAAGGTCATAACGGACTTTATTATCCTCTAAAAACTGTTGGGAAAGAACAACGCTGCTTTCTAACGTTTCAATTGTTTTTAATACTCCAACCAGGTCCCAGTATATTCCTGCGATGGTGGACAATAAACTCAGGGTTTGTTTTTTATTACCTAATTGTGTTTGTTCCAAACCGATAGTGCTTTTAAATTCAGCCAGTTTATTAATATCTCCCCAACCCTGGTAAAGCGGAATTGATACAGCGGCTGTAAGGTTCCCTGAATGGATTTGATCACTCCCGGATTCCCAACCTTCGACAGAACTACCCTTATCAGCAACTGAACCGGTAGTGGTCTCACTCTGTGTGTCTGAAAGGGTCAAGCTGTATTGAATGCCATTATCGATCATTTGCTGCCAGGAAGTACTCAATGTTGTTGTATTGGTATTTGAAAGGCTTAAATAGGGACTGCTTCTGTATTGATCATCAAGATCGGAACCGGTCTTTGAGATCGTTTTACCCAGGCCAACTGAGTTGACCAATTTAGGGTTGTAAATTTCCTTATTGGCTGCCAAGGCTTCCTGTGCAACTTGTTGATCAATAGCAATAATTTCCATAGTAGGTGCCCGATCCAAAGTCAGGGCTAAAATGGCTGACATATTGACCTTGACTACTTTTTGACCGTCCTGCTCGGAAAATTGGAAGTTTTTTAGTAAGTCTGGATCAATGCTATTGGACTGTCCAAAAAGAAAATTGGCAGTTGATAAGTAAAAAAAGCTCAAGAAACTAAATAAGATGATTTTTTTTATTTTCTGAAAAAGTACTTTTTCCATTTTTAGACCATTTGAAAAAGAGTTTTGATGTTGGAGATATTTGATTTAAAAATACAAAATCAAATTGTAAAATTACCCATAATTAAATGAAATTATGATTTACAGCAAGAAAATTGCTGCCACGTATCGGTGTAATATTGACATTCAAAGACTATAGACGAATCTTTTTGCTCAATAAGTTTTAATTAAAGTTATCTGATTTTTAAAACCTTTCCAATGATAGGAAAAAAAAATCCCTTTCAAACTAATTTATGAGTGTTGCAGAAGAATCGTTTAAAAAGGAGTAATTATTAAAAAATTGAAACCTTGTTGATGGCATTAAAACTATTTTTTTTATTTTTTACAGATTTAATTTGATCAATGGTTTTAAATGGATTATTAAAGTTTGCCGGGTATAATTCATTGCGGTGTTGTTAAAAAAAGTAATAAAATGTAACAAATTAAAAAAAATTCTATTGATATTTTACATAAATTTTTATGCTGGTTCCGTCTTCAGTACTGAAATTTAAGATTTCCTGATCCTCACCAATAGACATTTTAGGAATACTGTTAAGTATTTCCTGAAGATTTATCCCATTCATTTCAAACTCTGAAATTTTGTCTTTGGTTACCATATTGAGCATAAATCTAGCAAATTCTACCGGTAAATTAAGCTTAATCAGCTCACAATCTGTACTTTTAATCTCTATGATAATATTCCCTTCATTGAGATCCTGGTTACTTGACTGTTCAATTTTATTGATGGATTTTGGTACCTTTGAAGATTCTTTGCCATGAATGGCATTCAACAATCTTTCACCGTCGTCGGCTGATATTTTTCCTTCTGATATCATTTCCAGTATTTTTTCAGTTTCAGTCATAGCATTCCTCCTTATATAGTATATTGATTCAATCGCTCTACTTCAGTGCTTTGATTAGCCTTTCAGCTTCATCTATATTGATTTTACCATCCGAAACCATCTTTAATATCATGGCGACTTCATTTTGGTGTTTTTCTGATTTTGGTTCCTGTTTTTCAGCATTGGGTTCACCGTCGATATCATCTTTATACGTATTAAACCCGGAAAATACATCCTTGATCATTGGCATGAAATCTTTAAATGGGAAAGATTTGATGGTTGGCATCTTCTTTTTGATATGAATCTTGTCTTTAGGAAAGGTTCCTTTAATATCGGTGTCACTACTCAAACTGGTGATATAGATATGACGATCATTATGGTAACTGTGAACATTTAGATAAATATCCCCGGATACAGAGTTAATTTGGATGTCATCTTCCAGTTCAAAATCTGCGTTGATATAAATATCTCCAGAAACACCTTTGTGACTGAAACCTTTTAAGTGGCCTTTTTCAATTAAAAATCGCCCACTGACACCTTTGCTTTTTATAAATCCATTTACTTTTTCAATCCTGGTATCACCACTAATACAATCTATTTTAAGGGTATTGCACTGAATATATCCAATTTGAATGTCACCATTAACGGTTTTAAGCTTGCCATCCAATTTAATAGCATTAATGTCAATATCACCATTTACTGTAACAATGTTTCCTTCTACTGAAATGTTTTTAGGGATTTTTAACACTAATGTGGTTTCTAGCTCATCGTTGAAGAAGCTCATAGCCATCGGTAAAATGCTCCAGTCTTTTTCTTTGATTACCAGTTTGTCTTCCCAAAAACTAATATCAAATAACTCACCAGAGGTTTTTTTTCTAAGTTCCTTAAAATCAATTTTCATATCTTCTCGCTCTTCTTCTACGATTTCGATACTTGTTTTGTTCAGTTTGATATTTATATCAAGATAGCTTTTTTCTAAAATAAAATTCATTTGATCCTCCGATAATTATTGGTTCATTTTTTTTAATTTATTCAACGCCACTTCAACATCAATTTCTCCTTGTTCCAGTTGCTCCAGAATTGAAGTATTGTCCTCTTTTGGCGTGTCCTGAACGCCAAGTGCTGTTTTAGTTTTTTTCAATAGATTTTTGATCTTGGGGTAAGAACAATTCATCAGTTTTTCACATTGCTTTATATTTCCCTCTGCATAAATAAAGACTTTGATAAAGCTGAGAAAGTCTTCCGGTACCTGTAGGTCACCATTTGAAAGACTGAATTGGCTCTTAACCTGAGTTTGGCATTTAGAACATTCCAGTGTGCGGATAAACATTTTTTCCTGGCAAACTGGGCATTTTTCAAGGGGTTTTGTCATAAAATTCTCCATAATTAAGTTGATAAATTAATGATTGTTAAAAAAAAAGACTTAGTCAATAAAAAGTGTTAATATAATTAATAAAAATATTATTAAACATTAAATATATTAATATTACATTGCTTAAGAACATGACATCATTAACTTCACATTTTAAACCCTGATGAAATTAGCGATAATTGTTTCCTGGGACGTTACCCGTGATTTGTACCATAGCAATTTACAATTTCGTTGCCCTTATCTGTATGTTGAGCGAAGTCGAAGGACTACAAAACGACGTTTACCGAGCGAAGTCGAGGTATCGTTCTTTGCTCAGAGAATCGCAATTTCAGTGCTCAGTAAACTGTGTTCTGCAAACTGAATAAAGAATTAAAGATTAACTGAATAGTTACTAATTATCAAAGATTTTTGACAAACATTATGTTGTGCTACCGCAATTAAACTCTTAATATTTTAAAAAGTGTCATTGAGTTTGTAAAAACGATTTTTGAAATGGTAATAATTGGAAAAAATGAAATCTGAAATGATCATTAAATTCTGGTTTGAAGAGATTCCAACCCAGGCCTGGTTCAAGAAAGATGAAGCTTTTGATGTAGCATTAATTAATCGGTTTTCAGCCATTCATAAGGCTGCGGCCAAAGGAGAATTATTTAATTGGAGAGTAACTCCAGATGGGAGATTAGCTGAAATTATTATATTGGATCAGTTTTCCAGAAATATGTTTCGGAACACCCCAGAGGCTTTTTTTTATGATCCATTAGCTCTGATGTTGGCTCAGGAAGCAGTTTCCTTAAAACAAGATCAGGAAATATCTAAAGAAAAACGGAGTTTCTTGTATATGCCTTTTATGCACAGTGAATCTCTACAAATCCATGAAGTGGGCTTGGTACTATTTGCCGAGATGGGTAATGAGGGAACTTTGGAATATGAAAAGAAACATAAAGCAATTATTGAGAGATTTGGACGATATCCTCATCGCAATGAACTATTAGGGCGAGAATCCACTCCTGAGGAATTGGAATTCTTGCAGCAACCCGGATCTTCTTTTTAGTCTTTTTTGTAATCCGGTGGCACGAATCGGTAGTGTCCGGTGATTTTGAAATCGAATAACATATCTTCCAGTTTCGGTCCGATACCGATGTTATGCACCATTAAAGGTCGATTTCGACTGATGTTTTTCTGATCGCTGACAATACCAATATGGGGTAAATTTCCAGGTATCATCCAGGTGATCAGATCACCCGGATGATAATCATAAGGCTGATTTGATTTCCTTAATGTTTCCCCGAATCTTTTAAAATAGATCTGTAAATTCGGCACTCTTCTGTGATCAATATTTTTATCCGGTTTTTTTAAGCCCCAGATACGTTTGGAAGGATACAGTTTGAAGTTTTCAGACATATCTTCATGAACGGCTTTTTGTAGATCAAATCCAATCGCCCGATAAGATCGGATAATCACATCTGTACATACACCAATTCCTGCCGGGACATCTCCTCCAGGGTAAGCGATTGAATAATAGGACCCATCATACCGAACATCCTGAGTAGTGCGAAATAACGCTGCTTTAACAAGATCTTGTTGAAATTCCCCCGCCCAAATACTTACTGGAAATATGCAAATTAAAAATAGAATTTTAATGATATTCATTGCTGATCCAGTCGATGTTATTTAATAAGTAATGAGAATTTCTCTTCTAAATATAGCACAATTATGTCATTTAAAAAATTGAAACAAAAGCAGGATATTGGATTTTTTTATTTTGAAATTTGGAACACTGTTTTTATGTCAGTTTGTCAGGTTCCTTTGTTAGAATGATTCGTGTCGTTCGTAGATACAATTCTGTTGATACATTAATTAAATTTGGTGTAAATAAGCTTACAGAGAACTAAAAAACAGTAGTTGAAATGAATATTTTAGATTTTGTCGGAGAATTATTTTTAATCATAAAACCTTAATATCAGAATATTGACTTTAAAAAGAACAAGCATTATTGGTTCGACCTGGATGCACTTTCAAGAAAAAATAGTGTAATTTGTATTTCTTAAACTGCAATAATTTGTACGAAATATGACTAAATTAACGACCCCATTTGAGATCTATAAACTTCTGGATAAATCAAATTGTAAAAAATGTCATGAGAAGACCTGTATGGCCTTTGCCGGAGCAGTATATCAAGGTCAAAAACAACTCAGCGAATGCCCATTACTTGATCCAGCTATAATTGCACAATATAGTGAGTTAATTAAAGGGCATGACAATCCTGACCAGGTCATGGAAAAAGTAACAGCAGAATTAAAAGAAAAAATAAAACAAGTGGATCTCCCCGCTGTTGCTGATGATATTGGAGGAGTTTTTAAAAATGGGATGCTGTCAGTTAAGGCGCTTGGGAAAGATTTTTATATATACCCAAATGGAGACATAAGCTCAGAAATTCACTTGAATTCATGGGTGTTAATTCCTTTAATTGAATATATTACGCATCATCAAAAAGAAGCAATTACTGGAAATTGGGTTTATTATCGGGATTTGAAGAACGCTGCACCCAAAGATCTTCTCTTCCGACAGCAATGTGAAAAAAGGCTTAAAAAAATTGCAGACGCTTATACCGGCCTTTTCGAGGATATGATTCATGTATTTAATGGTGAGCAAATTGAGAACCAAAATCAGTCAGATATATCTCTGGTTTTATATCCCCTTCCTAAGCTACCCGTATTAATCAGCTATTGGAAAGCAGATGGTGAATTTGAATCAGATTTTGTTTTTTGTTTTGATTCTTCCGCAAATAAAAACCTGGATTTTGAGTCTATTTTTACAATCTGTGCTGGAATTGCTGCCATGTTTCAAAAGTTAAGTTTAAGGCATATCTAAAGTAGTGTTTCAACCTTAATCGCTTTTTTACTACATGTATTTAGAACCGGAAAAAATAAGGCTCTCGCCCGAGTCTTTCGATCGTCGTAACCGGTACCCGGTAGTCTGATCCAGAATCTCTGGGCTGAAAAATAGATTAATAGATTTTTATTTTGACCAAAACATCCTATGTATTTAGATTAGCAGTTATTTAAGGTCAAAATTTATTGAATTGATTGGTAAAATTGACGAAGCACGCATCAAAAAACGGTGACTCTGTTATAATTGTCGACCAACTGAGAATTAATATAAATTATATAGCAAAAAAATTATGGTGATCAAAAATCCAATTTTAATTGTCGATGATGAAGTTGAAATGAGAATAGCCATGTCGGCTGCTTTAAAAAAATGTGGTTATCCGGTTGAGCTTTCACATAATGCGATTGATGCCTTAAATAAATGTAAAAAAAATGATTACAGCCTGGTGATCACTGATATGACCATGCCAAAAAGAAGTGGTTTGGAACTGTTAAAGGATATCAAAAGTATCAACAGTAATATCCCGATTATTTTGATCACAGCTTATGGTACGATTGATACCGCAATATCAGCCATGAAACACGGTGCTTTCGATTATGTTCAAAAACCGTTCGATTTTGATACATTTATCTTTTTGATTGAAAGAGCCCTGGCTTTTAAACAGGAACAACAACTAGCACCGGCACCAGACAACAACGGGAACAAAAGTGGGAAAAAATCGACGGGAGATGGTGTTAAAAACAAAGCGTCTTATAAAGAAATTATCACAGATGACAAGGGAATGATTAAGTTGCTGGAAATTGCCAGTAGTATTGCTCCCAGTAAAGCTACCGTTCTCATTCAATCTGAAAGCGGGACGGGTAAAGAATTATTAGCCAGATATATCCACAATCAATCCGAACGAAATGATAAGGCTTTCGTTGCTATTAACTGTGCAGCTCTACCTGAAAACTTGCTGGAAAGTGAGCTATTTGGTCATAAAAAAGGTGCTTTTACAGGAGCCATCAATGAGCATCGTGGAAAATTTGAACAGGCGAATGGGGGTACTATTTTATTGGATGAAATCAGTGAAATGCCTTTATCACTGCAGGCAAAGCTTTTGCGGGTACTTCAAGAATATACGATTGATCGTGTTGGTGGTACTGATACGATCCCGGTGGATGTTAGGGTTGTTGCCACCACCAATCGAAATTTGTTAGAATGTATTGAGAATGAGACCTTTAGAGAAGATTTATATTTCAGACTTAATGTAATTCCACTGGAATTATCACCCCTACGGGAACGTAAAAAAGATATCCGAATTCTGGCAGATTATTTTGTTAATAAATTTTCTGAAATTAGTGATAAACCCCTACCAAAAATTCAGGAAGATGTCTTTAGATTGCTGGAAAACTATAATTGGCGAGGTAATGTTAGAGAATTGGAAAATGTCATCGAGCGTGCAGTACTCCTTTGTGATGGGAAATTTATTACCATAGCTGATTTACTGATGAATCCCAGTTCCATTACCAAACGTTCTAGAGAATCTGGTAAACCAGCTATTGTAGAAAGTAGTAGTACTTCAACTCGACAAACACTGGAACTTGAGGTTGGTGTATCCTTAAGTGAAGCGGAAAAACAGTTGATTTTTAAAACTCTGACTAAAACCAATGGTAATCGTACTAAAGCGGCTGAAATCCTGGGAATCAGTATTCGAACATTGAGAAATAAACTGAATGAATATAAAGAAGCCGGTGATCCATGTAATTACTAAATATACCATTCCCGGCAAAGCAATAACTATTAGCCGGGTTTGGCCATAAATTTTAGATAGCATCTTTTTTCAACAAACTGAACCAAACTGTCCAGCATTAATCCCAAACAGCCAATAGCAAAAACAATGGCCAGCAAACGGTCATATTCCAAGGTATCTCTGGCATCGTTAATGCTGTAACCTAAACCACTCGATACTCCCAAAAATTCTGCCGGAACCAATATTACCCAGGCAATACCTAAAGCCAGTCGTAAACCAATGATCATATAAGGCAAAGCAGAAGGCAGAATAATTTTGGTCAGCAATTGCCAATCAGTTGCCCCCTGGTTGATCGCCATGTTTATAAAATCTTTATTAACCCTGTTAACCCCCTGGGCGGTATTTAACAGGATTGGCCAAACACAGGCCACTGTTATCAGAAAATAGATAGAGGAATCAAAAGAAGCAAATACCAAAATAGCAATCGGCATCCATGATAGCGGACTGATCATCCTTAAGAACTGAATCGGAAAGTAAGTAATTTGCCAGATCAGTTTATAAAATCCGATCAACATTCCTATCGGTATTCCCAACACCAATGAAAAACATAAGCCAACAATGATTCTATTTAAACTGGCTAATACTGAATTCCAAAATAAATCATCAAATAGTAAGTGATATAAGGCCTTAAATGTTGCTTTGGGGTGAAATCCGGCAAAGTGCTGAAAATCAGGATGAATGGTCAGCAAGTATCCGGCGCCGGTCCAAATCAGTAAAAAAATTACACTTCCTGCAATTCCAAAAATTAATTTTTCTTTGAATGTGTGGTTTGAATCATTCATAATACGCTGAGATTTTAATTAAAAGCTATCATTTCTTCCCGGGACCAGGGTTTATTAATGTCTATTAGTGGAAACAGGTCGAACCCTCCAAGGTTCTTGATTGCTTCTTTTACAAAACGATCTTCGACCAAATCCTTGATGACAAACTGGCTGTCTAATTGATTTAAAAAGCTGTTACTCCCTTCAACTCTGGTCTTTTTCATGTTTTCAATAATTAAATTGGTAGCAGAAGGATAAGGGTAAGGTTGAAAATCAATACGATTGATTCCCCAGTCCGGATGACGTATCGCCTGGGGGCGTTGACCTGGTCCGTAAGTATTTAGGTCATATGCGCTTAAGGCTCTTTTTAAAACGGTTTCATTTTGGGGTAGTAATCGTAAACCTTGAGAGGATAATACTCTTGCTGCTTCTGTACGATTTTCATTTAACCAGGATTGAGCTCTGACAATGGCGTTAGTGACTTTACCTGTAAAAACGGGGCTTTCCTTTATGAGTTTATCTTTGGCAACCACGACACAACAGGGGTGGTTTTTCCAGATATCACCAACAAATCGAAAAATTTTGGCTTTTAACTTGATTTCAGATAAAGCATTAAAAGGCTCAGCCACAATAAACCCATCGATTTTTCTGCCAAACAAAGCGTTCGGCATTTCTGGCGGTGGTAAAATAAACAGGTTAACTTCATTGGGTTTTAACGCTTGTGATTGTGGTTTAATAACTGGTGTTAGGCCTACAGTTCTTAGTCCCATTTGAAGTATCATGTTGTGCATCGAATACCAATAGGGTACTGCAATTTGTTTCCCACCAAAATCACTAAAGTTATTGATTCCTGAATCTGCTCGAACAGTAATTGCACTACCATTGGTATGATCCCAGGCTAGAACTTTTACGGGCATTTTATTTTTATAACGCATCCAGATAGGGATAGGAAACAGCAGGTGCGTTATATTGAATCGATTTGCCATAAAAGACTCTGCCAATATTGACCACGTCCGTACCAATTTTGGTCGCGGTACTATTAATCCTTCATCTTGAAAAAAATTTTTGGCATAAGCAATCAATAAAGGTGCTGCATCAGTAATAGGTAAGTATCCAATTTTTAGGGTCCTTTGAGATTGGCTGAATCCTTCGGGAATATAAATTTGGCTGGTAAAACCAGTGGCAATTAATCCGGTTGACTGTTTTACAAATTTTCTGCGGGAAATTTTATGAGTCATTTTGTTTATCTGCCTAAGAAAAATATTTATTGGTCAGATTGGTATTGTATTATAAAACATTTCAAACAAATAAAGCAAATCCGTTATAAATGGAATGCCATTCCAAATTTTTTCAATAATTTGCGTTTTAATTTATCAAATAGTTGATGGGAATGTCTACGGGGGTATTCCAATGGTACATCCAAAATACTATCTATTTTTCCGGGATTGTTGCTCATGATGATGATTCGCTGTCCAAGCACGATTGCCGACTCGATATTATGGGTAACAAAAACACAGGTCATACCACTTTCCTGCCAGATATAAATAAGCTCATCCTGAAGTTTGCGTCGGGTATATAAATCCAGGGGTGCGAATGGTTCATCTAAAAGCAATATATCAGGACCTCCTACCAGGGCCCGGGCGATGTCCACCCTTTTGGCCATCCCTACGGATAACTCATGGGGGTATGAATTTCTATGGTTATGCAACCCCATCATTTCAATATATTGCGCAACCCGGTCATCCAAGTTTTCAAAGTCTTTACGAATTTTACAACCAAAGGCAATGTTTTCCTTGACACTGAGCCACGGTAATAATGTTGATTTTTGAAAGATGAGAGAAATTGAAGAGTCTGGTCCTTTTAGATTTTCACCGTCGATAAGAACTTGACCGGAAGTTGGTTTCTGAAGACCGGATAAAGTATTCAGCAAGGTTGATTTTCCACATCCGGATTCTCCTAACAAGACGATAAACTCACCTTTATTAATGGTAAAGTTTACATCTTCCAGAATATTCTCAGAGACATTATTATTATTTTGAGCAGTATAGTTGAGATTCAAAGTTTGAATCTTTGCCATGATCTATTTTAATAAAAATTGGGTATTAAATTTTTAATTAGTTAACTTCAAAAACTATATGGAAAATAGCATTTTGTACATTAAATAAAGGATTTTACACGTATTGAGAGGCGATCAAATTATTAATCGAGTGTTACAATTCAATCATTTTTAAAAGAGTTTCAATTTCGTTTTGAATGATTTTTTGTTTTTCTGATTTTATTTTCAAATGACAAATTTTCTGGTAAATATCACTGGTAAATCGATTTAAATTTGTTGAGGCTGATTCCAAGGCCAGATCTATTCCTGCCAGTATTTGCAAATGGGTTTGCCATTTTTTATTACTTTGCTGGAGTCTCTCCTGCTCGCTTGCTTTCCTGGATTTTTGAAAATAATCGTGTTTCATAAACGATCCATAGATCAACTGATAATCTGCTAATATGGATTGAAATTCAATTTCATTGATCTGTAGAATGAGTTGGCTTTTATTAAAGTAATTTTGTACCAGATGTTTTACGAGGATATCCATTTTCAAGTCATCCAGATTTATCTTTCCCAGGCTGATCATACCGATTCCTGGAATAGCAATATAGGCTTCTTTTTTGACAGCTGCATTTAATAGATTCTGGAAGGCGGATTCGTCATCATCTTGATATTCTGAATATAAATCATCCAGAACATCAATCGATAAGGGGACATGATTGATGTTGTTTTCCCAATCATCCATGGATTTTAGAATTTTGGCACTGACCTTAAATAGTGCTGATGGGGAGGATACCTGATATCCATAAATCGATGACATGATGTTGATTCTATTCCCTAATTTAAGTAAAGTTTTTCCAATATTAAACAGACCAACAGCAATACCGGTGCCGGGAAAATTTGTTGCTACGATAGCTCCCAGGGTAATATTAATGATGGAATCATATTTTTGAATAAAAATACTGTAGTTGGGGCTATTATAAGGGTATAATTTTTCAATTAATATTTTACGATCCGCAGTGCTGAGCTTGCGGATATCTTCTATGGTGTTAATATTGGATTTGTTTAAGATTTTATTGGCTTTATCTAATATCCATGATTCTGTATCTTCATAAAGTAGCAATTCCAGACCTTTTTTGGTATAAATCAGTGCGGCTTCTCTAGCTTTTGTGCCTAGATCCTGGTATTTATTCCTGGTTGCTTTTTGCAGATCCTGTGTTAACTCTACCAGCTTTTTTTCCAGATTTTTAAATTTAATGGTCGATGATTTTGGGAGAGTGTCTGTTATAAAATTTAATTTATTTAAAATATCAGGTATTTGTGAACTTTTCGATCCTTTTTTGACATCAGTGATCAGGTTATTGATTTTAGACTTGGAGGTTTCCAGCCATTTAGAGTCTTTAATTTTATCACTGGTTGATTTGGAAAAGTTTTTTAATTTTCCAATTCCTTTTTCAATATTAGTGCGGGTTTTTTGAATGGTTTCCAGTCCTTTTCTACCTTCAAATGGCTCTATGATACTATCCCGACAAATTTGTTGCAGAATTTGTTTTTCTTCCGGAGTCAGATTTGGCCAGGGCTGAAAATTATTTTCTTTTAGAGTATTCATTTACGTAATTATTTAATTTTTATAAGACTTATAATGTTCGAATAAAGAATGATATTTATTGAAATTTTAATTTCAAGATATTGACTTCGTTAGTTTTAGTATAGTCATAAATTGTTGACGGCTAAATTAAAAATGAATCAATGATTTATAATAAATTATATGGATGAGCAAAAGCTATGCATTTGGTAGAAATAATTAAAAAAGATGATTTCAAAAACAGTGAACGGGCCAGTCTGATCAGTGATAATGAAACCCGACAGCTGGTTTCAGAAATTGTCTTCAATGTGATTGAAAAGGGTGATCAGGGAGTTGTGGAATATACCCGTAAATTTGATAAAGTAAATGTGTCTCAATCAAGAGTTCCTGAATCGAAAATTCTGGTAGCAGAAAATCAAATTGATCCACAGACTAAAGCTATTTTTGAAACGGCAATTGAAAATATCAAAGCTTTTCATAAACATCAAATTCAAACTGAATGGGCAAATATAGATAAAGATGGGACCCGTCTAGGTGAACTGGTGAGACCTATGGACCGGGCTGGAATATATGTCCCTGGTGGAAGGGCTTTTTATCCCTCATCCATGATTATGAATGCCATCCCGGCATTACTGGCTGGTGTTTCTTCTATTGCTGTTGCATCGCCACCTGATAAAGATGGTTATCCCCATCAATTAGTACTGGGTATCTGTGCGATGTTGGGTATCAATGAAGTGTATGCGATGGGTGGGGCACAAGCCATTGCTGCTCTGGCATATGGTACAGAAACAATTCAGCCGGTTTGTAAAATTACCGGTCCAGGAAATAAATATGTCGCTGAGGCTAAGCGGCAAGTTTATGGTAAAGTTGGTATTGATTCTATTGCCGGACCTAGCGAAATACTAATTTTGCATGATGTTCCAGAAATACCTGTTGAATTTATTGTCCGGGATTTAATTTCCCAGGCTGAACATGATGAGGATGCACAATCTATTTTGATTACAACAGTTCCGGAAACAGCTAAAGCGG
>Ga0233431_1005110_pt1 | contig 13166 bp, 9 predicted proteins | sample SI_118_April2016_FD_179867 | JGI IMG/M metagenome (GOLD analysis project Ga0233431, IMG submission 179867) | Seawater microbial communities from Saanich Inlet, British Columbia, Canada - SI_118_April2016_200_MG | ecosystem: Environmental > Aquatic > Marine > Inlet | place: Canada: British...
TCATAGCGGTTTCCTGTGTCATAAAACTAGTCACATATTCCTAATATGCAAAAAGTTTCATTCCTTGAACACCACTACGATATATTGTAAAAATCGTTTAATTTATTTATGTACACTTCCTTGGAATAAACTTTTATGATAAAAAGAGGCAAAAACTTAAGCCAATTGGTGAATCACTAAACAGTATTGATTTTATAGATTTTTCAAATATTGACAAGAGAATATCAAACACAAAAATTGATATTATTTGCGATGTAGACAATCCACTAACAGGACCTAATGGCGCCGCGCATGTGTATGGTCCTCAAAAGGGTGCAACAAAAGAACAGGTAAAGATTCTTGATAATGGATTAGTTCATCTAGCTAAAGTCATTAAAGAACAAAAAAACATTGATGTTTCAAATATTCCTGGAGCAGGAGCTGCAGGAGGTTTAGGTGCAGGTCTTATCGCATTTTTCGGAGCAAATCTTAAACCGGGCATTGATGTAGTTTTAGAACTTTTAAACTTTGACGAAAAACTCAAAAATGTAGACCTTGTAATAACTGCAGAGGGGCAAATAGATAACCAGACTATTTATGGAAAAGCTCCTTCAGGTGTAGCTAAACTTGCCAAAAGCAAAAACATTCCATGCATTGCCATAGCAGGAGGAGTGGGAGATGACATTGAAAATTTATACGAGATAGGAATTAAATCAATTTTCTCTATATGCCCAAAACCGGTAACATTAGATACATCAATTAAAAATGGTGCACAATATATTACTAATATCACAGAACAGATTATCAGAACATTTACCTTATAAAGCTCACTTGTTTTTTTTAGATGTTCTTTTAATTTTATTTGCAGTAAAGACACCCAAAAAAAGTAAAAGAAAACCAATAATATATAAGCCTAACTGTTTATGAACTAAGCAGTAATATAATATTTCTGCAAATTTAGTAAAGGCCTGTTCATCCAAAACATTTTTTGGTGTATACCAAAAATCGGGAAAAAGAAGCAGTGATAGACCAATAATTATCATAAACAGAGAAGTAGAATAACCAACTAATTGTGTCTTCTTTCCTACCACAATATGAATTCTCCTGAAAAATTATACTGTTATATTAATAACCTATATTCTATCTGATTGGTATATTTCAAACAATACTAATACTTGAAATAATAAAAATTATTAATGAGCAATTAGCTATAAAAATAAAAAAAATATACTGACGAATAACATAATTTGTTATATAATTTATATCGGTAACAACAAAACTATATAATAAAGAGTACTATTTAAATGACAAAAGTTAAAAATAAAAGATTAAAGCTTACTACTTTATTTATTCTAGGAATATCAATAATTCTAATTTTATTAACCATTGCTTTAATCATTGTTTCTTCTCAAAGAATTCTTGACGTAGGTGATTTTGCAGTTAAAGCCGATAAAGAAAATAATGAAAAATTATGCTCTGAATTATTTTTAGAAATAACCCAGGATACTGCAAAAATATTTTCTCAGGCAATTACTAAAACGGGTACAATAGTTGAAACTCTTGCGTATATGGTAAAAGAAAATCTTGAGACTAAAGAGTTTAGAGAAAACTTTAATAAAAATCCAATACACTTAACTAAATATAAAAACAGAGATTTTTTTGTCTGGGAAAATCAAAAAAAAGGATATGTTACTTATTGGGGTAATCCTATCAAAGTACCAAATAATATAACACTAGAAATCAATTCCCTACATAGATTATTACCTATAATAAAAAGCATTTACAACAGTAACCCTTTTTATGAAGTGGTATGGATAAATAGCAGTAAAATGTATGTTGTTGGATATCCTTATGTTACATCTTACCTTACCAACATTAAAAATAGAGAAGTGTTTATAAACTATTACAAAAAATTCTGGGCATTAGGAAAAAAAGAATACTTAAAGACAAATTTGGAATATTCTATAGGCAAACCTTACATCGACATTTCCAATAGAATAGTAATAAGCGCTAAAACTCCAATCTTAAATAAATCAAATAAAATTATTGCCTATGTAGGGATTGATATTAATTATGCAAAACTTATAAAAACTATGTCAACAAGCCAAAGTTTTTTAAAAAATAATTCAAACCTGGAAAAACAAATAAATGGTTTTTTATTTTCATTAGATAAAAATGGAAATATTGTAAACTTCCCTCCAAAATATATAGATTTGTTTTCTCTCCCCAAAGAAAAAATAAATTTAAAAAATTATCTAGAAAAAATAACAGTAAAGCTTAATGATTCTAAAAATCTAAAAATAAAATCACTATCAAAAGAAATCCAAAAATCTACATCAGGTGTTAAAGTTATTAAATTAAAGGGAAAAACATATTTAATTTCTTATTCTAAAATTGATAAAACAGGACAGATTTTATGTTTTGTCATAGATCAAAATTCGCTACTTTCATCTGTAGTAAAAACGAAAGAAAAAATTAGAGAAGTAGTGACTAAACTTGGAATAAATTATAGTTGGATTGCGGTACTTTTTTTGATACTCTCTTTTATTTTTTTAATACTATTTTTTAGATTCTTTTTCTCTAAACCTATCCGAAGAATAAGAGATGAATTAAAAATTCTAGGTGATGGTAATTTCAACATCAACCTAAAAGAGGAAGGAACATCTGAAATGGCAGAGCTTTCTTATTCAATAAATTCTCTTGGCAAGAAGTTAAGAGATTATATGGAAAATCTTAAATATGAAGTAGCGGCAAGACAAAGTATTGAAACAGAAATTCATCTCGCTGAAAAAATTCAACGCTCAATATTACCTGATACTGCATCATTTCCAACTCATAACTATTTTCAATTAGCCGCTAGGCTTAATGCGGCTAAAAATGTTTCAGGTGATTTTTATGATTTTTTCTATCTCGATGAAAATAAAATAGCAATTGTAATCGCAGATGTTTCAGGCAAAGGTTTACAAGCAGCATTTTTTATGGCGATGAGTAAAATTCTTATTAAAAATCAGTGTGTGTATGAACCAAATGATCCGGCAAAAGTACTACAAAAAGTAAATAAAGCTTTATGTATGGATAATAAAGCCCAGATGTTTGTTACAGTACATCTTATATTTTATAACATTAAAGATGGAAGAGCTAAATATGCAAATGCCGGTCATCATGAAGGCATAATGCTTAAAGGTAATAATATTATAAGAGCTGAAAATTTAAAAAATATTGCTTTGGGTATATTTAATGAAGCTGAATATAAGACAGGAACAGCAATAGTTAACCCAGGAGATATTGGGATTTTTTATACCGACGGTATTCCTGAAGCTATTTCTCCTGAAGAAGAAGAATACGGGGAAGAAAGATTGGAAAAATTAGTGCTTAAAAATAAAGATCTCCCTCTAAATAATCTATGTGATACAATTATAGAAGATGTCACTGTATTTGAAGGTAAAAATAGATTTGATGATATTACTATGATAGCAATTAAGAGGTGTAAATAAAAAGGCAGAGCTTTTTATATCAACAAAAACTCTGCATTCATAAATTCAGTAACTCATCCCGCAGTTAGGATTCGTAATTGACAATTTGTAATTTGTAATTAATTATGCTTTAGCTAAAACCTGTTTAATAGCTTCAACAACATCATCGACATCAGATTCAGTCATACCTGGAAACAGTGGAATAGAGCACATTCTATCAGAATTCCATTCAGTATTAACTAATGAACCTGGCTCAATTGTCATTGTTTCACGATAATATTTCTGAACATGTGCAGCAAGAAAATGTAAACCGGTACCGATATTAAGTTTCTTTAACTCTTCCATAAATGTGTTTCTAGATATTTTATCAGATACAACTCTGACAATAAAAAGATTCCACGCATGAACAAAGTCACAATCTGGATCTTTAAGAGGAAGAATACCCTCGACACCTTTAAACTTTTCTCTGTACATCATTGCTATTTTTGTTCGCTCTTCATTCAATTCATTAATTCTTGCAAGCTGTCTAACACCGAGAACAGCAGAAATATCAGTCATATTATATTTAAATCCAGGTTCAACTACCTGCGCCTGAGGTGCTCTACCCAGTGTTTTACGGTCAAACGCATCAACACCGAGACCGTGAAACTTAAGACGTTTAATTTTCTCAATCAGCTTAGGATCATTACTTGTAAACATTCCACCTTCACCTGTTGTAATATTCTTAATTGGATGAAAAGAATATATTGCAGTATTCTGAGTTCCGCCTACATGTCGTCCTTTATAAAAAGTTCCTAATGCATGAGCTGCATCTTCAACTACAGTAATACCATGTTCTGCAGCAAGAGCGTTTATACTGTCTAAATCAGCAGCAGCTCCGGCATAATGAACAGGAATAATAAGTTTTGTTTTAGGAGTAATACATTTTTTTACTGTTTCGGCTGTAATCATTAAAGTATTACGGTCAACATCTGCAAAAACCGGTGTTCCACCTGCCATTGTTATCATATTAATTGTAGAAACCCACGTTAATGAAGGGGTAATAACTTCATCGCCGGGACCGATTTCAAATGCTTTCATTAATAAATGCATTCCAGCTGTGGCAGAAGTCAATCCAACAGCATATTTTGATCCTGTGTATTCGCAAAAGTTTTTTTCAAATTCGCCACACCAAGGTCCTGTTGTAATCCAGCTGGAAAGTAAAACATCATGTACAGCCTGTGCGTCATCTTCAGTAATAGCCGGTTTGCAAAACGGTAAAAAAGTCTCTCTCATTTTAATCACCTTTACTTATATAAATAGATTTTTCTCTTAAAAAACTTTATAAAAGAATATAATTTAAATGTTCATTCATATAATTACAAAAAATATCACATTTGCAAACAAATAATAATTACTATTTTTTGATATTCTACTGCCTAATAATTCTATTTTTATATGATAGAATACTCAACGACAAGAGTTATAAACAGTTTTTTTAGAAAAGAGGTTTTCATGGTTCAGCTAACTCAAACTCCAGAAGTAGGAACTAGCAGATTATATTTTAGAGGAGATACTATTCAATTTTGTCTAAAACTTTCAAAGCCTGCAGTAGGCAAAGCTTTTTTAAGAACAAATTTAGGCAGAGTTTCAATTAGAAGAAAAGAAATTATTAAACATGTTCACTCAAAGCGTTCAATAAGCGGGCAGGATTGGCATGATATTCCATTAATTAAAATCTCAGACACTGAATATTCTATCTCATTATCACTTCTTGAAGTTGGTCATTTTTCAGCAATGACTTTTTTGCTACTGGACGGTGAACTTGAACCGATATGGCCTGGTTACGATAATATAAATATTAATGTTGAGCCTGCCCAGTTTTGCTGTGCAAATAGTATATACTGTGCATTCCCAAGACAGTTTGGACCAAATAAAAATTATTTAGCATCAAAACCGGTAGAAGGTTTAACTAATGAAGAGATGTTCAAATTTGACCGACAGGGATTTACTATTATACCACCATCCGGCACTTTCAGGGATCTGATAAAAGAACTTGATTTTATAATTGGCGACTTAAACTGTAGAATTATACATCTACTACCAGTCAATCCAACACCTACTGTTTATGCGAGAATGGGACGTTACGGCAGTCCTTACGCATCTTTAGATTTTACAAATATTGATCCTTCATTAGCTGAATTTGATAAAAAGGCAACGCCTTTAGAGCAATTTGAAGAGCTTGTTGATGCAATACACAGAAGAGATGCAAAAGTAATTATCGATGTAGCTATTAATCATACAGGCTGGGCAGCTAAAATACATGAAGAACATCCTGAATGGTTAGTTCGGGAAGAAGACGGAACAATTGTTTCTCCTGGTGCATGGGGCGTTACATGGGGTGATCTTACTGAACTTGATCACACTCACCCTAATTTATGGGAATATTTAGCCGATATGTTCCTAACCTGGACAGCAAGAGGAGTAGATGGATTTAGATGTGATGCCGGATACATGGTACCTTTCGAAGCCTGGGAATATATTATTGCAAAAGTAAGATCACAATATGGCAGCACTATTTTTCTATTAGAAGGACTTGGAGGCGATCCTAAAATTACGATTGATCTGCTAAATAGAGCAAATATGAACTGGGCATATTCTGAACTCTTTCAAAATTATTCAAAATCTGAAATTAAAAACTATATTGCGACCTCCCATAAAATCAGTCTGGAAAATGGTTTAATGGTTCACTATGCCGAAACCCATGATAACAATAGACTTGCAGCTACTTCAAATACCTATGCAAAAATGAGAACAAGTCTCTGTGCACTATTATCAGATAATGGAAGTTTTGGATTTACTAATGGAGTAGAATGGTTTGCTCAGGAAAAAATTGATGTTCATGAAGCCAGTGCATTAAACTGGAGCAACAGAATTAATCAGATAGAACACATATCCAGATTGAATACTATACTTATTGCACACCAGAGTTTTTACAGAGGAGCTACAATAAAATTTTTAGATAGTGAAAATGAAAATGTCTTAACAGTTCTACGTTCTAATGAAAATAACAGTGAACAAGTGCTCATTATTATAAATTTAGATTGCGAAAACTCCACACAACTGGATTATAAATCACTTGATCTATCTGATTACAATCGTGAACCTGTATATGACCTGATTACGGATAAAAAAATCCAATTAAGTCCAAAAACATATTTATTAAATTTATATCCGGGACAAGTTCTTTGTCTGTCTTCTAAACTATCTGATTTAGTATTGATAAATGAAAACGAAATTAAAAATGTTTTAAGACCTGATAAAATTATAAGACAAAGAGCAAAAGCCTGTGCATTAAGCATTTTATCCTGGAAAAACGGCACAAATATTTTGTCCGGTATTAATATTGAAAATATAGAAAAGCGTCTCCTTGAAGATCCATACGAATTCATCAAAACTTTATATCCTTCAAATACACCGATACCTGTTGTTAAATGGAGATGGCCTGTAGATTTAAATAGGAAAGTGGTAATTCCTTATAACCATATTCTCATGATAACTGCTCCTTACAGGTTCAGAATTTCTCTTTTAAAAAACAAACAAGTAATTGTACATACTGACGGTTTAACATGTTCAAATGGAGAATATGCTGTTCTGATATTACCTCCAAAAATAAATTTAGATGAACATAAAACTTTAAAGATTAAAATATCTGTTTTTGCATCTAATAAATGCCATAAAGGCGAATCTGAAATATTATATTTGACAAAAGATATATGTTGCATTAAGCCAACATTAACTCATCAGGAAGTAATACAGAACAACAGTGTCTTTCTAAATGGAAATCAAAGAGGCGGCATGGTACACACAAGTATTGCATGGGGAGAAATAAACAGCAAATATGACGCACTGCTTGCCGCTAATCTAGACCCAAATGTTCCTGTTGACAGGCATATTATGTTTACCAGATGCAGAGCCTGGATTCTTTACCAGGGTAGATCAACAGAATTGAAAATAAATAATTTAACTAACTTTCATATTAATGCAGATGGTGGTGGAACTTGGAACTTCCACGTTCCTGTGGGGAATGGATTATATACTGACATAAGTATTGGTATAGTCATGCATAATGGGAAAAATTTAGTTAATTTAACTGCGGCACGACATAAAACTGATGGAACAGAACATTTTTTACCTGATTCTACAGATATTCATTTAATATTAAGACCTGATATTGAAGATAGAAGTTTTCATGAAGAAACAAACTTAAATGATGAGTTAAAAAAACGCTGGGAAGAGTCTATTGAAGTTTTTGATAAAGGCTTTAAATTTGCACCTTCTAAAGAAAGATCTCTAACAATCATGACCACAAAAGGTGCTTTCGGTATAGAATCCGAGTACAAATACTCTATTTATCATAAGGTTGATGCAGAAAGAGGAATGAATAGTACAGGTGACCTATTTAGTCCAGGCTACTTCAACATTGAACTAACAGGCGGAGAACATGTTGAAGTAATTGCTCAGGTAAATACAAATAAAGAAAAAGATAAGATCGATTTCAAAGATCAAACAGATACCAACGACTTATTAACAGTTGCTGATGATTCGATTGAAAAAGTATTAATAAGAAGCATTGATGAATTCATTGTAAAAAGAGACAGTTTAAAAACTGTAATTGCCGGATACCCATGGTTCCTTGATTGGGGTAGAGATACACTAATTTGCGTAAGAGGATTAATTTCTGCCGGCAAATTAAAAGATGTTAAAGACATTATTCTTCAATTTGCTAAATATATAGAAAATGGAACTCTTCCAAATATCATACATGGCAAAACTGTTGGCAATAGAGATACATCTGATGCTCAATTATGGCTTTTCGCCGCATGTAAAGATTATTGTCTAAAAGCAGGAAATAATAAGCTGTTATCAGAAAGAATTGGTAAGAAAAAGACTCTTCTTGAATCTTTAGTTTTATTAGCAGAAGGGTATATAGAAGGTACACCAAACGGTATAAAAGTAGATAAAAAGAGTAAACTTGTGTTCAGTCCATCACATTTCACGTGGATGGATACTAATTACCCTGCAGGCACACCAAGGACAGGATATCCTGTGGAAATTCAGTCTTTATGGTTTAATGCTCTACAGTTCTTATCTGAAACAGATGAAAACAAAAAATGGAAACGACTGGCAGGGAAGGTTAAAAAATCCATTAAAGAATATTTTATTTTTGAAGAACTTGATGATAATGGTTTTAAAACAGGTAGACGCTATCTGTCAGACTGTCTCCATTGTGATGAATTTAAGCCGGCATCAGAATCAAAGGCTGATGATCATATAAGGCCTAACCAGCTATTTGCACTGACTTTAAATGTTATTGATGATACAGAACTTGGTGCATCTATTCTTGAAATTTGTTATGAATTAATAATACCGGGCGCGATAAGAAGTCTTGCTGATCGAAAAACAATATATAAACTACCTGTTTATGATAATGGAGAACTTCTAAATGATCCTGATAATCCATATTTTGGAGAATATACAGGAGTGGAAAATATAACAAGAAAGCCTGCATACCATAATGGTACAGCATGGACATGGCCTTTCCCGTCATACTGCGAAGCATACTTGAATATTTATGGTCCGGCAGGCAAAGAACATGCAAGAAGCGTACTTTCATCCTCAAGCCATTTATTTGAGAACGGCTGCATTGAACATCTACCTGAAATATTAGATGGTAATTTCCCACATAAAGAAAAAGGCTGTGATGCACAATCATGGGGAGTTACAGAATTTTACAGAGTATGGAAATTATTACATTAAGATAACAGACAATTTATTTGCCTGCTATAGTATTAAGTGGATATATCAATTTTGACTTTTTGTAGAGTTTTATTTATATCAACATTGATATGTCCATGTTGATAGTTGTCAAGACAGTATCCTGCTACAAATTCGTCTATTGTCAGTTTTTGGTTTTCTAATGGTGGAAATAATGATGTATTTAATGCAGTTTCAGCTCCATGAGGCATCCCGTCGGAACCAAAAAGAAGATCTTTGCCTGGAATAAAACCTATATTATCTATAAGCATTCTAAAAGGATTAAGCATACTACAGTAATCCTTATCCAACCTGTCTGCATATATTTTTGTCTCGACGCTGAAATTTGGCTGCATAGATAGTTTAAATCCTAAATCTTTAACTTTTGCTGCTGTTTTATAAGATATTAATTGAGCATGTTCAATTCGAACTTCAGGCAAATTAGAAAAAGAGCTTAAAATTTTAACTGTAGTATCGATAGCTTCATCACCAATCGCATGGATTGCAATTGGTTTATTTGCATAATACACTTTTTCAATAAGTGAGTTAAATTCGTCAATAGAATAATTCATTATCCCATATCCACCACCTAAATACTCTCTTTTTATTTTTGCTGTTCTCGTTCCAAAAGCACCATCAGTGAAAACTTTAATTCCATGAACAGCGACTTTTTCTTCCTTTGATAATGTTTCAAATACCTCCTGCATAGCCCAAAATTTAGTTCTATGCAATAATTGGCTTTCTTTAAAAATATCAATTTCTTTATTACTATGAAGAGTCATTTCTTCTAGATGCCATATACCAAGCGATAACATTTTATTATAAAAACTCTTTAATTGCTCTACATCCGGAAGGAGTAAATCAATTAAAAAATTAAGTATTCTAACCAGATTTTTTTCCACCCATTCTTTATCATTAATATTATCTATTAAATCCGGATATTCATAATATAAATAATCATGTGCAGATTTATTGATAAATACATCGTGTAAAGAAGTATTAAATAAAATTAATGGTGAATATTTATCCAGTTCGCCATCTTCAAAAGTATAAAAATTGTCATACCATCCAATTACTGTAGTTAATTTTCTACTATCACCCTGAGAAAATATATTAAGCGCATCATTTTTATTTTTTATTTTTTCTAAATTGATACAGCCTTTTGATAAACTTGTGTACATGAAAGGATGATTATGATGATCTTTTAGAAGAGGAATTCTCATATTTATCTACAATATAATAGTTAATTATTTTGAGTGTAATATATATCGTAGAACGGAATTAACAATTTTTTTCAATTCAGCTATTAAATTTTCAATTAAATACTTCATAATTGTAACTAAATAGTACCTGCTCGAAAACTACCGGTTTTCAAACACTGTTATTTGTTGAGTTGGTAGGTCGTTAATCTGTATTTAAAAATCAGGATATTCACATGAAAAAACAACTAATTCTTATATTTTTCACTTTAATTCTTTCAATAATCTCTTTCAGTAATCTCTATTCAGAAGATTATAGCTTTGATAGAATAATGGGTGATATTGTTGATTCTATGACATTAACTAAACCTTCAATAACAAATATCCGTATAACTGATCATAGCAAAAATAATAGCAGCAAGCCTCTAGATGGAATTAAAGAATTTCCTTCTGACACCAAAATAATTTATATGTACTATAAATACAACAATGTTCCGCCAATTGATGAAATTACTGCAAAATGGTTTATTTGGTTTGAAGACAAATGGGATGAATTAGGTAGAAAATTTTTGGTTCCGCCTTTAGCAACAGATGATGGAGCTTTTACTATGCCTGTTAACGACAGTGGATATTGGAGTGTCGGTAAATATAAAGTAGAGATATATGCAAATAAAGAAGTTATAGGAACTACATATTTTCATGTATTTAAGAGTAAATATCAAAAAAAATATGACCCAAAAACTTTTATAGGGACTAAAAAATATACAGATACCAGACTTGGAGTAGAAATATCATATCCTGCTAACTGGATGCTGAGTGGCACAATAGGAAGCCTAGAACTTCTTGATGAAAAAGGAGTTGAGCAAGTTACAATTAGAGAAGCTTTTAGATCCAGCAGATAATATTAATAATTTTTTACTACAGGAAAACATCTAACTATGAAGAAAATATTCACCATCCTCTTAAGTATTTTTTTTACTTGCACTATTTTATCTGCCGGTGTAACTCCTGAAATAAGCATAGACAGCATCACCACAAAAAACTTGGATAAAGTTGGTAAAAATTATACTCTGGAAATCATTTTTACACCCAAGAAAATGAGTATTAAAAACTGGAAATTTGGTTTTTATATGCCAAGAAAATTTAATCAGCTTTTAGATGTCAAAAATGAAGTAAACCCCAATTTAACAATGTCTGTAAGTGATGCTTCTGATAAGAAAATAAAAGAAAAACTAAAATATATTTACACTAAATCAGGTAAAAGTTTAAGTGCCGGCTATACAAGTGTATTTGCCCCAGCCAAAGCTTTTAAACTCAAAAAAAATACTAAATATAAAATTACACTGAAAAATAGTAATCAGTGGTCTCAGGGTAATTACAGTTCAGTGGCACAAAGTCTGTTTTTGCTGTATTACAGATCAGATAGCAGTGACTGCAAGCCTAAAATTATTAATATATCAACGAAACCTGAAAATTATAAAATTGACGGGTATGATCAGGCCAAAATTTCAAATGAAATTAAAAACCAATTGACAGGCTATTTAAGGAATTCTAATAGCAATGCAAGTTTAGCTGACAACTACAGCATTGTACCAACTCCTGTTTCCATAGAAAAAACTGTTGGAGGTTTTAATTTCAGCAGGATAAAATCAATTAATATTTATACTGATAACTGCCGTAATTTAGCCATAAGCAGTATCAAACAAATAAAAATAGCACTCAAAAAGGACTTAAGAATTAAATCAAAACTCAATAGAGAAATACCTAAAACGCTAAAATCAGGGCTTCTTTTCAAAAAACTCAATAAGAGTGAAATCATTAAAAAAATCCGGAAGGATATAAACTGATAATTGGTAAAAATATTATAACAATAGAAGCGATTAATTCAGCAGGTTTCTTTTATGGATATCAAACCTTGCGCAATTTATGGAACAGTACGAATGGACATTTACCGGGACTCACTATAATAGATTATCCACGTTTTAAGTATCGTGGTGTTTTACTTGACGTTGCGAGACATTTTTATAGTACAAAAACGATTAAAAAACTTATTGATGTCATGGCAGCCCAAAAATTAAATACGCTACACATTCATTTTGCAGATGATGAAGGATGGAGGTTAGACTTGTCAGGTTCAAGTTTTTTAAAGAATGGTTCAGCTAGAGGTATGGCAAAAGGATCGGACCTAACCCCTGCAATGATGCCTCAGGCAAATCTTGACATTACAAACTATAACGATTTTTCGCACTCATCAACACTTATTAAATCCAAATATGCTCAGGCACAAACATTATACCAAGGGATTTACAGAGAAACTCAAATTAAGCAGCTTATTAAATATGCAAATGAAAAAAAAATAACCATTATTCCTGAAATTGACCTGCCAGGACATGCAAGAGCTTTGATTTATTCTAAACCTAAGGTTTTTATAAATAAAAGGGATAAAAGTAAATATATAAGTGAGCAGGGATATTCTGACGACGTTATTCCTGTATGCCTTTATGCAGGCAGTAATAGGGAAAGCAAAAGCTTTACAAGAACAATAAACAAAATTATACGCTCAATAGCAAAACTTTTTAATAAACAGACAACGTAAGTCCTCAAAAAGTGGTGGTAAATCTTTAAAAACTTCCCAAAAGGTCTTTACAATTTAGAGTCTGTGCTATACTTGATAATCTTATGATGAACAGTATTCCCAACATTCAGATTCTAATTGCTC
>Ga0233431_1005113_pt1 | contig 13157 bp, 10 predicted proteins | sample SI_118_April2016_FD_179867 | JGI IMG/M metagenome (GOLD analysis project Ga0233431, IMG submission 179867) | Seawater microbial communities from Saanich Inlet, British Columbia, Canada - SI_118_April2016_200_MG | ecosystem: Environmental > Aquatic > Marine > Inlet | place: Canada: British...
GGCTCAATAACGCCGGTGTTCCCACGAACTATTTGTGCTACGATGGCATGATTCACGCTTTCTTAAACTTTCTGGAAACTGTGGATCGGGCAGGGGATGCGGTGCTTGAAATCGGGAAGCTGCTGCGAAAGTCATATTGAAGACGTTAGACCCTTAAGCCTCAAATGACATGCCGTTTTCCTGTGCGAACTCCAAAAAGCTTTTCCGCTCCGGCAATTGGAATTGAATGTCGTCCATGTTCCTGGGGATCGGTAGTTGTCCGTATGTGTGACACGCCGCTACGGCTGCGTGGATATGTTCCGGTGGGGTTTCCGCGGGAATGTGGTTGAGATGTATCATGCAACGCCCGTCCCTGGCCATTTCGTGGAGGTAAAGTTTGATGCGCTCCACAATTGCTTCTATGGGTCCGTCCCGAAGGAGTTTTGCATCCACTCCCGCGGTCACGCTTGCGTTATGCTTATGAGCAAACGTCTTCACCCGTCCGGGCCCGATTTCATAAAGGTCCGGATCCAATACGCTCAAGGAACCGGGACTGCATTGAAGTTTTTGCGAAAAAAACCGACCGGGATTATCGGTTTTCGCATCGCCCCAGTTCCCCCGTGTCAACAGCCGGTCGCCCAGTCTCTCCCGCAACCTTTCGGTGTATGAAACAACATATTCGTCCATCATATCCAGTGTGATCATAGGGGGAGATGCCCAAGCATCGCGTCCGTCCAGTATCAGTTCGGGATCGCCGATCTCGTTTCGCATGGTCTCTAAGAAGGGGGCGATTACGTCATCGCAAAGAAATTTGAAAAGGTCGTGAACGAAACCAGGATTTTCGGCCATGTCAAATATGAGATTTTCATACCCTCTTATGTTGACAGCCAGACTGAAAGGGGAGGTAAAGTAGACCCGTTCAAGTTTGCCCGTCATTTCCAAATAATGTCTATTTACCTCCAGGAGCCAGGGCATCCGACCCGACTTATAAGGGTCGGGTGCTTTCATGCGGTACAGGTCTGAAGTTGTTTGGATCAGTGGCTTGGTCCGGTCCACATCGGGTATCCCGTCGGGGTGATAAACAACCGTTTGCCCCAGGGCTTCAGCCTCGATGTTGTAAACATCCCAAAAATTAATCGGCATATCAAACCCATAGTACTTTGTAACCATGAGTTGTACCCGCGCGAAAGTTAAAGCATCGGTAAAGAAACGCTCTGATGGGACGTGGGCCAGGCGGGCTGAATGGTCGTTGCTCTGAGCACCGATGGGTATGCAATGGGTTTGTGTGGGATTTTTCATGTTTTCTCCATGGGGGGATGGTATTTTTTTCCTGGCCCCTGCTTCCCTCTTTGTGCGAAAGTATAAGAAATTTGGTCTTGCGCGTCAAAATAAATCCGGCAGCATGATGTCGTGCGGGTCATATGACCGCTGAAAAGTTGATGAAGTCGGGCAGGGTCTGTTTCGCAGGCGGATTGTGCGTGTAGGTTAAAAACCGGGCATCACCGGCCGTGAGAAAGGAGAACAACCATGGCGACCTACGACTATGATATGGGTATTGTCGGAGGGGGCGCGGCGGGCCTGACAGTGGCTTCCGGTGCGGCGCAGTTGGGCGCGAAAACGCTCCTGGTGGAAAAAGAGGGAAAGCTGGGGGGTGATTGTCTTCATTTCGGATGTGTGCCCAGCAAAACACTGATTCGAACAGCCCAAGTATACCATACCATGAGAAATGCTCAGGCGTTCGGGCTCCCGCCTGTGGAAATGCCTGCCGTGGATTATAAAAAAGTGCGAGAGAGAATTCAATCGGTGATCTCAACCATCCAGAAACACGATTCGGAGGAAAGATTCTGCAGCCTTGGCGCCAAAGTGGCATTCGGTACCCCCACCTTCTCTGATGAACACAGCGTTCAATTGAACGGGCAGACTGTTTCCGCAAAAAACTGGGTCATTGCCACCGGTTCGTCACCGGGGATACCTCCTATCGAAGGTCTGGATAAGACCCCCTATCTGACCAACAGGGAAATTTTTTCCCTGGAGCGTCTTCCTGAATCCATGATTATTCTGGGCGCAGGACCCATTGCAGTGGAGATGGCCCAGGCTTTCTCCCGCCTCGGAACGGCCGTATTCGTTGTTCAGCGGGGCGGCCAGATCCTGAGCAGGGAAGACAGGGACATGGCCGAAGGGGTTATGCAGGTCCTTACGTCGGAAGGCATTACCTTTTATTTAAATACGTCCATCATTGACGTGAAAGATCTGGGGAGTCGCAGGGAAGTCCGTTTCAAAGACAGCGCAGGGAAAATCATTTCCCTCAGGGCCGAACAAATTCTCGTTGCCATGGGTCGCAGTCCCAATGTAGAAGGCCTTGGCTTGGATGGCATCGGTATCGAACCGGACCGCAAAGGCATCAAAGTGGATGCTCGGCTGCGAACTGTTCAGAAACATATTTATGCGGCAGGTGATGTGACCGGCGCCTTTCAGTTCACTCATGCCGCTGGTTACGAAGGGGGTATTGTGGTGGCAAACGCCATTTTTCATCTTCCCAGGAAAGTCGATTACACCCTTTTGCCGAGGTGTACCTATACCGATCCGGAGCTTGCCGGTATGGGGATGAATGAAAAAGAGGCCAGGGAAGCCGGGATTCAATACTCGGTTTTTGTGGAGGCTTTTAAAGACAACGACAGGAGTCTCGCCGAGGGTGGGGGCGTTGGAAAAATCAAGATGATTCTGGGGTCCGACGAAAAACCCATAGGGGTTCAAATCTTCGGGTCCCATGCAGGGGAGCTGTTGAATGAATGGGTTGCTGTCCTGAATGGAAAGGTGAAGCTTTCCAGCCTGGCTTCCGCCGTTCATCCTTACCCGACCCTCGGGGAGATCAACAAACGGGTGGCCGGTGCCTACCTTTCACCCAAGATTTTTTCCCCTAAAGTCAAAACGGGACTCAAGTTCTTTTTTCATCTGAAAGGCAGGGCGTGCGGGGAAGAGGGAAATGGCCATGAACTCTAGGGGCGGTATGGAAAATAAAGGTGGAAATTATGCCAAATGGCTTGTCTTGTGCGTCATGGGTGTGGGGCTTCTGTTCGGGGAGGCTGCGGATGCGAAAACCATCGAGCCGGCGCGGATTCCCGACCTGGTGGCATCACTGAAAATTCCCCCCGGCCAGAATTTCTGCGGTGAACCGGTCCCCATGAACAATCCGGATGTGAGACAACGGTTCGAGCGGCAACTGTTGCTGGCCCTCTGGAACCGCCCCCAGGTAATCCTCTGGTTGAAACGGGCGGGACGTTATCTGCCCATAATGGAAAAACTGCTTAAAAAGAACGGTATGCCCGATGACCTCAAGTACGTTGCCGTTGCCGAAAGCGCTTTAAGGCCCCATGCGGGGTCCAGTCGGGGCGCCATCGGTTTCTGGCAGTTTGTAAGGGGCACCGGGCGAAAATACGGTCTTGTCATCAATGATCGGATCGACCAGAGACGGAATCTGTTCGCATCCACTCGGGCCTCCATCCGTTATTTCAAAACCCTGCGCCAGGAACTGGGGTCATGGACATTGGCTGCGGCCGCCTACAACATGGGAGAAAAGGGCCTTTTGGGGGAGATATTGGCGCAGGACACCACGAATTATTACGATCTCTATCTTCCCCTTGAAACCCAGCATTTTCTGTTTCGCATTCTGACCATCAAACTCATTTTTTCAGACCCGGAAAAGTATGGCTTCAATCTAACGGAAAAAGATCGTTATACGCTTCTTTCCTTTGACCGGGTTCGGGTGAAATGTACCCGTGAAACCCCCATTAATCTCGTGGCAAAGGCGGCAAAGACCCGTTTTAAGGTGATCAAGGACCTCAACCCGGAAATAAGGGGGCACTACCTTGCAAAAGGGGAGCACGAACTCCTCATCCCCAAAGGGTCGCTTCAGGGTTTTCAGAAGCGGTTTTCCAGATTGCTGAAAGCCTATGCCAAAGACCGCAAAGGCCGCATCTATGTGGTGAAACCGGGAGACAACCTCTCCACCATCGCACGTCGCCACAACGTCCCGGTTACGGCACTGATCATCTGGAACCGCATAAATTCGCGAGATCCCATTCAACCGGGACAAACGCTGATTGTCCATCCCGGTAAATGAGTCTCAAATCCTTAAATCCTGGCTCAGGGTGGCGATGAGGGCCTCAAGGGTTCTTTTCTGACGCTTCTGTTGGGTTTTAAGGGATTTTTCCTGCTGTTCCATTTCTCCCAGCCGGGTTTCCTGTTCGCCAAGCTGCTGGATATAGCGGCTTCGAAGCCCTTTTTCTTCGGCGGTCTGCCCCAGACCCTTGAGGTTTGCGCGGAGCCTTTTCTGGTCGCTGAATATCTGTTGCCTCTCCCCTCTAACGGTTTTCAATTCGTTTTCAATGCGGGTCAATTCGGCTTTCACGGCAACCATCTTTTCCATCTGTTTGAGGGTCTTCTGGTCCAGGTATTTTTCCCGGGCGAAGATGAGGATGTTGTCAGGGGTCAGGTTGCTGATGGCGATGCTTTCCCATACGTCCCTGATTTCCTTGACTGTAAAGGTGGTCTGTGTGCCGCCGGGCACCTCGACTTTAAAACGAAGATAATTATCGGTGGTCTCCAGGGGCTTTTTCGGGTGCAACAGTTTCCAATTGCTGTGGTAGGGGTGTTCGATGACCACGGTTCGCAAATGGGCGTTCTTGTTGTTGAGGGTGTAGTTCCGGGTTTCAATGACCCCCCTGTGCAGGCGCATGAGCCCCCGGTTGATCACCACCCGATCCACCGGTTCGGTGGTGCTTCCTTTTTTTGTATTCACATGGAGGCCCAGGTCAACCGCGTAGGTGATGTAGCGCAGTTCATCCGGCTTGAGGCTCTCCATGTAGGCTTCCCCCGCATAGGTTCCTCCCTTGAACACGGTCAAGGGACCCCCCTCAAGGGTGAGTCCCGTGGTATTCTTGAGTTCGACGCCTGCCAGTGGATTCTGTTTTCGAGTTCTTTCGTTGTACAGATCCACGGCCCGGCCCTCGATGTTTTTTGAAACAATGGGCACCAGGGCCGAACGATTTTGGTCTATGGTGACGGGATGGTCGATGCGGTATTCAAACATGTCTCCCACTTCGCGGGTGACGGTTTGGGCTTTCAATTTGCGAATGCCTTGTTCCATATCCGGTTCACCGGCATATCTTCGGGCTACGGCCTTTTTCCGGATGGAGCCGGCTCTGGCTCCGGGACTTTCAGGCGCTGCCATCAACATGCGGTTTTCGCTCATGACAGCCTCAGGTACCGCCGGGGCCACTGCATCTTCATCATCCATCTTGAGTACGGGGCGCTTTTTAAACCGGGGCGCGTAAAGCTCCTGGATAAATGAGACGGGCAGACCGCTCACCAGGGAGAGCTGCACGTTTTGCCAGTCTTCTCCGCTCACGTTGTCGACAATGGCCCACCCCTGCAGGAAAGGGTTGTTTTCTTTTTTTGACTCCGGAATCACAATACGGTAGGTGGCTTTCCATACCGGTACCTCCGTAATATAGCTCACCAGGAGTTCCTGAGGTCCTTGACCTGTGGGGGTTATGGTCACGGTTTTCCCATCTTTTTGATGCGTTTGAAACAGGATGGAGAGATATCGGCCCAGGTCTTTATTGAGTTTTTCGTCAAGCAGTTTTACTCCGGTGATTTCACCGGTGTCGAAGGTGCGCAGTTGACCGTTTGAGACCATGATGGTTAGAAAAAACCGCGGTACGATCCACTTTTCAGCCTGGGTATTGCGTTTTTCCACCCCCATGATGGTTCCTGTTACGGACGTGTTACCGCTCAATACAGCCACTTCACTCCCTTGAAGCTGCCTGAGGATCTGGGGAAGGCCCTGTCTCTTCTGCAGGTGAAAATTGAATTCATCCAGTTTCTGACCGGTGGTTTTGGAATTGTCATAGGTGACGCTGTTAACCTGCCCGCCATTTAAATTGATCACGGTAAGGCTCTTGAGTAAATCATTCATCTGGTCTCGTTTTACATAGAGGTGGCAGCCTTTTCCAGGGGGAATGGTTCCTTGAAGCTGAAAATAACCCACGCCGGTGTTGAACAAAGCCACTTTTTTTAAAACCAGCCTTTCCGCCTGAGTGCCCGTTTCCCGGTCCGTCTCCGCGGCGCCGGCGGCAGGCATATGAAGGAAGAAACAGGCCATAAAAAATAAGGTCCATAGGGACTGCTTGTGTTGCTTCATGATTTCACTCCTTTCTTGAAAGAGTTCCTTATCCAAAGTTTAGCACAAAAAGAAGTTTTTTTTCAACGCGCTTTTCCGTTCCTGTGCTCCCCTTGGATTTCACTGTAAGGGTATGTTGACACCCATAAATCGTTTTCCTATAATCGCGAAAAAATTGGGATGAGTGATTTCTTTGTTTCAGCAATACAGCCGGGGAGAATTGATTTGATGATGAAATGTTGCCATAACTCCAAAGAATCGGTATCAGGCGGGCGGAAAGCGCTTATAAAATATTATATCCTAAAGGGTTTATTTGTTCTCGTTGCCGCAGTTCTGCTGTTCCAGACGGCGAATCCATGCCAGGCGGATGAAGTGGTTATGAAAAACGGCGATCGCATTCAAGGAACGGTGGTTTCTTTGAGCCAGGGGAAGTTGGTGTTTAAAACCAGCTATGCAGGAAAAATCAACATCAGCTGGGATCAGGTGGCAAAGCTCACCACCGACGAGCCCATGGAGGTATCCCTGGGGGATGATAAAACCGCAACAGGTAAATTGACCACCTCCCAGTCCGGGGACCTGGTGTTAAAGCCCGAAGAAGGTGCACCGCCGCCGCCCCTGAAACTGGCCCAGGTCAAGATCATGGAACGGCCCAAGCCCCCGGCCCACTGGGATTTTACGGGCAATGTCAACGCCGGGGCCAGCAGGGAAACCGGGAATACCAATACGGAAAAATACACCCTGATCGGCAACCTGAAGATTTTTAAGATGCCCCATGTGCTTAAATTCTATGCGGAATTTCACAAAGAATGGGCCAAGTATAAATTGAGCAAGGACAACTGGTTGGGGTCGGGTACCTATGAACGGTTTCTGACCAAAAAGTGGTTCCTCTGGGGCAGCGCCGTGGCACAGTCGGACATATTCAAGTCCCTGGATTTGCGGGCCAATACGGCGGTGGGTCCCGGGTATCAGGTCTGGCATTCAAGTCAGAAAAATCTCTCCCTCAAGCTGGGGCCGGGCTACACCTTCGAAAAATATACCAAAAAGATGAAAAATTTTGGCAATGTCGACAACCGGGAGTATTTTTCCGGTTACTGGGTGCTGGACTTTGATATGTGGTTTTTCCAGAAGCTGTTTCAGGTCTTTCACCACGACGATTTCCTCTACGACTTTGAAAACGCCGGCAACTGGATCGTCCGGACACGAACGGGGATTCGACTTCCTCTGGTGTCACACCTTTTCAGCGCCTTTCAATTCAACTATGATTGGGACAACCAGCCGGCGGACGGCAAGGATAAATATGATCAGGCCTGGACGTTCACTATCGGGTGGCAGTTTTAGCAGGATAAAATGCAGTTCGGGAGAAAACCCATGGGGCAACCCGTACAAAACCAGTTGTCCGTTTGTATCATTTGCCATAACGAGGAGCAGAACATCAAACGGTGTCTCGAAAGCCTGAAATGGGTCCGAGACATTGTTGTGGTGGATTCCATGAGCACGGACCGGACCGTGGAGATCGCCAAAGAATATACCGACCGAATTTTCCAAAGGGAGTGGCCGGGATACGCAGCGCAGAAGAATTTTGCTCTTTCAAAGGCGGAAACGGATTGGGTTTTGAGTCTTGATGGAGATGAGGCGGTTTCAAAGGCGTTGTGTGATGAAATATCATCCGAGATTGCCATGCCCGATGCATTGGATGGTTACCGGATCCCCCGGCGATCCTTTTACCTGGGGCGCTGGATTAATCACAGCGGTTATTACCCGGACCGGCAGTTACGACTTTTCAGACGGGAAAAAGGGCGTTGGGTGGGCGGAAGGGTCCATGAACGGATGGAGATCGACGGGCATGTGGGGGATCTTAAACGGGATCTCTATCATTACCCCTATCAGGGTGTGATTTCGGGGCAATTGAAAACCATTAACGATTTTTCCACCCTGCTGGCAAGAGACATGTACGACCGGGGAAAACGCTTTCATCTCATGCTTTTGTTTTCCCGCCCCTTTTTCAAATTCCTGGAGGTCTATGGGGTGAAGAGGGGGTTTATGGATGGCCTGGCCGGTTTCATCATCGCCTATTCCGATGCCTATGCCATGTTTGTTCGGTACGTGAAACTCAGAGAAATTGAAAAGGGCATCCAACCGGTTGGGAGACCGAAAGGATAACGGTGGTCAGCATACCTGAAAATGATTCAACCCGGTCCCCCTTTTCGAAGGTGCTGAGCGGGGGCCTGATATGCCTGATGGGGATTTTCATATTTTTTAACCCCTTTCCCCATACCACGAGCATCCAGGAGATCAGCTTCTACCTTTCCGTCTTCCTGGTTGTTTTGGGCATTATTTCCAAAAAAATGCCCTTTTCCTTTAAATCCCCCCTTTCCCTGCCCCTCATACTGTTCACCTTTTGGGCAGGTCTGGGGCTCTTTTTTGCGTTGGATATCGAAAACAGCCTTCACGATTTCTATTCCCACCTGTTGAAATACCTGATGCTCTATTACATCCTGATCAACGTATTTAACACGAAGGATCGGCTCAAATGGCTTTCGTGGATCATTATCATCTCGGCAACCCTGTTCTCTTTGGGAGCGCTGGGCTATGAATATCTGATTCTGGGGGAGAATGAAGGATCCACCCGGTTTGGTGTTCGGTTTGTGCAGAATCCCACCAACCTCATGGGTGTTATTACGCTCTTTGCGGCCATCCTTTCAACCCACCAACTGACGGAGAAAGGGCGATCCTGGTGGTATCACGTGGCCTTTATTTTCTGCCTGCTGGCATTGCTGGCGGTGACGGTGCTGACCCAGTCACGGAGCAATTTTGTTGCTCTGGGGATGGTTGCGGTCATCCTGCTTTCAAAATACAAGAAAGTGCTGCTGGCGTTTGTTGTTATATTTGCGCTTATTGTCTGCCTCACCCCTATGAAGGAGCGGTTTTTCCTATCTGAGTCCAAGATCGACAGTAAGGCCAGCATTCTCCATAGGATCAGCATTGCATATATTTCCTGCGAAATTATAAAGGATTATCCCATATTCGGGACAGGTTTCGGGATAAAAACTTTTCAAAATCGAAAGGTGATTGATCCGAAAGTCTACAACGCACGGCTTCCTAAAAAATACAGGATGGACGAGTGGGCTCAAAGGTTTCCGCATCTGAAAGAATACGAAAAACAGCTTTCAAAGAATTCCGGGACAAATGGAGGATCCCCAGGCGAATCCGGAATCATCGAGTATCTTTTTAAACGCCCCCACAACATGTTCTTAATTATCGGTGTGCGAATGGGTCTTGTGGGGCTGGTGTTTTTTCTCTATTTGTGGTTTGTTGCGGGGAAGATGTGCTGGAAAACCATGCGGCATGGAAAGAATTCTTTTTTAAAGGGGTGGGGTCATTGTGTAACGGCGGCCTTTGTCATGTTCCTGGTCAAGGGATCACTGGATCCTATATTCACGCACCTGACGGAAGTGGCCCTTTTTACCATTCTCGCCATGATCACCATTGTATGGAACCTTAACCAGGCCGAGCCGGACGCCCTCCGTGAAGGGTCATGACCATCAGGTCATGTCTTTTTCAGGCCGTTTTCGCAGAAAACCGGAATTTCTTTTCGATTGAAATATTGTATATTGGGTCCTTCCTGCCAGCGCCGGTCCGTGATGGCCGGCGGGTGCCACAGATGCAGGACTTTGGCGTATGGGACGGCCGAACGGCAATAAATGCCGGCTCGAACCAGACGGACACCCAGATCTTCATCTTCTCCGCCCCATCCTACAAAATTTTCATCATAACCGTTTACCCGTTCCAGGTCTGATTTGTGAATTGAATAATGGCTGCCCAGGCTCTGACTTTTTGGGTTCTTCAGGCGCAATCGTATCAGGATTGTGCGCTTTATGGTTCTGCGATGTCTTTTAAGGATTTCTCGATTGGACATCTCTCCATCCAGTTTTCTTAAAAGACCTGTGGTAACGGAGGTCTTCAGGATTTCCGTGGTTGACGGTTCATCCAGATATTTAAACCCTCCGGCCACAGCTTTACCGGGTCTTGCGGCCTGCAAATGTTCAGTTATGGTATCCGGTAAGACCAGAAAATCACAATCAAGGAAGATCAGGTAGTCCCCACGGGCTTGTCGAATGCCATTGTTTCGAGAAGCCGCAAGACGAAATCCTTCATCGGGCTGCCAGGCGTGGGTTATGGGAAAGTCATATTTTTTTATGTACTCCCTAAAGGCTTCAACCGTTTTACGGGAAGATCCGTCATCTGCCACAACCGCCTCATCAAAAGCACTCGCGCAAAGGGATAGTGAATCGAGGCAGCACTTCAAATGGTCCAGCCTTTCGTAAAAAGAAATAATGATGCTAACCATGCCCGTTTACCGCCGCATTAAGAAAATGCCAGAAATTTCCTGATTTTGTACAGTTGGTGATTCAAAGCCGCTCTTGTGGTTCTTTTGTAGGGAGGAAGCAGAACTTCAGTGGGTTTCAGGTCCCCCTGGGGCTGTTCGTGTATAAGCCGGGACAAGTGGGGGAACAGTTGGTATCGGTGAAGCACCCGATCCCGGGCCTCCTTGAGCGCCGGAATTCGTTTTTCCCAATTGTCCTGCCCCAGAACGGTTTTGACCGATTCAAAGGCTTCCCGGGGGGAATCGATATTGATTCTGATGAAAGATTCCGAAGGAAAATAATCTTCCAGGTTGGTGCAGCCATAGTAAATGGGAACCGACCAGGAGAGAAAACAATCGGCAATTTTCTCCGTCCAGTAGTCGGGGCTGCTGCTGTTTTCGATGGCCAGAGAATACCTGTAGGGGGCGAGCCCGTCCCATTTATCCTCGATAAATTGAACCGCTCTTCCAAACAGATCAACGTCCAGGGATCCGTCCCGTTGGATATATTTGAGAAAATCCCATCTTTTCCGGTGCCCGGGCAGATCTCTTGCGTTACCCGCCACCCATGACAGGGTTTTGGGTTTAGACGGTATTTCCAGGGAAATCAGTTCATCAAAAGTCTTGTTCACATGCCAGGGGATGGCCGGCTGGGAAACAGAAAACTTTGCTTGGTTTGAGGGGGGGGCATGGTGGGATAATACCTGCGAAAAGTTTTCCAGCCTCTCAGCCATCCAGTCCGTGTGTCCTTTCATGTACGGTTCCTGCATGAGACACCAGACATTTTCGAGGGGGCAGAGGGCACGTGTCTCCGTTTTCATTTTGTTGTTCAGCACCACCAGAAAATCGCAGGTCGGTTCGGGGTTCATTATGAACCGCATCCCTTCCCAGACCCCTTTTCCCCCCGGGGTCTGTCGGAGGAGGTCGGGCCAGTCCCAGTCTTTTACGATGCCGACAGTGATCATGGTTGCCTCATGAAAAAAGCCTAGAGTTCATCAATATGCTCTCGGTAAAAGCGCTCATTGGGGTATTGCTCAGGCCCTTCGTCCTCCACTTCCATGGGTGCGTCAAACATCCCCTTGATGCCTTTTGAAGATGCCGCATATTTTTTTTCATGCACAAACCGTCGGTTGAAAAGACTGTACTTGCTTCCGGAATGGCATTTTATATTTTCCGGCGGCTGGTCAAGAGTTTCCTGTGCGTAGTTTTTGAATCCCTTGATCTTGTAGCTGGCCATGGGGGCGCCGTACTCACGGATGTATCGCCAGGTCATGTCCCCATCTTCCTCACCGATGCCAAGGAGCCGTTCATCGAAATACCCCAGGCGCGCCATTTCTTCTTTTCGGGCAACAAAATGGGACCAGGAGCGGTTGATGAGAAATGAACGCCCCTCATTTTTTTTGAGTATGTTGCCGATTTTCGCCATGAATTTCCCGTCGGTGATCAGGGTATCGTCGTTGAGCATGAGTACGAATTGACCGGATGCGTGGATAAGGATGGTGTTCCAGAGTTTTGAAAGGCTCCTGAATGCGGGAAAAAAGATGGGGAATGTCTTTTGATGCCCGGACAGGAATTCCAGCATACGCTTCCGGTAAGCCTCTCCAAATTCTTGACCGTGTTCGCCGTTAATGGCCACCACGATTTCCGCATCCATCTCAAAAGATCTGATTTTTGTCAACAGCGGCACAAAATAGTCTTCAAACCGTCTTTCAAAGGTGGCGACTCCGATGGAGATCTGGAAAGGGTTATCCTTTTTTTGAAGAGGGGTAAACATCGAACTCTCAACCATAATGGGTTCACAATGTGCGAGACTATATGGAAAAGCCATCCGTTCTGTCAACGCCAAAGGCAGCGTTCAAGCAAGTATCCCATCGGTTCTATGGTTTTTGGCTTTTCCTTTTTCTTGACTCGCATCCCGGATTCCAGTAGTTTTAAGCTTCAAATTTGCTGGAAGCTTGATTACCAGACATGCTCAGAACGGGGTATCATTATGCCGGGGTCGGTCCGGAAGGGGAGGCAGGAAACGCTTAAACAGCCTGGGCGGGGCACCATCGGATGGGTCTCCCTGGCCATGATCAACCTGGCCATTATTTACAGTGTCAGGGGGCTTCCCCTCATGGCGGAGGAAGGCTTTCGCGCCATTTCGTTTATGGCGGTTTCAGCCGTCATTTTTCTGATTCCCATTTCACTGGTGACCGCCGAACTTTCTTCCACATGGCCACCCAAGGGAGATGGCGGCGTCTACATCTGGGTCAATGAAGCCCTTGGGCAGCGGTGGGCCTTCCTGGCCATCTGGCTCCAATGGAGCGAAAATGTCATCTGGTTTCCCACGGTACTCTCTTTTATTGCGGCAACTCTGGCGTACGCCTTTTCACCCGAACTGGCGGAAAATAAGCTTTATACCCTGACGGTGGTGCTGGTGGTTTACTGGGGGGGGACTTTCGCCAACCTGCGCGGATTAAAGACCTCCGCCTGGATCAGCACCCTGGGGGTGGTGAGCACACTGATTACCACGGGCCTGATCGTTGTTCTCGGATTCAACTGGATTATTGCCGGCAATGCCTCGCAGATTCACTTTTCCATGGCCTCACTGGTTCCGGATTTCACCCGCATGGACAGTCTCGTATTCCTGGC
>Ga0233431_1005116_pt1 | contig 13156 bp, 10 predicted proteins | sample SI_118_April2016_FD_179867 | JGI IMG/M metagenome (GOLD analysis project Ga0233431, IMG submission 179867) | Seawater microbial communities from Saanich Inlet, British Columbia, Canada - SI_118_April2016_200_MG | ecosystem: Environmental > Aquatic > Marine > Inlet | place: Canada: British...
GATACTCTTCATCCCAAACATCACAAATGCGCTTGAAGAAGAGCAAGGGAAGGATATAGCTTTTCCAGTCCGTGCGGTCGACGGGGCTACCACGCAAAATATTAGCGGCTTCCCAAAGATGTGATTCGAGTTCGTGGATGGTGATGGCTTCGTTTGTCATAGTCTCTTCTTTTGCACAGGGTTTCCCCCGTTGGTACAGATAAGTATATCAACAAAACCTATACTACGACGTCTTTTTCTTTGTATTCCCACCATTTTTTCTTCCCATCCTGCTGAAATGAAAAAGCCGCGTAGCCGAGCACAGTCAAGAGAGGGAAGCTTTTCCCGACCTTGACGGCGCACAAGCGGAGCGGCAAAATCCAAGCAGCAGGATGGGAAGCACTTTGTTTACTTTAGATCATCCCAGGGAATCTCACGCAAATCAAAGTTATTCTCGCCGCTTTCAAGGTAGACCAGATAGTTCGTTCCTGGAAACTTCTCAAAAGCTTCCATAAATGCCAAGATAAAGGCTCGTCGTTCAAGCGTTGCATCGACGAGCAGATAAGGTTCTGGAACCAGCGAGTTTTGTCCTGTAATCTTCAGTTGAAAATGCGCTGTATTGGGCAGCCAATCGGCAAATAGTAAGCTGTGGGTATCTATGAAAGACAAAAGTGAAAAGATGCTTTCTTTGTCTTTCTCCTCTTCAGCTTGGTCAAAAGAAACTTCAAACGGTAGTTCCCCTCTGGCGATCTTATGTAAAAGCTCAAACCATAGCCACCACAGCCGCGGGATATCGTCGGGGAAGAAATAAAAAGCCCTGCGATTATCGATCCACAGCACAAAAGATGGGAGGCTTTGTCCGCCATAGCCTCCATAATGCCCGAAAACAAAGTTGGGAACACTTACGCTATCCGCGTGTGGTGCAAATCCGTGAGCCAGATCGTGCTCGAAATTTTCGATCAGGAAATATGGAAAATCCCATTCGGATTCTGCGCCCGGGCAATCCAACGCAAAATCGCGTAAAGCCTCGAAAAAGGCTTGGATGATTGGTTTCCGTTCAAGGTCTGCGTCCACGACGATCTCGCCATCATGGTTAATGGAGATGTGGACGTGGTCGCTACCTCGGACGCTTTGACTTGCCCTGAATTTGATGCCATGTCCCTCCTCCTCCCAGAAGAACTCATGCGGCAAATTGTCCGACGCAATCGCACGAAGAAATCTCAGCACATCCCCAAAAGGCGGGAAAACGCTGGTCGCTAAGATTTGGTGCAGCTCCTCATCGACCACCAGCCAGCATTTCATCCATCCGCTGTCAGCGCCGATCGAGTCGATTTTGAGATCAAGGGTAAGGGGCATCGTCTGTTCCGTTTCAGAGCTTTCATAAGGCGCGGGGATTCCCCCGTTGGCATACAAGAAACCTATACTACGACGTCTTTTTCCGTCCCTAAAGCACTTGAAGAAAGTCATTACACGACACTAATTTTAGATTAGCGTCGTAGTATGCACATACCGAGACCTTACGTTGGTTTACTTTAGTCGCCTATCTAATGCTGTAAAACGGTGTGCTACTTTATTATTGCTAACCGCCATGCCGATCGCGCGTTTGCTGCCGGTTAACACGCAGAGCTTTTTCGCGCGCGTGATGGCGGTGTAAAGCAAGTTGCGTTGCAGCATCATATAGTGCTGCGTGACCACGGGCATTGCCACCACCGGAAACTCCGAGCCTTGCGATTTGTGTACCGAAACCGCATACGCCAGAATCAACTCATCAGCCTCGTCCCACTCATAGGGCACCAGGCGTCCATCGAAGTCGATCCGTAACTGCTGCTCGACCATTTCAATCTGACGCACGAAACCAATATCCCCGTTGTAGACATCTTTATCATAATTATTGCGCGTCTGCATGACCTTGTCGCCCGGACGAAAGATCGTGCCGTAGAGCTGGCGTTCGGGCTTATTCGATGCGGGCGGATTGAGCTTTTCCTGCAAACGCTGGTTAAGCGCCTGCACGCCCGCCGCGCCGCGATACATCGGCGAGAGCACCTGAATATCCTGCACGGGGTCGAAACCAAATTTCTTTGGGATGCGTTCCGTGACTACGTCCACGACCCAGTCCGCAGCGGCGACGGCATCTTCAGCGGGGAAGAGATAGAACTGCCCCTCGTCTTTGGCGAAGAAGGGCATCTGCCCTTGATTGATGCGATGTGCGTTCGTGATGATCTGAGAATCGGCTGCCTGCCGGAAGATCGTCGTCAAGCGCGTGATGGGAATTTGCTCACTGGCGATCATGTCGCGTAAGACATCGCCCGCACCGACAGCGGGAAGCTGGTCGATGTCGCCGCTAAAGAGCAGGTGCGTGCCGGGCGAGATCGCTTTTAGCAGATTATTCGTCAGCAATAGATCAAGCATGGATGCTTCGTCCACGACTAGAAAATCAACTGTGAGCGGATTCTCTTCGTTGAACTTGAATCCTTCAACAGGAGAGAAGTTCAGCAGACGGTGGATAGTGCTGGCGGAACGCCCGGTCGCTTCGGAGAGACGCTTGGCAGCCCGCCCCGTAGGGGATGCTAGAAGACAGCTTTTCTTCTGCCACTCCAGCGCTTCGATCAAGGCTTTCATGCAGGTGGTTTTGCCGGTGCCGGGTCCGCCGGTCAGGATGCTGACGGGGTTGGTGAGCGCCATCGTGACGGCGTTTTGCTGTTCGGGGGAAAGGGATTGGTTTGGCTGTGGGAGTTGGGCGGCGTTGACGGAATACCCCATCAGATTTTGCAAACGCTCGGCAACGCCCTTTTCGCCAAAGTAGAAGGGCGTCAGGTAGATAACAGGGGCGCCATAGGCTGCTTGTTGCTCTGCTACCAAGCTCTGGCCAGGTGCGTTTGCGGGATCGGGTAAAACTTCAGGGCGGATGCGTCCATCTGCAGTCAGGCGATCCAATGCGGCTGGGATTAAATCCAGTTCCACTTCCAATAATTCTGCGGCACGTTGGGCGAGTTGCTCGCGTGGACTGTAAACGTGCCCATTATTCGTCATTTCGTTGAGCGCAAAAACCAACCCAGCTTCGATGCGCGACGGGTGTTCCTTGCCAAGACCGAGCTTCTGGGCGATCTTATCGGCGGTTTTGAAGCCCACGCCGTAGATGTCGCGTTCGAGTTGGTAGGGATTTTCCTGGACGGTTTCGAGGGCTGTGTCGCCATAGGTTTTGTAGATTTTGATGGCGAGATTGGTGCTGATGCCGTGCCCATGCAGGAAAATCATAATTTCTTTGACCTGCTTCTGGGTTTGCCAGGCGGTGTTGATCTTGGCAGTGCGGTCTACGCCGATGCCGGAGACTTCACGCAGTTTTTCGGGGCTCTCTTCAATGATCTCGAGGGTTTGGGCTTTGAAATGGGTGACGATGCGCTCTGCCAGGCGCGGACCGATGCCCTTAATCATGCCGGAGCCGAGATAGCGCTCAATGCCCGATGCGGTGGCGGGCAGGGTTTGCTCGCAGATTTCGACGTTGAATTGAAGTCCGTGTTTGGGATGGGTATTCCAGCGCCCTTGCAGATCGAGATGTTCGCCGGGAGAGAGTTCGGGCAGGTTGCCCACGACGGTAGCTAAACCATCGCGGCTCAGGGCAGGGGCGTGGATCTTTTTCTCCGGGCGCAGGCGCAGGACAGTATAACCGTTTTCTTCGTTGTAGTAGGTGATGCGCTCGACGGAGCCGGAGAGGGTGTCCATGGGGGAAGTATACCTGCTGGGCACGGTGCTGGTTTATCCCAGATTGTGCTGCGTTATCTTGCTTGCTCATTATTTTATTTCAGGCGGTTTTTCAATTCTTGCCAATGCGCCAATATATCAGGCTCAAGATCGAATTCACGGACGTGTGGCAGTGCTGCTTGAAGGACGGTTTCAAGTTTTCCGATTTCCACATGCCCGTTTTGGACGAGAAAAAGCAGATCGTCATAATCAGTGTCTGCACCGCGATCCACTTTGCTGAGGGCGATGCTGTACGGATCGGCGACATAGACATCTAAATTCCCAAATTGCCCGATGTGGATATCTCGCTTTTCGCTGCCTTTCGGTAAAGGGATAAATCGTTCTAACGGAACCACATCGGCGTAAATTCCGAACTCTTCAGCCATTTTTAGAATATTTTGATGTAACTTGCTGGGGCGAATATCATCACCGACAAAATCAATATCAATCGTTGGGCGCATATTCCCCAGCAACGCCAAGGCACTGCCTCCCACCAAGATCAGTCTAGATCCAGCGGGCACGCGCTCGCCAATTTTTTGTAAGACGGTTTTGATTTCACGATTATCCATTATTTGACTTTTCCTTTGCGCCAAACTCGCTCAGCGTGCCGGTAGGTGGCAAGCCAGTTGACGTGCGATCCGCTTAATGCTTTGTGGCGTTTTGCCAGCGTTCGCAGATTTTCATCCGGGTCGTTCACTGGAGAAAGATTCAACGTATCTACAAAATAATTGGACAGGGCAATATTTAATTGTGGATACTTTTGCGCCAGCAAAACGGCTGCCGTATAGTAGCATTGCAAGGTTAGCTGTGCGGTTGGGGCAAGGTGCTTTGCAGTTTCGCGGACATAGGCGGCATATTCCGGACGTTCCAGAAAAAGCGGAATCAAGGAAAGCCGCAAACGAGCTTCACTACTTTGCGTCAGCGCAGCGATCAGAAGATTCGGTTTCGTGAGAAAGCTACCTCCTTCACCCTTGCCGCCAAGAACAAAGTTGACCCCCAAAGCATGTAAAGCTCCGGCAAGTTGATCTTCTTTCTGATAGGAAATGTTTAAAGCCATCATAGTCTTATTGTACAGGATTTTTTTCGCGAATTGTGATTATACATCTTCAAAAAAAAATCGTATGCTCCACGTCATCCGTGTACAAAACCTACTTTTCCGCCCCCTTCTCCTTCTTCCACTTCAACGTGACCTCATAATTCATCTCCCCACCGACCTTGCCTACGGCGAAAAACCCTGCTTCACCAACCGTCTTCAGCCCAAACTTGATCTCCGCCTCCTCGACATGCAGATCGTCGAACTCAGCCATGACAGCCTTGATCGAGCCTTTGACGTTCGCAAAGGCTTGCTTGAAATTCAATTTGCTCTGCACAGGCTCGCCTGAACCACGCGATGCCTTCACAACGCCGCCGCTAGCATCTTCCGGCGCTTCGACCAGGATGGTGGTGTTTTCGTCCAGTTCGTATTCGATATAGGTGGTCATTTAATCATCCCTTGATGAAATTAATTGTAGGTCTTGGGCTCGCTTTTCAAGAGAAAGCAAAAGTTTATCGTATGCGTTTTTTTCATATAGGTTTACCCATTGCCAACGTTCCAATCTATTTGGAACAGTGCATTCTTCTAAGCGAATAGGAATAATAAAAATCGTTCCTTCTGGTTTTTCGTCAGCAATATTTAAAGCTTGTACTATTTCTTTTTGAACATAGCCCTCCTTGCTTATTGAATGTTTTGATAAAAAAACAATTACGACATGAGACAGTTTAACGGCAGATTTGATTTCCAAGTCCCAATCAGTGCCAGGTAAGATTTTCTCTACGTCAAGCCAAGGATCTATCCATCCTTTGCTCCTTAAGCGATGAAAAGTTTTCACCACTTGTGGCTTGTCCTTTGATGCATGGCATAAAAATACTCTGAGTTTTTTTCTAGGTTTTGAGCCACTTGATATGTTTTTATTTTTCATTCCTTTGGCCATATCCTTTCTTACGTAAGCAATAAAGCCAAACACAACAAACACAATATTGGAGATGATTAGCAAAGCTATTAAAGATGAAGTATTTAAATTCGAGCTTCTCCAAAAAATCAATCCCATGATTATAAATACACCGAAGCCTAACCCGACAATCACCCCTCTTCGATATTGCTCGCTACGTTTTCGCAGGGCAATACTTCTTGTGATGTACTCCTTTTCAACATCCCTAAAATCATCCCTGCGTTTCTCCAGCCAGCCTTCCGCTTCTGCCAGTGGAACACCCCGCAGCAGTGCTCCCTCATCCTGCCCACTCTCCATCCATGCCTGTTGGGATTCACGCAAGCCCTCCCGCCAGAACAGGAATTGACGGTCATTCTGCAACCAGCCTTCGAGCAAGCCCCACTCGCGCAGCAGGGTCTCGTGGATGATCTCGACTGTATCCTGCCCGCTGCTTTCATCGTGACGCGCCACCAGCAAACGCGCATCCACCAGCGCATCCAGGACGGTTTTCGTAGCCTCGCCATCTTTCGCCGTCAATTCAGCGATATTCCGCACACGGCGCGTATCGGCGATGCCCTGCGTCTCGTCGCCGAGCGTGACCAGCTCGCTGAAGACCCGCCGTGCAATTGCCCGCTGCCCCTCGTCCAGCGCATAGTAGGCGCGGTCTGCCCATTGAGATGGTCCCCCCGCTATGCCACCCATAGCTCGGTAAAATTCGTGCCACAACTTTCCACCTTCTCGCCGCTCCCAAAGCTGGGTTAGGGCAAACTCCAGCAGGGGCAGCACCGTGCTGCGGATGGCACGTCCGCTCGGGTCTGCGGTGCGGGCATCCGCTAAAATCGCATCCACCAGCCCGGGTTCAAAGACCAGGCCCAAATCACGCGCGGGGCGGGTGATGATCTCGCGCAGTTCCGCCTCCTCGAGCGTGGGCGGGATGTTGATCAGCGCCACCTCCACCCAATCCACCAAATCCCCCGCCTCCTGCGTGAAGCGATTGTAGAAATCATCCCGCAGGGTCAGCAGGACGGTGACAGGCAGCGGCGAATCGAGCAAATCCGCCAATGCGGCAACGAACTTGGCACGGGTATCGGACGGCGTGGAGACGAGCAGTTCTTCAAATTGATCGATCAGGATCAGCAGGCGCTCGTTTTGGGGATGCGCCGAAAGCCAGTCGGATGCGGCTTGGACGAGATGCAGCGGATCGCTCATGCCCGCACTGGTTAGCTGTTCAAAGGGCTGTGTGCCCGGTCGGATGCCGAGGATGCCCCACTTCTCGCTGCCCGAAAGCTGACCCTTTCTCAGCGCAGGGATCAGCCCCGCCTGCACAACCGACGATTTGCCGCTGCCCGAGGGACCAAGCACCGCTAAAAAGCGTGGATTGCGTTTCAGACTCTCGAGCAATTTGTTGACGACGCGCTCGCGCCCAAAGAAGAGCTCGGCGTCCGCTTCGGTGAAGGCGTCCAGGCTGCGGTAGGGACACAGATCGCTGAGCGCCAGCCCGCAGACCTCGCGCAAAGCCTCAGCAGGGACGGCGAAAGCGGTCGTGCCCTGGCGTTGATACTCGTCCGGCGGGGCGATCGCCACCACCATCCCGACCACGCGCTTTGTGACTTCATCGAAAACCGGCGCGCCGCTGAAACCGGGCGTGACCTGGCTGCTCTCCAGTTGTAAATATTGAATGCCATTCAGCGTGGCATAACCCGTGATCGTCCCGCTACCGCTCAGGGCTTGCTTAGGTTGCGGAAAGCCGTAAGTTGAGAAGTGATGTCCCTTTGAGCCGCTGGATGCGCCCAATGGCAAGGGCTGCATCTCAGTTAATGGTGCTGCCAAACGCAATGATGCGACATCTTCAGCGTTCTCATCGCGCCAGGCTTCGACCGTGGCGCTGAGTTCCGTTCCACTCGGCGTGCGCAAAGAGACTGCCTGTCCCGCCGCATTCCCTGCCGCCCTGACAACATGCGCGCAGGTCAGGAGTACGTCGTCGGCGACAAGAAAGGCTGCGCCGATGGGGATGTGATTTTGATCGAGGACTTGGATGGTGTGTTTTTGCATTTTCAATTTTCCATTGCTGCTGATTCATCTTCGTCGACGAGCCACTGCTCACAGGTGACTTCATAAGGTTCATTGCCAAAATAGGTTCGCCATTCTTGTAGCGTTAGATTTCGTCCGGCACGCTGGCAGGCTTTATTTTTCCAAGATTCAATATCTGCATCCCATAGGCGAATGAATCCGTCATCATCACCAATGGCAATAGATTTCCCGTTGGGATTGAAAGCAACACTAGTGATCCCGCTATACCCTATGATAGGTTTACCAATCTGTTGCCCCGAAACTGTATCCCAGAGACGGGTGTCATTACTTCTGCTAACGATGCGCGAGCCATCGGGGCTGAAGGCAACACTATAGACAGCTCCACTATGTCCCCTGAGAGGTTCGCCGATCTGTTGCCCCGAATCTGTATCCCAGAGGCGAATAGTTTGGTCAGAACCTCCGCTGACGATGCGCGAGCCTTCGGGGCTGAAGGCGACACTGTTAACATATTCGCTATGCCCTCTGAGAGGCTCGCCAATTTGTTGCCCTGTATTGGTATCCCAGAAACGGATAGTGCCGTCATGGCTTGCACTAATGATGTGCAAGCCATCAAGGCTGAAGGCGACACTGTTGACTGGCCCGCTATGCCCCTTTATCGGCTCTCCGATCTGCTGCCCGATATTTGCATCCCAGAGACGAATGGTCCAGTCATTGCTTCCGCTGATGATGCGCGAGCCATCGGGGCTGAAAGCGACACTTGCTGCCCAACCGCTGTGCCCTATCAGCGGCTCTCCGATCTGGCTCCCCGTCTTTGCATCCCAGAGGCGGATTTCTTGGAAACTTCCACTAACGATTCGTGAGCCATCGGAGCTAAAGGCAACGCTAATTACCCAACTACTATGCCCTAGAAGAGGTTCTCCAACCTGTTGCATCGTATCTGTATCCCAGAGGCGGATAGTATTGTCGTTACTTCCACTGACTATATGTGAGCCATCTGGGCTGAAGGCAACATTCAGTACAGACCTACTATGCCCTGTTAGAGATTCTTCGATCGGTTGTTCTGAATCGACGTCCCAGAGCCGGAGAGTTTGATCAGAACTTCCGCTGACGATGTATTTGCCGTCGGGGCTGAAGGCGACACTATTGACATATCCGCTGTGTCCTGTGAGAGGCTCATCGATTTGTTGACCCGTATTGGCATCCCAAAGACAGATGGTTTTGTCAATACCTCCACTGATGATGCGCTCCCCATCGGGGCTGAAGGCGACACTATTGACATATCCGCTATGCCCGGTTAGCGGCTCACCAAGCTGCTGCATCGTATTTGCATCCCAGAGACGGATATCCTCACTTCCACTAACGATGCGCGAGCCATCAGGGCTGAAGACGACGCTAGCTATATACTCGCTATGTCCTATGAGGGGCTCACCGATTTGCTGCCCCGTGTCGGCATCCCAGAGGCGGATTTCTTGGTAACTTCCACTGACAATATTCAGGCCGTCAGGGCTGAAAGCGACACTTCTTACATCCTCGTTATGCCCTCTAATAGGCTCGCCGATTTGCTGCCCCGTATCGGCATCCCAGAGGCGGATAGTATTGTCGTTACTTCCGCTAACAATACGTGAACCATTGGGGCTGAAGGCAACACTGTTGACGGATGCATTATGTCCTGTGAGAGGCTCATCAATTTGCTGCCCTGTATTGGCATCCCAGAGACGGATTTCTTGGTAACTTCCGCTGACAATGCGCGAGCCATCAGGGCTGAAGGCGATACTCAATATTGGGAGGCTATGTTCTATGAAGGGGTTGCCAATCTGCTTTCCTGTTACAGAGTCCCATAAGCGAATCTTTCCGTCACTTCCAAAAGCGATATATCGCCCATCAGGGCTAATGGCAACATTATTTGTCTTGTTAATCGCTCCACTATATCCATGTATGATTTGCAATAAACGAGAATTTGTCTGTATAGCAGACAGCAAAGCATTTTCTGTTTGGGAGTTTTGGGTTCGTTTTATTCCTTCAACAGCTAGGAGTAAAGATAAATCTAATTTTGTCTCATCAAAGTTCAGCGAATATGCCGCAGCTTGGTTTGCCCGTGCGATTTGTGTCTGTTCTTCAGCTCTGTTTTTTTCTTCTTCTGCAATTTCAGCGTTTTGAATTGCTAATGTGCTCACGGTTTGTGCGGTAGCTTCATTGGCAATCGCAAGTGTGCTGGCTGCCTGTGCAGTTGCTGCTTGGCGGCTTTCACTCACAGCGCTTGTGCTTCCCCAATACGCTAACCCAGCCATTACGAGTGTTGCTACAGTCAATCCTATTGTAATCCAGCGGCGCTGCCGGTTTGTGGTTTGCCTGCTTTCCCAAAGATATCGGCGCTGTACATTTACTAGTTGTGGTTCTAAGCCATTTTTAGTGTTTACAGTCTTTTCTGCTTCTTCTAATTCTTTTCCACGTAAGAGCAGGCTTTTCTCTTGATCACTTCGTTGCCACTTGAGTGCTTTTACTTGTAACTCTGTGTGAAATTTGAGCCACTCGTAATCGGTTTCAATTGTTTTGTGGATTTCGGTAATAGCTTTATCGAAGTTGTCTTGATCATCGCGGCAGAATATCCAGTTTAGTTTTGAGATAGATTCTGGAACACTCTCTGTTTCTGGGGCGCAAATTATTATGGGAAGAATCCGCTTACCGTTTTCAACAGCGTGTTCTAACTCTTCATTGCATATTTTAGAAGCAATAGAGTCTGGGCTGACGAGAAAGAGAAAGGCTTCGGCTGCTTCTATGCCACGATAAATTTCCTGCAACCACTCTTCAGCTTTGGGGATGTCTTTCCAGTCGATCCAGGTTTCCAGCTCATTTTCAGACAGCGCTTCAACGATTTTTGTGGCAACTTCAATGTCTTTGCGGGAGTAGGAGATGAAGATATGAGACATAGATTTTCCCCTATGAGAGTCCAATATTTAATCGAACTGGAATCAAGTTTTCGGCGGCAAGAAATCCCACCCCGACGGGATCCCCGTCAGCGGTGAGAATACGGACCAAGCTATTGTGCAGTTGATGGGACATAGCTCCCCTCCAGGGCGATGGTGGATAGAGGATAATTTTACCCTACCAATACATACCTCTACGCTATATTTCTTTGTTACAGCTCGAAGCACACCCACACTGCAGCATGGGGACCTCCTCCCAATTAACTCAATAGCACCAATCATACATAACCGGGTTGTTGGCACAATAGACGTATCTTCGACTTCGATACCATCACAGCCACTTGCGTTAATTGCTCCCATCCAGACCAATAGAGGACGGAGATATTATATTTTAGAAGGTAACTTAAATATGCGTCGTAATTCTTTTAGCCAAAGGTCTCCAGAGATGTAATGCTGATATAAACGAGAGAGAACTGTAAGTTTTTCAAGACCGTGAATTTCAAAGGTTTGGAATGGCCTTACTCCGTTTTCCCTTTGTGACTTTGTTCGATACACACCAGCATAAAATTTAGCGACCGTCCATGCAAAATCTAGAAGTTCTCCTTGCATGTTTAATGCAATATCCAACTTTAGAACATCTTCTAAACGTAATTTCTCAGGTGTTTGATATTCAAGCTTTCGAATACCTCTATCTGAAAGACCTACAGAGTTTCCTAGTTGTTTTAAAGAAAGTTCTTTGGATATTCGAATGCGGTTGAGATATGCTCCAATATCAAGAAATAATAAATTACCACCGGATAAATAATTGTTACGGATATTTTCGAAAGATAGGTGACGGGGGTATCTGAAATCTATCCAACCAATACGATCGGATTCTTTGTCGGATTCTTTGTTTAAGGGAGGAATGTCAATCAATCGTTTTTCTAAATCTTTTACACCAAGGCAACTGTAGATGAACTTATATAGTGGGGGCTCAATACGGGAATCTTTATCAAAAACTTCGTCAACAAAAAACTCAATGGCTTCATCCATTGGCCCAGAAAAATCTCCTGATGAAAAAACGCCACTCATATCTAGAAAATCTATGTCATTATAGTTGAGACACTGATGTTCTTTAGGAATTTCCTTTTTTATAGAACTTTTTTGAAAATGTAAGGGCATTGCCTGAACAATTTCTTTGGCGAATAAGTTTTCTAGGGGCAATTCTAGTGAATGAGCAAGACGAAATGCGGCGTTTAGTGTCAAAGCTACTTTTTCATTTTCAATATAGCTAATCTGCGCATGGGTGCCTCCAAAAATTGCAGCAAGCTCCCTTGACGACAGTTTTTTTTGTTCTCTTGCCTCTCTAATTAGAGCACCATAATTTTTAATCAACGAATCCATTTTATTTCCTTGTAGTTTCTGAAAAGCTGTGCTAAACTGTATTTACGTCGCATAAAGAACGGTATTTACCATTCTTATTTTAGGCAAATTTTTTAGCTGAAAAATCGAACCCATAACCTTATGACCACAAAGCCTATTCTCAAAGGTCGCCTAAAAGGCAACCAACTCCGAAAACTATCAGCTCTACTCGATATGATGTACTCTCCGTCCGAGTTGGCAAAAGAAGTAGGATTTACACAACGTCAGGTCTATCGCGCCTACATACCACTGGGATGTCCACACGAACGTGATGAAAGCAATCATCTATGGATCAATGGAATAGCATTTAGAAAGTGGCACAAAAAAACCTATAAAAAAGTGAAGCTTCAAGATAACGAAGCTTACTGCGTCTCTTGCAAAAATATCGTTACTATTCAAAACTTCGAGAAGAAACAAAGTGGTCGTTACCACTACAAGCTTATTTCCTGCCCTAATTGCGGGGGAAATATTTCAAAAGCAATTCAAAACAAGGCATCGGATGATTAATAGAAAAAACAAAAAAAATAGAGATGAATATCTGAAATACCTACTAGAAAGATTAGGACAAGACGAACTCTCTATTAACACGAAACGAAGTCGCTTAAATCATCTTTTAATTTGGTGCGATGAAACAAAATTCGAGTTCATCCCAAAACGCCAAGAGATATTTCGACAATATGTCGACGAACTCATCAAACCAAATGGTAAGCCTCAAGCTCCTGGCTATAAAAGAGATCTCATGCAAGAGGCTAAACGTATTTTTGAGTGGTTAGCCGTTCATAAAGGTTATCGCTTAGTCACACCTGCTTGGTTGGACACATTTACCTACAAGATAAAATCTAATGAAAGAAATCATTTAAAATCGGTAGCTGAGCAAGAAATCAAGTTCATGGCTAATCTGCCTACCAAAACTTTAAGGGAACAACGAGCTCGTGCTAGTGCATTGTTTCTCTATGCTACAGGAGCAAGAGCATCAGCATTTGCAACCCTACCAATTAAAGCTGTAAATCTCAAAAACTTAGAAATCTATCAATGGACAAGCCTAGGGGTTCGAACAAAAAACCGCAAATCAGCAACAACGTTTATCCTAAACATAGGCACTATTTTAGACATCAT
>Ga0233431_1005117_pt1 | contig 13155 bp, 13 predicted proteins | sample SI_118_April2016_FD_179867 | JGI IMG/M metagenome (GOLD analysis project Ga0233431, IMG submission 179867) | Seawater microbial communities from Saanich Inlet, British Columbia, Canada - SI_118_April2016_200_MG | ecosystem: Environmental > Aquatic > Marine > Inlet | place: Canada: British...
GTTACAGACAAAGAAATGGAAGAAGTTGTGATATATGGTGATGAATTTCATCCAGAATGGAATTATACGATTGCACCAAGATAAACAGCAAATCGTTTAATTTATATTATTACACTTCCTTAATAGAAGATAGAAAAAAAATCGATTCTTCTTATAAGCATGCTAGAAAATCAGTAATAATTTCTATGATTGTTGGTTATGGCTTTTATTATGTCTGCCGTATGGCAATATCAGTAATAAAAGAACCTGCCATTGAGTCAGGTGCGTTAACTGCAATTCAGTTAGGAGTTATTGGGTCGCTCCTATCTCTTGTTTATGCTTTTGGAAAACTTACAAATGGGTTCATTGCGGACAGGTGTAATATAAAGAGATTTTTGGCTATAGGATTATTTGTAAGTGCTATTATAAATATAGCTTTAGGTTTTTATACAGGCTTTATATTTTTTGCGGTTCTATGGGGGATTAATGGATGGTTTCAGTCCATGGGATCTGCGCCATGTGTCGTTTCATTGTCTCAATGGTATTCGAATACTGAAAAAAGTACATGGTACGGCATCTGGAGTATAGCTCATTATATTGGTGAGGCAGCAACATTTATTGGAACAGCTTTTTTAGTTGTCCATTTTGGATGGAAAAATGTTTTTGTATGGCTTGGTGTTGGAGGAATAATAGTAGCCTATTTAACATATAAGTTTATGTATGACAGACCTGAAGTTTATGGATTACCGAATATTGCCGATTATAAAAATGATCATCCGATTATTAAAAAAGAACACAGTACAGATAAATTAACTATTTGGCAAACTCAGCTTTTGGTAATAAAAAATCCTTATGTCTGGCTAATAGCACTAAGTGCGATGTGTATGGGAATCGTTCGATATGCAATTAATAGCTGGGGTATATTGTTTTTGCAGGACTCACAGTCGATTTCATTGCTAACAGCCGGTTCACTTCTTGCTATCACACCGATAATGGGAGGATTAGGGTCTTTTTTCTCAGGGATTATTTCTGATAAAATATTTAAAGCCCGACATGCAGTAACAACGACATTTTTCTCAGTATTAATGGTTATTTTTATAATATTATTTTGTTTTGCACCCAAGAGTATACTTTTACTGGGTATTTATTTGGCAGGATTTGGTTTTTCTATGGGGGTTCTGTTATGTTTCATCGGTGGTATGCTTGCTGTTGCTATTTCTCCTACAAAAGCTACTGGTGCTGCAATGGGAATGATTGGTTTTCTTGCATATTTAGGAGCTTTTAGCCAGGATATTATAAACGGTGTACTTGTACAGCATGCTCAGTATATAGAAAAAATTCAAACTGCTACAGGGATAAAGGAAATTGTTAAATATGATTTTCATTATGTAAAATTATTTTGGATTGGAACATCGATCTTAATGCTGTTATTTATAATTCCAACAATTTATGCAAAGAAAAAACATGAGTAAAAATAAGGGTGATAAGAAAATGAATATAAAAATCGATCTGCACACTCATACAGTTGCCTGTGGACATGCCTACAGTACCTTTACAGAAATAGTGAAAGAAGCTTCAGATAAAAAACTGGAAATCGTTGCTATTACCGAGCATGGTCCTGCACATGACCCAAAAGGTACAACGCTGGATTTTTTCAACACATACAGAGTACTTCCTGATGAATTCGAAGGAGTAAGGATTTTAAAAGGTTGCGAAGTTAATATTACGACGAATTCAGGAGAGATAGATTTACCTGAAAACCTTTTAAAAAAAATGGATATTATCATTGCAAGTTTTCATACTAACAGCAAGAAAAGAGGAACTGTTGAAGAAAATACTCAGGCGTATATCAATGCTATGCAAAATCCTTATATAGATATAATTGGTCATCCTGATGATATAAATAATTATCCTTATTGTCCGGAAAAACTGGTAAAGGCAGCAATTGAAAATGACGTTGCACTGGAAGTTAATAATAGTTCAGTTCTTGCTAGACCCGGAAGCGGAAAGCTGTGCATCGAAATGTTGAAAGCTGCAAAGAAGTATGGAGCAAAACTGTCAATAGGTTCTGATTCACATTATCATACTTCAATAGGAATTTTTGATTATTCTATAAAGCTTATAGAGGATTTACAGATTGACAAAAACAAAATAATAAATCTTTCAAGAGAAAACTTGTTTAACCATTTAAAAAGAAACCACATAAAGACCAAGTGGTTGTAACCTTCTCATGTTATCTATATTCGATTTTACGTTTTGTACTCATAGTGCAATCTCCTATTGATAGTTTTAATTGTTAATTCTAATATTATAAACCCGGTATTATACTACGGAGTCAAGTGGAAAAATAACTTAAATTACTAAAAGAAAATAGTATCCCTGATTGACAAAACTAAAATGTAATGGTAACATATTCCAGGATAATGTGCAAAATGGGAAAATATACCATCTGTTATAATGTCAAAATTATTATACAAAAAGCATTATTATCCGATACGCTGTAGCGGTTCGGATATATTTTATTTTTTCATCTTAGAAAACGAGCAAAAAACAAGAGATAGAAAAGCATCAGACAGTTTAAATTTTAGACTTCAGAATGTAGATTTATTATTGTAGAACTTACTTTTGAAATCAAAAATCAATTGAGAGGTATTGAGATATGAAATTAGCAGTATTAGGTGGTGGTGGAGTAAGATCTCCTTTCCTTGCAAAATCTATTGTAGCTAACTGTTCAAAGATAGGGCTTACAGAAGTTATATTTATGGACAATAATGCAAAAAAGCTTGCTATTTATGGTAAAATAGCCCAGTTAGTAGCAAAAAAAATGGATCCAACTTTAAAGTTTTCAACAACTACAGATGCTGTTGAAGCAGTAACAGATGCTGATTTTGTTATTACAACTTTAAGAGTAGGTGAAGATAAAGCTAGAACATATGATGAAAGAGTTGCTCTTGATTTAGGTGTACTTGGACAGGAAACAACAGGAGCCGGTGGTTTTGCTATGGCAATGAGGTCTATTCCTGTATTACTTGATTATTGTAAGCTGATTGATCAACATGCTAAAAAAAATGTTCAAATATTCAATTTTACTAACCCATCAGGACTTGTGACACAAGCGTTAAGATCTCAGGGATATAATAATGTATATGGTGTTTGTGATGCTCCAAGTGGTTTTAAAATTCAGCTATTAGAATTATTGAAAGTAGAAGATAATGAACTTTCAATGCAATGTTTTGGTCTTAATCATCTATCCTGGTTTAGAAAATTTATCCTTAATGGAAAAGATATTACTAAAGATTTAATGAGTAATGAGAGGTTGTACTCAGAAACTGAAATGCATATTTTTGATCCTGAGTTAGTTAGATTATCTGGTGGAGATATGATGCTGAATGAATATCTTTATTTCTTTTATTACAGAGAAAGAGCTGTTGAATCTATCTTAAAATCAAAACAGACTCGTGGAGAAAGTATCCAGGATATTAATCGCAAAATGACAGCTGATCTAGAAAACCTTGATATAGAAGCAGACCTTGAAAAAGCTTTTGATATTTTTACGACATATTATTTGGAAAGAGAAAACAGTTATATGGCTGCTGAGTCCGGTGAAGGCAGGGCATGTCCTAAATCTGTTCCTACTCTTCAGGAGTATATTGAAGCACCTGATGAAGGAGGCTATGCTGGTGTAGCATTAAGATTTATAGATGCAGTTAATACCGGTAAAAATATTGAAATGGTTTTATCTGTCCCTAATAATGGTGCTATTGAAGGTCTTGAAGACGAAGATGTAGTTGAAATAAGCTGTAAGATTGATAAGAATGGAGCATATCCTGTAAAAATAGGAAAGGTTCCTGATTTTCAGATGAACTTGATTAAGACAGTTAAATTCTATGAAAAAATGGCAGCTAAAGCTATTATAGAGAAAAACAGAGATGCAGCAGTAATTGCACTTACTGCACACCCATTAGTAAATTCATACAATCTTGCTACTAAGCTTGTAGACAAATATCTTGAAGTACATGCAGCATATACTGGAGATTGGAAATAATGTCGGTAGCAGTTTTTAGCAGGCTTAATTTAGATATCATATATTCAGGTATTGATAGACTTCCTGAAAAAGGTGAGGAGGTCTATTCTGATTCCTTTGATATTCAACTTGGCGGTGGACCTCCAGTTTTGCCTATTGTTTTAAAAAGAATGAATGTTAAAGGAAAACTTGGGACTTTTTTTTCAGATGATCTAGTGAGTACATTGGCTAAAGGTTTATTAAAAAAACTTGATTTTTGCGATTATTACAATTTCTATAAAAAATCTGGTAAACCTGTTATTGTTACAAGTGTAATATCATTTACTGATGATAGAAGTTTTGTTTCTTTTGAAGATGACAAAGGTGAGACTCTTTGTACTGAACAGGAAGTATATGACTTTTTTACCGGTTCTAAGGTATGTTGGGCATTAGGTGAATATCCTGAAGTAATGGCTAAACTGAAAAAAGAAGGAACAACTCTGGTTTATGATATAGGTTGGGATGGTGTTAAACATGTTTCCAACTATAAGGATATTTTAAGCATAGTTGATGTATTCACTCCTAATGATAAAGAAGCAATGGCAATTACAGAAACATCAAATCCTAAAGATGCTGTCAAAGTACTATCTGAATATGTAAAATACCCAGTTGTTAAAATTGGTAAAGACGGATGCCTGACATATAAGAAAGGGGAAGTTGTTCAAATTGGCTTGCCTTATAAAGTAAATGCTATTGATACTACAGGGGCAGGGGACAACTTTCTTGCCGGATTAACCTATGGTCTGGATAAGGACTGGTGCATTGAAGACTGTATGAAGATGGGAAATATTATAGGTGCAAATTCTACAACGGAATTGGGATGCTATAAAGCTTACCTTTCTGAAGAAGAAGCATTAAGTTATTTTAATAAGTGAGTTTATTAAAAGTAGAAAAGTGTTAATGAGTATAACATCTATCAACCATCAACCAACAACTAACAACTATAATACTAAATGTATCTTATGTGGGAATCCAGATTTAGTTCTATACTATAAAAATAGTAAAAGGGACTTTTTAGAGTGCTCGATCTGCGGCCTTGTTTTTGTGCCAGAAAATCAACATTTAAATTCAAGTGATGAACTTAAAAGATATAACACACATCAAAATAATCCACAAGATAAAAGGTATAGAAATTTTTTGAATAGGATTTTTAGACCTATGAATGATTTGATATCACCTGGTAGTAAAGGATTGGATTTTGGTTCAGGTCCCGGTCCTACTTTGAGTCTAATGTTCTCTGAGTGTGGACATGAAATGAATATTTATGATCATTATTTTGCCAATGATTCGTCTGTCTTTGAAAAAAAATATGACTTCATTACTGCAACAGAGGTGGTGGAACATCTTTTTGATCCTCTCAGTGAATTAGATCTTTTATGGTCCTGCTTAAAACATGGCGCTTATTTAGGCATTATGACTAGCCTTCTAAAAGATAAAGATTCTTTTCCTAAATGGTATTATAAAGATGATGAGACACATGTAACTTTCTTTTCTAAAAAAACATTCCAATGGCTTCAGAAAAAATGGAATTCATCACTGAACTTTGTTAGTGAGAGTGTAATAATATATAAAAAACCATAAGGTTTTATAAAGAACAATAAACAATAATAGGGGAGAGATGAAATGAGACAAATTACTACTGTTGGGTTATTGGTGATGGCATTATTAACATTTGTAGTTGCAAGGAGTTTTGCTATAGATAAAACGCTGCCTATAAAACAAAGTGTGATAGGTTTGGAAAAAGCACATGCTCATAACGATTATGATCATACTAATCCGCTTTTTGATGCTTTGCACCATGGATTTACACGAATAGAACCTGATATATATGTATTATACAAAGACCCTGCTACCGGAGTGTTATCTGATGATTTTAGCTATTTTAAAAGTACAGGTGATACAAGTCGATATGTAATTGAAGTAGGACATAATAAAGGTCAGTATGTCGGCACACTTTATGATCTTTATATTAAACCGCTGGAACAGTTAAAACCAGGACAGTTTGTTTTTGCGAGTTTGCCTAAACCGATTCTTTATATGATTGATATGAAAACTAACGATCCAGATTCAGTTGAATTTATGAATAAATATCTTGCTCAATATAATAATCTTTTTAATAATTATAATTCTGTTAATATGGATAAACCTGTTAATGTTATTTTAAGCGGATACAACGGTAGTGATTTTAGTAAAACAGATTATGATTACCTTCTTGCAACGAAAGATAGATATATTGGAATAGATGGAAGAGTAGATACACCTTTATACGGTCAGAATAAAGCACCTAATCTTTTTCCGCTTATAAGCAATGGATGGGGTAATAATAGAAGTGATACTGTATTTTATAAAAATATAAAAGATGCACATGCAAATGGGCACCAGATAAGATTCTGGGGTATTGATGATATACCGTCTACTTGGGAAAAACTTTATGATGCCGGTATGGATGTGATATCTACTGACAAACTTCAAGATGTAGAAAATTTTTTGTTATCAAAAAAGAAAGCTGCTAAGTAATAATTATATAAATAATAATATTTTCTCACGTAACTCATTAATTGAGTTATGTGAGATTTTTTATTGAATTAATGAAAAATTAATTCTGTTGATATTTATTTTATCCTAATTAACGATATAATTTGAGAATTAAATAAACTTTTATAATCATAGGATTAATAATATAAAGTGTTATCTTTTTTTAGAAATATATGTTCATTGCGTTATTTATTAGTTTTATCTGTTCTGCTAATTGCTTCGTGTGTAAATACGAAACATTCTAATCTAGATGTATCAAACTGTTCACAACCTCCACCACCTACCAGATTCCCTGCAGCTAAAAAGAAGCTGTCAAAAATAAAAACTGTAAATATAAAAAACGGATTGGTTATATATAAATCACAGAATATTAAAGGACATAAAAATAGTCCGGTGATTATAGACTCTCTTTTTGTTCCTACGTTAAATAAAATTAATACTATTGCTAAAAATAATAATTTAACTGTTGTTGTTACTCATTCTTTTAGGAAAGCTAACAAAAAATTAACAGGTGCAATAGTTAAACCAGCAAAATACTCAAATCATCTTACAGGTCATGCTATTGATATGAACATAGTTTATAAAAATAAGTGGTATACTTCAAGAAGGTTAAGAAAATCAAATTTACGTAATTTACCTTACAGTATACAAAATTTTGTAAATGGATTAAGAAAAGAACCCAATATTAGATGGGGCGGAGATTTCAGATCAGAAGATCCGATTCATATAGATGATAATTTTAATTCCGATCTCACAAAATGGAAAACAAGATATTCCTTATGCCAAAAACAGGCACATTCCAGATTGCTTTGAATATTTAAGGAGATTGCATGAAATTATTTAAATTTACCGCTGTTCTTTTATTTTCTTTGTCTGGTTTGGGAATAATGGGGTGTGTATCCAATAAGTCACTTCCTGCTGCTGTCTATTCTGATAATTATTCTACGCTGGAAAATAAATCTCAGCGACAGTATCCAAGAGTAAATAAAAGTATGACTCTTGATGAAGCTGTGAATACATCATTGGCTAATAATCCTACATATGAAATTGCACGTTTAAATATGATACAGGCTTATTCTCAATATTATAAATCTTTAGCAGAGCTTTCTCCCGGGGTAGCCGTTGGAAGTGGATCTTTAAGTCGGAGCTCAAATGGTATTAGTGCAGCTGCAACAGGTGTTTCAATGTCTAAACTGTTTAACGTGATGAATAAGCAGGCTGAAGCAGAAGGGCAGGAGTATGCTTACAAGAATATCAGAAGAATGTTAGTTGAAGAGACAAAACTGACTTATTATCAGATACAGCTGGATCATGCCAAAACAGAAATAGATCTTGGTAATGAAATTTACAATGATCAGATGATTAAGTATGCTGAATCTAAGAAAAATGGTTCTATTTCACCAGGAGATCTTCTAAATTTTAAAATAGCTAAAAACAATGCACAGGCTGCTTTAATTAAAAATAAAGCTTTGATGCAAATAAATAAGTTTAAACTATCTAAATTAATGGGGTTGAGTACCTCTACTTTGCCTAGAAATATTAAATTAGCTCCTTTCAGCTCTGCTGGTCTGAGTGAATATCCTATGAGTCAGGATTATTATATTGATTTGGCTATAAGGTTGAGACCTGATCTTGAAAGCCAGAAGGAAATTTTGAAAGCAGCAAAATACTCACTTTATAAATCGTGGGCTTCACTTTCTCCAACGCTGAATGCCGGTTTGGATTATGGTTTTACTAAAGCTTATAATCCTATGGTTTCTTATGGGAGTCCAATGCTAATGCCTCAAAATTTTGATTGGAATTATGGTTTTGATGTAAACTGGAATTTATTACAGGGCGGAAATAGGATATTTACAATTAGAGAAAAACAGGCAGCGTACTATGCTATGAAAGAGGAACTTCTTAAAAAATGGATAAGTGTGCTAAACTCCGTAAGAACAGATTATACAAAGTTAAATAATACGATTGCTATAAGAAAGATAACAGCAGAAACTTTACAAATGGCAAAGGTACGCCGTGATCAGTTACGAAAAGAGTATAATAGCGGAAAAACAAATATAGCTGTTTTAAATCAGGCACAGAATAATCTCATCGCTAATGAAAGTAAATATGTAGAATCATGTATTTATATAGCTATGGCAAAAGCAAAATTGACAGCTGCAGTAGGAATGTCAAAATAATAAATTTAATACTGCTCAATAGTTCCTAACATGAGCGAGTTTTCTGCGGAAAGCACCTTTGAAATATGCCAAAAGTAAACCGCCAAATATTACAATGCATGATCCTGCTATAGTTAGTATATCAGGTGTATGATTGAAAAATATGTAACTAAATATGCCTGTGAATATAATTGTTGTATATAAGAATGGCGATAGAGAAGTTGCAACTCGGACATATTTATAAGCATGTGTTCTGGCATTCTGACTACTTATTCCCAGGAGAGGTAAAATTATAAAAAGCATAGCTATATTAGAATGAAATATAGTTATAAATTGCGTTGATATTTTATTTAGACTGAAAAATATCAATATCGGAATAAACGAAAAAATTGATGCCATTCCATATACCCAGCAATTGATAACAAAAGGATTTTCTTTTTTTGCTGTATTATGAAAAATAACTTGAGAACACGCATTGAAAAATCCAGATAAAAGTCCAAGTATCATTGCTGAATTAAAAATATTAGTATCTGGTTTTATTATTAATGCTACTCCAATAAAGCTTAATATAATGCACATCCATATTTCTGGTTTTATTTTTTCTTTTAATAGAAACATTGATATCAATGGTATGAAAAGAGGCCCTGTTGAAAATAAAAGATTGCCCTGCAGAATAGTGTGATGAAGCAGATAATAAAATAGACAATATTGTGAGCAAACAATAAGAAAACTTCTTAATAGATGTTTTTTAAATGTCGAATAAGAAACTTTCAATCTGATATTTGATAATATTATGACCCACAATACGATGAAAAAACTAATTGCATATCTTAAAAACAAAACCATCATTATATCGTAAATACCTAACATATCTTTAATGACTGCAAACATTAGAGCCAATAAAAATGTAGATATAAACATATATATTATTGATATTTTATATTTTTTCATAATTATAAAAAACCTTTATTGCTGATTGCATTTTAGTTTTTGCACTAACCAGAATAGATATTTTTTAGGTGTTGTATATTTGCTGGTTTGTTAAATAATTTACTGCATATGATTTAAGTAACTAATAATTAGATATAGAAAGATTGATCTAAATCGGTTAATTGTAAGTATTATTAACAATGATAGTAGTTTTTGAGGATTTAAGCTAAAAAGAGAAATAGATTGTATTTTGGATTTTTTGCTTGCTGTTTCTAATCTATATCAGTTTAAAACTCTTGATTAAGTTAGTTTAGAATATCTATTACCATATATAGCATAGAAAAGTTAGATTCTATGCTGTTTTTATGTGACTTTGCATTACCTGCCCGAGAGTCGTGAGCAGGAATATTCATATTTCACAAAAAATATAAATTGAAGTTTTAACCGAACAACGTGCGCTAGGAAATAATTTGCGAGCTTGCGTTAAATAAAGGAATGAATTGTGAGTGCCAGTAGATTTACAGACAGAGAAAAAGGAATTTTATTTGTTTTATGTATATCTTTTATACTTACGTACCTGTTTTTTTTAGTAAATAACCTCTGTATTATATTTAATTTTATTTCCAGTCCTGAAATTTTTAGACAATCTATATTTTTTAATATTTTTAATGTTATTAGATGGCTGGAATTAGTAGGGCTGCTTATTTTGGCACTTAAGAGTACATATGTAAGCTATAAAAGACATTTATTTAAAAAAACGCCTCATCATGCACTACCGCTTTTAATATGTTTTCTTGTTATTTATAATCCTTTTTATATTATTATTTTTCCACTGCCGTATATTATGATGATAAATATTTTTGCTATAATTGTAATTATTGTAGGGCTAATAAAAGCAATGAGTGTATAGATATATCTATTTATCTTTTGTGGGCTATTCCAGTTGCAATACCGCGATGAGTTCTTTTTTCTACGAACTCAATAAATTCAAGTACTTCAGGAAGAGGACTAATTTCGGTTTTGATTTTTTCTATTGAATTAGTTACATTCAATCCACCTTTGAAAAATATTTTAAAGACTTCTTTTAATGCTTTTATTGTTTCTCTTGAGAATCCATTACGCTTGAGACCTATTAGATTAATATTTCTTATAGGTTGGTTTCTTCCATCTGCAATCATAAATGGCGGTATATCTAGTGATGTAGCAGAAACTCCGCTCATTATCACTAAACGGCCAATTCTTACGAATTGATGTATTGCGCTGTTGCCACCTATAAAACATCTGTCACCTAAGACTGCATGTCCACCCAATACTGCTCCATTTGCAAGAACGACTTTATCGCCTACTTTGGCATTGTGACCTAAATGTGAATTTGCCATAAAAAAGCAGCCATTACCAATTTCTGTTGCACTGTTTTCTGCCGCACCAACATTAGCAGTAAAGCCTTCTCTAAATGTATTGCCATCGCCAACATTTAGGCATGAACCCCATCCTTTAAAAGAAATATCATGCGGTGCTGTTCCAAGAGATGCAAACGGGTAGATTATGTTATTTTGCCCGATTACAGTATGTCCGAGAATATTAACATTGTTGTATATTTTGCAGCCATCTCCAATTGTTACATTAGGACCAATTCTGGTAAAAGCACCAATTTCAACATTTTCTCCTATTTTTGCTTCTGGGCTTACATCTACAAACTTGTGTATTCTTGACATTCTTTTTGCAACCTCTTTGTGTTTATAAAGATAAGATATTTAAATATTGTACTTTAATTTGCTGTTAACTATTTATCAAATAAAATAGGATAAACTTTTTTAAGGATTTTTAGCATTACTATTCATTATAGAATTTTATTATTCTTAATGCATTATAGTATAGGAACGAGCTCAAAAGTATCTTTTTAAATATAAAATAGAACTTTTATTTTTGTCCCATAAAAGAGAAGAAGCAATAGATGAATTATAGATGTTAAAATGTTATAAAACAGAGTAGCTCAAACCGTTTAAATATTTGATTTTGCCACTCGAGTAAGTTATGCTAGAAAATGAGTCGAATATTATTACTAAAATTACGGAGAAAATTAAAACTAATGAAAAATAGATTAAACTTCAGAGAATTACTTTTCGAGTATAAAGGTAAGATCGTAGTAATTTTTATTCTTGTTGTAATTTTTGCCGGCTTTGAAGCTGTGGTTCCGTATAGCTTTTCATTTATTATTGATAACGCATTACTTGCAAAAAATATGGAATTATTGATAATCATTTTAGCCGTATTAGCCGTAGGTGCAATCATTACTGCCGTGTCACAGGTTTACAGAGATTATATATATCTTGATTTCTGTTCAAAGATCTTAAGTAAAATAAGACATAAGACATTTAAGCACTTACAAAATCTTTCTATGGATTTTTATGTAAAAAATAAGCCTGGAGATATAATTGCAAGGTTTTCTACAGACTTGACCTCATTTGAACAGGCGCTTGTATTTTTCCCAAACTATTTTCTTGTTCCATTTTTAAATATCATAATTAATACTTTGCTGTTGTTTGTCATTGATGTTAAACTTGCACTTATATCACTGCTTATTTTTCCGGCATCACTATTTGGACCTTATATTCTCACCCCAAGAGCTTCTAAAGCCGGTAATATTAGAAAAAAAACTGAAGCTAATACACTCTCAGATGTACAGACAAGTGTTACTTCTCAATCAGTGATTAAAGCTCTGAATCTTCAGGGACTTGGAATTGATTATTTTAATAAAACTAATCAACGATTCAGTAGAACTATGTTTAAGGCATTGTTTTTAAGTTCACTTGTGGACCGAGCTGGTATTGCTGCAGTTTTGATCCTTCAGATAGTTGTTTTGGCTATAGGATGTTTTATGACTTATTATGGTACTCTTCCTGTAGGCCAGCTAGTTGCTTTTCAGGGATTGTTTATGGGGATGAGTTATTCAATTATAAGTGCAAGTGCTTTTATTCCTATGATTATCCAGGGTAGGGTTAGTATTCAAAGAGTAAATTCTTTATTGGCAGAAGAACCTAAAATAGTGGACACAGTCAATGCAGAAGTACTTCCTGAATTTAATGATGAAATTAAGTTTAACAATGTTACTTTTGGATACACCGATAAAATCAATAATTTAGAAGATGTATCATTTTCTATAAAAAAGAATTCATCAGTAGCATTTGTTGGGGCGAGTGGCTGTGGAAAAAGTACAATCCTTAATCTTATTATGCGTTTTTACGATCCTGTCAAAGGTACTGTTAGTATTGATGGGCATGACATCAAAAAAGTAACACAGCACTCTTTAAGAGAAAAATTAGGAATAGTACTGCAGGAAAATATTTTATTTAATATTTCGATAATGCATAATTTAGCCTTATTTTTAAAGCGGGACAGTCTTGTCTCTAAATGACTTACGCAAACTCTCATCTTTTGACGTTTTCGGTTCTGGAAAGTCTGGCATATTATCCAAAATATATTGAAACA
>Ga0233431_1005118_pt1 | contig 13154 bp, 13 predicted proteins | sample SI_118_April2016_FD_179867 | JGI IMG/M metagenome (GOLD analysis project Ga0233431, IMG submission 179867) | Seawater microbial communities from Saanich Inlet, British Columbia, Canada - SI_118_April2016_200_MG | ecosystem: Environmental > Aquatic > Marine > Inlet | place: Canada: British...
CATCCTTATCGACTTTGCTGTTCGCGCGTTTTGTGCTGCCGAACGCGGTGACCTTCGCGTTTTTCAGCTTCAGTTTCCTGACCTGTCTGAAAAACTCCTGATCTTTGGGATTTGTCGGATTCGGCCAGCCGCCCTCGATATAATGAATTCCCGATTCGTCAAGTTTCTGCGCGATCATGAGCTTATCGTCAAGACTGAAACTAACAGCCTCTGCCTGAGCTCCGTCACGGAGAGTCGAATCGTAAATATCGATTTTTGAACCGGGTTTTATTTTAAAAACATCTTCCATTTAAGTATCCGCACTGTTGTCTTTGTGCCGCATTCAAATAAACTGGTATGCGCAGTATGACGGATCGAACCAGTCATACTGCGCATTCATAAAATAATTATAGCATTGTAATTCTAATACTAAAGTTTGTCGATTTCCTCTGCTACGGTATCGCCGACCTGAGTAGTGGTCATGCCCATTTTTCCGGCAGCCATGCTTTCCATTTTCCCGGAGATAACCGTAATACAGGCTTTCTCGACAATTTCCGCCGCTTTTGTCTCGCCCATCTGGTCGAGCATCATCTGCACGCTGAAAATCGAGGCCATCGGATTGATCTTGCCGGTGCCTGTGTATTTCGGTGCGCTTCCGCCGATGGGTTCATACATGGAAACGCCCTCGGGATTCAGGTTACCGCCGGCGGCGATTCCCATTCCGCCCTGAATAACAGCGCCGAGATCGGTGATAATATCACCAAATATATTGTCGGTGACAATAACATCGAACCATTCCGGATTTTTGACCATCCACATACAGGTGGCGTCCACGTGCGCATAATCACGTTTGATATCGGGATAATCAGCTTCGCCGATCTCATGGAACGCGCGCTCCCAAAGATCCCACGCAAATGTCAGCACGTTTGTTTTACCGCAAAGAGTAACAGTGTTGGTCTTGTTGCGCTTACGGGCAACTTCAAAAGCAAATCTGAGGCATCGTTCGACGCCGAGACGGGTATTGATCGATTCCTGCACTGCGATTTCATTGGCTGTACCTTTTTTCATACTTCCGCCGGAACCGACATAAAGTCCTTCCGTATTCTCGCGGACGACAACGAAATCGATATCTTCAGGGCCTTTGTTCGCAAGTGGAGTCTCAACGCCTTCATACAGTTTTACCGGACGGAGGTTAATGTACTGGTCAAGGGCGAAACGAAGATTCAAAAGGATCCCCTTCTCAAGGATACCCGGTTTCACATCCGGATGACCGATCGCGCCGAGAAGAACGGCATCGAATTTCCGGAGAGTGTCCGCGGCGCCTTCAGGCAGGACTTCGCCGGTTTCAAGGTAACGGTCGCCGCCCCAGTTAAAATCCTCGGTTTCATATTCAAAACCAACTTTTTTCGCAACGGCGTCCAGACATTTTATTCCTTCGGCAACAACCTCCGGACCCGTACCGTCACCACCTAAAACCGCAATTCTTTTCAATGTAACCTCCAATATAGTGTTTAAAAATGATTATCGTTTGATGGACTGTAAGAGTCCCCCTGCCTTGGCTATATTCGCCGCGAAATCTGTTATCGGCATAAAGTTGAAAACCTTACCGGTCGAGATATTTTTAAGTATCCCTTTTCGGGTGTTGATCTCGAGTTCGTCACCGATGGCAACGTCTTTGGTGATCCCTTTGCATTCGACAACGGCAAAACCGTTGTTTATCGCGTTTCTGTAAAATATCCTCGCGAAACTTTCCGCAACGACACATGACACTCCTGCGCCGCGAAGCGCCCAGATAGCATGTTCACGCGATGATCCGCATCCGAAATCAAATCCCGCGACAATAAAATCGCCGGCTTTAAAATGATGGACAAAATTCTTATCGAGATCCTCCATCGCATGTTTTGCCAGCTCTTCCTCGTCATCGGTGACAAGATACCGGGCGGGAATAATTTCGTCGGTATTTATGTGGTCCTTGTCGTATACATACGCTTTACCGTTCATATCTATATCTCCCTTGGATCTGTTATATATCCGTTTATTGCCGTCGCGGCCGCTGTCGCGGGGCTAGCCAAATATACTTCGCTTTCTGGCGATCCCATCCGTCCGACAAAATTACGGTTCGTCGTCGATACGCATTTTTCGCCAGACGCAAGAATTCCCATCCAGCCGCCGAGACATGCGCCGCATGTCGGTGACGATACCACGCAGTGAGCATCGCTGAAAATGTCGAAAAGCCCTTCCGCCATCGCCTGACGCCAAATCTTCGTGGACGCGGGAACAACGATGCATCGAGTCCCCTCGGCAATGGTTTTGCCTTTCAGAATTTCAGCGGCAACACGCAGATCCTCAATACGGCCGTTCGTGCACGAGCCGATATAAACCTGATCGATCTTCACATCGCCAACCTCTTTCGCCTTTTTCACATTGGACGGCAAATGAGGACATGCAACAACAGGTTCGAGCGCAGAGCAGTCGATCTCAATGACTTCCGAATATGTTGCATTCTCATCGGAGGTGTATACGGTAAATTCCTTATCTGAACGTGCGCGGACATATTCCAATGTTTTTTCATCGGGATTGATAATGCCGCTTTTTCCGCCTGCCTCGATCGCCATATTCGTAATCGAGAACCGCGCCTCGACCGAAAGATTCTCAATTACCGGCCCGGTGAATTCCATCGCTTTGTATAGTGCGCCGTCAACACCGATCCGTCGAATGATCTCAAGGATAATATCCTTGGAATAGACGCCGTCGTTGAGCGTACCGTTCAGCACGAATTTAATCGATTCCGGCACTTTGAACCATAATTCGCCGGAATATATCGCCGCGGCAAGGTCGGTCGAGCCGATGCCCGTCGAAAATGCTCCGAGCGCACCGTGGGTACATGTATGTGAGTCGCCGCAGACAATCGTATTGCCCGGCAAAACCCAGCCGTCCTCGGGCAGAACGGCATGACATACACCGTTCTCTCCGACTTCGTAATAATTCTTAATACCCTGCTTTTTTGCCCAATTCCTCAGACGTTTTGCAAGTTCGGCGCTTTGAATATCCTTATTCGGCACAAAATGATCCGGGATGACAACAATTTTATCCGTATCGAACACTTCATTCATGTCAAGTTTCTCAAGCATACTCACCGCCGGAGGAGCTGTGACATCATGACACATGACGATATCAAGTTTCGAATTTATAAGTTCTCCCGGCCTGACAACATCTTTTCCGCTGTGCGCGGCCAGAATTTTTTCAGTTATTGTCATTCCCATTATACTTCTCCATGTACGTTATTATCTTTATTTTCAAGACGATGTTTAATTTTATTAAGTCCGTCCACATACGCTTTGGCCGATGCCTCCAAAATATCTGTCGAGGCGCCTCTGCCGGTTATGGTAAACGCATTGTCGACCGTCATCTTGATCGTGACCTCACCCATTGCCTCTGTTCCCGCCGTTACCGCGCGAAGCGAATATTCGCCAAGATTGACGTTTAATCCGACAATGGAATTTATCGCCCGGTATGTCGCATCCACCGGACCGTCGCCCCAGGATGACTCCTGTGCGGCTTTATCCCCCACCATGATCCTGACCGTGGAGGTCGGAATTGTGCTCGATCCGCTTGAAATATGGAAATATTCAAGTTTGTAATATTCGGTAACGCTGTGTATTTCATCATCGACTATCGCGGCGATATCCTCGTCGAACACTTCCTTTTTCTTATCGGCAACCAAAAGAAAACGCTCAAACGCAAGATCGAGCTCGTCCTTTGAGAGTTTGAAACCCAGGTTTTCGATCCGTTTTTCAAATCCGTGCTTGCCCGAATGACGGCCCAGAACAATTTTCATATCGGTAAGACCGATACTCTCTGGTGTCATTATCTCATACGTCGACCGCTCTTTCAAAAGCCCGTCCACATGGATCCCGGCTTCGTGGGCAAACGCATTCGAGCCGACGATCGCCTTATTCGGCTGCACACGGATCCCCGCAAGATTCGACACAAGAGAACTCGTCCGGTATATTTCTTTCGTGTTGATGTCGGTCGTATAGTCTATGTAATCCTGACGTACATTCAGCGCCATCACGATCTCCTCAAGCGAGGCGTTTCCGGCACGCTCTCCGAGACCGTTCATCGCCACCTCAACCTGACGGGCGCCGTTCTGCACCGCGGCAAGAGAGTTTGCGGTGGCGAGCCCGAGGTCATTGTGACAATGGACGCTGATGACAGTATCGCCGAGATTCGGCACACCTTCGATGATGTCACGGATAAAATCCCCGTATTCGGACGGAATTGCATATCCGACAGTATCCGGCAGATTCACAGTTACTGCACCGGCATCGATAACCGCCGCGGTTACCTCTTTCAAAAATCCCGGATCGCTCCGGAACGCATCCTCCGCGCTGAATTCCACATCATCCACTAAGCTTTTCGCCATCGTCACGCCATCCACAGCCATTTTTAACACATCCGCAGGCTTCATCATAAGTTTGTGTTCCATATGAATTGACGAAGTTGCTATAAACGTATGAATTCGCGGATGCGCCGCGTCTTTCATTGCCTCATAAGCTCTTTTTATGTCTAACTCAAGTGTCCGTGCGAGACCTGCGACAACCGAATTTTTAATCTCTGCCGAACATGCCTCGACAGCATCGAACTGAACTTTCGACGATACCGGAAAACCAGCCTCGATGATGTTTACGCCCAGTCGCTCAAGCTGTAATGCAATTTGAACTTTTTCTTTGACAGTTAAAGATGCTCCGGGCGCCTGCTCGCCGTCACGAAGCGTGGTATCAAACACAATTATTTTGTTCTTGTTCATTTTTTTTGAATTTTTCATTTTATTAAATCCTCGATTGAAATGGTAAGCGTGGATAAACGCCCCATTTTCATTGACATTAGCGGTAAATCACTCTGTAGGTCAGATTCATCGAGGACAAAGGAACTTACGTCCACACCTATCACCTCCTTTTAGGATTTAGTACTGCATGCGGGACAGTTAACAATGCCCCGCATTTTTTAAGTAACTGCTAAGAATTAACTGTAACTGCTCAGAATCATCTTTTTGAAAGATTTCTAGACCATTAAAAAATTATTTGTGAAGCCAGCTCATCATATCGCGAAGTTTTTTGCCGACGATCTCGATAAGATGCTCTTCGCCCTGACGTTTCAGAGCTTTATATACAGGTCTTCCGGCCTGATTTTCAAGTATCCATTCGCGGGCGAATTCACCGGACTGGATCTCGGAAAGAACTCTTCTCATCTCGTCGCGGGTTTCCTCGGTTACAATTCTCGGGCCTGTGACAAAATCGCCATACTCAGCAGTGTCGCTGATCGAGCTGCGCATGTTTGCAATGCCGCCTTCATAAACAAGGTCAACAATGAGTTTCACCTCATGCAGACACTCGAAATATGCGATCTCAGGCTGGTATCCGGCCTCAACAAGTGTTTCAAATCCGGCTCTGATAAGCTCGGTAAGACCGCCGCAGAGAACAACCTGCTCGCCGAACAGATCGGTTTCGGTTTCCTCTGAGAATGTGGTCTCAATAATGCCTGCACGGCCTGCGCCGACACCGCATGCATGAGCAAGTGCGGTATCAAATGCTTTTCCGGATGCATCCTGATAAACAGCGATAAGACCGGGGACTCCGCCGCCGCCCTCGTATACTCTGCGTACGAGATGGCCCGGGCCTTTCGGCGCAACCATGTATACGTCAACATCAGCCGGCGGTGTGATCTGGCCGTAATGGATGTTGAATCCGTGCGAAAACACAAGTGCGTTACCGGCTTTAAGGCCCTTTGCTATCTCATTGTTATAAATTTTTGCCTGAAGTTCGTCGGGAAGAAGAACCTGAACGATATCAGCTTTCTCGGCTGCATCCGCAGCGCTCATGGGCTCAAAACCCGCATCAACGGCAAGTTTGTAATTAGCAGTGCCTTCCATCTCGGCAACAATTACGTTATAGCCGGAATCTCTGAGATTCTGACCCTGTGCGTGGCCCTGTGATCCGAATCCGATGATAGCGATCGTTTTGTCTTTAAGGATGGTTTTATCAGCATCCTTGTCATAATACATTTTCATTAAATTCCTCCCGTTTTAATTTTTTACATTATACTTTTTACATTTATTCCGATATTACATTATTTCTGTATAATTTTATAACTTCAAATACTGTCCTCATCAACGACAATACCGTTATTCGCTTCGCGGAGCATAGCGACTTTTCCGGTGCGTGTCAGTTCCAAAATACCGTACGGTTCCATAAGCTGCTTGAATGCCTGCACTTTATCCTCAGTACCGGTGATCAGCATTATCATCGACTCATGCCTGATATCAATCGTCTTGGCGCGGAACACATTCGCGATCTCAAGGATCTCGGTACGTTTCCGTGTCGAGCATTTGACCTTCACAAGCATCAACTCCCTGCTTACATAACTACCGCTACGCAGATCCGTTACGTCAATAACATCAATAAGCTTATTAAGCTGTTTCATAACTTGCTCAAGAATTCTATCGTCGCCCTTGACAACAATTGTCATCCGTGAGACGGCCGGATTTTCGGTCTCTCCTACCGCAAGACTGTCGATATTATAACCCCGTGACGAGAACAAACCGCTGACTCTGGCGAGAACACCGAACTTATTTTCGACTGTTACAGATATAGTATGTTTCATTATTAAAATCCCTCCATGACGTCTGAAATTGCCGCGCCGGGAGCTACCATCGGCCAAACATTTTCTTCTCTGTCACAAACAAAATCCATAACAACCGGTTTCTTGATCGATATGGCCTCTTTAATTGCCTCGGCGACATCTGCCGGATCCTCAACACGAATACCGTGCGCACCGTATGCCTCCGCAAGTTTGACAAAATCAGGCTGAACGTTGATATCCGTCGAGGAATACCGTTTATCAAAGAACATTTCCTGCCATTGACGAACCATTCCGAGATATTTGTTGTTCAGGATCGCAATATTGACCGGCAGTTTCTGTTCAACGGCCGTTGCCAATTCCTGAATATTCATCTGGATAGAACCGTCGCCGGCAATATCGAATACCGTGGCATTCGGTTTTCCGAGCTGTGCGCCGATCGCCGCCGGGAATCCGTACCCCATCGTCCCCAAACCGCCTGAGGAGATAAATCTTCTCGGCTTGTCGAAAAGATAATAAAGCGCCGCAAACATTTGATTCTGACCAACTTCCGTCGTTATAATCGCATCCCCATTCGTGACTTTGTGAATCTGCTCGACAACAAATTGGGGTTTGATAATTTCCGATGAATGTTCATAGCTTACCGGATGCTCTTTCTGAATCTTTTCGATATATGCGTTCCATCCGTTCGGCTTTCTTTTCTTAACAAGTTTATTCAGCTGCGAAAGTACCGCTTTCGCGTCGCCGACAACAGGAATGTCTACATCGACTATCTTCGCAATCGCCGCAGGATCCGTATCGACGTGAATAATTTTCGCGTTCGGAGCGAATTCCTCGATCTTTCCGGTAACACGGTCGTCAAACCGTGCGCCGACAGCAATGATCAGGTCGCACCCGGTAAACGCCAAGTTTGCCGCATATGTTCCGTGCATTCCCGGCATACCTACCCACAACGGATTACTCGCCGGAAATCCGCCAAGCCCCATAAGCGTCGTCGTTACAGGTGCACTCGTTGTCTCGGCCAGTTTGAGTAATTCCTTATGAGCGCCGCTGATAATGATTCCGCCCCCTGCATAGATAAGCGGTTTCTCGGATGCGTTAATGGCATCTGAAGCCACTTTAATCTCGGCTGGATCGGCTTTTTTATTGATCCTGTAACCTAACGGTATTGTCGGCTTTTCAGGCCATTCGAAATCAATCTCACCGAAACTGACATCTTTCGGTAAATCGACAAGAACCGGTCCGGGTCTGCCGGTGGACGCTATATAAAACGCCTCGCTGATTATTTCGGCCATTTTGGACGTATCGCTTACAAGAAAGTTATGCTTTGTAATCGGCCGGGTTATTCCGGTAATATCCGCTTCCTGAAAAGCGTCCGTACCGATCAACGGCATCGCAACCTGTCCTGTAAACGCGACCATTGGGATCGAATCCATGTATGCGTTTGCAATTCCGGTAACAAGATTTGTCGCTCCCGGGCCGGATGTGGCAAGACATACGCCGGTTTTTCCCGTTGCGCGTGCATAGCCGTCTGCAGCATGCGCCGCTGCCTGTTCGTGACGAGTCAGAACAAAATGGATATCGTCCGCATCGTACAGTTTGTCGAAAAGAGGGATAACAACACCCCCGGGATACCCGAACATGGTGTCAACTTTCTCTTTCCTCAAACACTCTATAAATATTTCCGCTCCGCTCAGTTTCATTTTATTTTTCCTTAAATTCCTAAATAATGCTTTTATTACTTAGATTAACAGTCTTTGAATACAGCGCCTGTTGCCGCCGAAGTTACCAGTTTCGCATATCGTGCGAGATACCCCGTTTTAACTTTCGGCTCGGGAGGCTGCCATGCATCCATACGCGTTTTCATCTCTTCTTCGCTGATAAGAAGATCCATCTTACGGTTGGGGATGTCGATAAGTATCTCATCCCCGTCACGTACAATACACAGGGGGCCGCCCTCCATCGCTTCAGGTGATATGTGGCCGATGCACGGGCCTCGTGTACCGCCGCTGAAACGTCCGTCGGTTATAAGCGCAACCGATTCGCTGAGTCCCATTCCGGTGATTGCCGCCGTACCCTGGAGCATTTCACGCATTCCCGGGCCGCCTTTCGGTCCTTCGTAGCGCACGACAACAACATCTCCCGCCTTAATTTCTTTTCCGAAAATAGCTTCAAGCGAATCCTCCTCGGAATCGAAAACGCGGGCTTTCCCCTTAAACACCATCATCTTCTCAGAAACAGCGCTCTGCTTGACAACACTGCCCATCGGCGCAAGAGAGCCGGTCAATACTGCAATGCCGCCCTCGGGATGATATGCCTCGTCGACAGTTTTGATAATATCCGTATCGATTACAGGATGCGTTCCCTGAATTTGACAAACGGTCTGTCCGGAAACTGTCGGATTGTCACGCAGTTTCTCGGCGAGGACATGCATAACCGAGGGAATACCGCCTGCATACTCAAGATCCTCCATGAAATACTCGCCTCCCGGACGGATGGAAGTAATATGCGGCGTGTCCTTCGATATCTCGTCGATCTGCTGTAATGTCAGCTCAATACCCGCCTCATGTGCGATAGCCGGAATATGAAGCATAGTGTTTGTCGAGCCGCCGAGCGCCATATCCATCCGGATCGCATTCTCGAATGCCGCCTCGGTCATGATGTCGCGCGGTTTAATATCGTCTCTGACAAGATCGCAAATTTTCATACCCGATTTGTATGCGATACGGCGTTTTTTCGCAAATCCCGCAAGCCCTGTCGCGCATCCGACGAGAGACATACCCATCGTTTCTGTCAGACACGCCATCGTATTTGCGGTATACAGTCCCTGGCACGATCCCTGACCGGGGCACGCTTCAAGCTCAAGGCACGTCAGTTCCTCTTCATCGATGAGACCTTCGCGGTACCGGCCGATAGCCTCGAACGTATCGCGGACCAGCGACAGTTTTCGTTTGTGCCAGTTGCCCGAATGCATCGGACCGGCGGTAACTACGATCGCCGGAACATTCAAACGTGCCGCAGCCATAAGCATTCCCGGTGTGATTTTGTCACAATTGGTCAAAAGTACGACGCCGTCAAGTTTATGCGCCATAAGCATGCATTCGATAGAGTCCGCGATGAGCTCACGCGTACACAGGCTGTATTTCATTCCGCTGTGTCCCATTGCTATCCCGTCGCACACCGCGGGAATTCCAAAAATGTGAGCGCTGCCGCCGCCGGAATGTATTCCTTTTTCGATGAAGCGCTCAAGATCCCGCATTCCCGAATGACCGGCAACAAGATCGGAAAAAGACGACGCGATCCCGATCATCGGCTTGCCTATCTGAGAAGGATCAAGTCCGGTAGCATACATTAGTGAACGCGAGGCTGCTCTATCATACCCTTTCGTTACATCATTGCTTCTCATAATTCACACCCTATCTTTAATATTTACAAGTTTATAGATTATCTTATAATTACATAGTTACAATTTATCAAAACCGTTCATTGACGGCACAAAAAATCCCCGCTACCTTCCTGGTTTCGGAGGCACCTAATGACCTTATAACTTCGTAAAAAACAAAGGTTCAAACAGGTGAGCTCCGTTATCCCGCCAATACAAGCAGGAGCACCACGAGACCATGTAGCAGGGTAATTCGATGATTTACAACATGAGAAAAACAGACATCATTATTCCTGAACGATCCGGATTTGTTTCCGGATTGCGCTCGGGCTTCATAACATTTTTCGCCTGGCGTAGATTTTTTTTGATCAGCCGCTTTTGACATTTTTAATTCCGTCTGTTTATTTTTTTAAATTTGTTCTTGAAAGCACTTTTTAAAAATGATTAATAATATTAGAAAATATACATTTTTTATGCACCGGATGTCAAGAAAAAATAACAATGTTATGAATATTTTCGCAAAACTGGAAATTTCTCTCTAAATATCCTCTCCCGAAATGTAAAGAACATATTCCTGAGGATTAAAAATATTCTCGATTTCTTCCGGATCGTGAAGCCTGATCTTTATCATCCAGCCTTCGCCGTACGGGTCCATATTAACAAGCCTCGGATCGCCGTCAAGGTTATCATTTACCTCTATAACCTCGCCCGACATGGGGGCAATGAGTTCCGCCACTGTTTTCATGGCCTCGATTGTCCCGAATGCCGATCCCTGAGAGACATCAAAGCCGATTTCGGGAAGCTCTATATAGACGATCTCGGAAAGCTCGGTCTGGCCGTAATCGGATAATCCAATTGTGGCGTTATCATCCTCCACAAGCACCCATGTGTGTTCGTCAATAAAATTAAGGTCCAGCGGGACGTGTGTTTCGTCATTCATGGATACGGTTCCTCACACAAAAAAATATAATAAATTATGCCTTGTCTGTATTTTATATAATCCAAAATAAGAAATCAAGCATTTTATTTATTAACACGTTCCAGATATTCGCCGGTCTTTGTATCTACCTTAACAACATTGCCTTCCTCAATAAATAACGGCACATTAACTTCTGCGCCTGTCGACAGCTTCGCGGGCTTAAGTGCGTTCTGAGCAGTGTTGCCTTTGAAACCCGGATCGGTTTCAACGACTTCAAGCGCCATTGACGCCGGCAATACGGCCTCAATGGGTGTTTCTTCGTGAAAAAGAATTTCGCACGGTGTATTTTCTGTCAGAAACCTTACTTCTTCGCCGAGCAGTTCTTTGCCGATATGGGTCTGTTCGTATGTTTCATTGTCCATAAAGACATAAAAATCGCCATCCTGATAAAGATATTCGTTCGATTTGCGGATAAGTTTAACTTCATCGACTTTTTCTCCCGCTCTGAACGTTCTGTCTATGACCGCTTTGGTTTTTACATTTCTCAGTTTCGTGCGGACAAACGCGCCACCCTTACCGGGTTTCACATGCTGGAATTCGATAATCGAGAACAGAATATTATTATCTTGAAAGGTAAACCCATTTCTGAAATCAGCAGTACTTGCCATTAAAAAGCTCCTTGGTATGACAACAATTTATATAGGTTACAGTATTCATATAATTTAATGAATTTTTTACTATTTATCAATGGTTTTATGCTGATTTCCGTTGAAATTCGCTCTACAATGACCCATTATTAACAGATATTCTCTCCGGTCATCCCCATGCTCCGCCGCACGTCCGGATCAGCCGTCCCCGATCCTATCCGAACATTGAATCGTCAAGCCATTCGGGATAGGTCGTCGGAGCTTCCCAGTCATCGGGAAGATCGGCGACTTTAACGAGTGCGCCGTTATGATCGAGGAACGATTTGAATCCGGTAAGAAATATCTTCGTCCGCTGAAGAATTTCCTCGTGACTGAACGGCATCTTCCCGGTCTCGAGCATTTTCTGATAATAAAGAATCGTCGGGAAATTCAGATAATAACGCCTGTCCCACGACGTATAGTCGCATTTGCGGTTGTCGATATCGATCCATTCGCCGTCCCCCACCCAGCCGTTCGTATTCGAGGAGGCATAAATTCTACAGTTGCAGAAAGAATGCTCGTCCGGCACCTGTATCTGAGTTGCCAAAAACGGGGTCGTCTGATCCTCAACTCCGTCAACATGCAGTTTGTTGTATTTCAGCGTTAAATTGCCATAGGTCATAACCTTCTTATTGGTGGGCGTAACATCCCGCCAGAATCCGTCTGTCAGCAGGCTAACGCTGTCAACATCCAGCCCGAATACTGTCAGCAGATAATACAGGCCGTGGATACCGTGCTGAGCATAGTCTTTCATAGTAAAATTATATCCGGTCGAACCGAGAATATGCTTCCCCTCTTTCCGGAATTTCTCGAGCCGTTTTCGTGCGATCTTTGCCTGCTCGTGAATCCAGTGACCGTCGCTGACAAGGATCGGCGCGTTATATTTTCTGGACCGCTCCACTATCCTGCGTGCAGTATTCATGTCGTATGCGATCGGGCGGTCGATATATGTGGGTATTCCGGCCTCGAGATACGGCTTTGTGAGTTGCTCCCACCATTTCGCCTCATGGAACCCGCCGAAAATAACGCCGTCGACCTTTCCGACCATATCATCGAAATTCTTGACAGCCGTGCATCTATACTGCGCAGCGACTTTCTTTGCCGCCTCATGATCTTTATCCCAGCAATGGGTTATGATCATGCCGGTCGTGCGTCCGGGCCATTCGTCATTCTCGCGGAGATTGATCGTCGATCCCCAAAGCCCCATGTGGCTGTTATTTGCGACACAGCAGAATCCGAGACGTTTCAGCTCCGTTGTGGGGCGCTTCGTTGTCTGCGCGTCCGCAGTTCCTGCCGCGGCAATTGCAGCGCTTCCTGCCGCTGCCGCTTTACCGAAAAAATGACGGCGGGTCGATTGCTTTTTCATGTAATAACCTCCGTTTATATTTACTTTCTGTTTACATTGAAATCAGACGTTATGAGCTTGTTTCAGTATTTGTTTCAGCCCCGCTGCAACATCGGGATAGCTGCCCGCAACATTTGTTGTTTCTTGAGTATCATTCGGCATATCATACAACTGCGGACCGAATCCGGCGGCGTCATTGGCAAC
>Ga0233431_1005121_pt1 | contig 13142 bp, 12 predicted proteins | sample SI_118_April2016_FD_179867 | JGI IMG/M metagenome (GOLD analysis project Ga0233431, IMG submission 179867) | Seawater microbial communities from Saanich Inlet, British Columbia, Canada - SI_118_April2016_200_MG | ecosystem: Environmental > Aquatic > Marine > Inlet | place: Canada: British...
TTGTTTCAGGATAATTTATTTCTAGGGAATAAATTTTACCTCCCATGTCTGCCAATGCAGTTGTCAAAATTGCTAATGAAATTTTGATTGTTCTAAGATCAATACCTGTTGCCTCCACAAATATGTCTGTAGTATTTTCATCGATCTTGCCAACAGTATGGGAATTAATTATTGGGGGCATGGACATAATTTTTCCTTTTGCATCAATAAAAACAGGATACGTTTCCCAATTTTCCATAATATAACCATATTCTCTTCCTTTTGGGTGTTTATTGAGAATTTGTTGTGCATTTATTTCTTGAGGAAATTCTAATGGCCGGAAGGTAATGTCTTTAGGTTTTTTCCCGGTAAAAGTAATTGGGAAATTAATTTTATCTAATGGGTAAAGTCCAATTCCTCCCTTTTTTCTATTTCTAGTGAAGGTTGTACCTAATTTTTCTTGTAACTGAATTATTTCTCTAATTTTTTCATCATTTAATTTAAGACCTTTAACAACGCAAGCAACGGCATATGGCCATTGTTTTGGTAAATTTTTAACAGTTAATTTACTCTCAAAACTTTTAACATCATATTTTTTTAGTCCAGTTTTAACTCCAATAAAAGAACTAAATGCTCTAGCAAAGCCTTGTTCAGAAAGCATGTCTGGTCTATTTGGAAATATTTCCACTTCAATTTCATTGTTTTCAATTCTTTCTAAATCTGTACCAATCATACTAATACGATCTTTAAGTTTTTCTAAAGGTAGGATTTTACCTACGAGTTTTTCAAATACATCTTTATTTAGTGTTATGGTTGGCATTTTAGTTTATATTTTTGTAGGGATATCAATAAATTCAACATCCACCTTAAATTTTTCTTTTAGCAAAGGCATTAGTGCTTTAACACCCCAAGTTTCTGTTTCATAATGTCCTCCAAAAATTACATCAATTTTATTTTCTTTGGCAAGATGATAAGTATAATGTAATGGTTCTCCAGTTAAATATAAATCAACTTTAGCATTGATTGCTTGGGTTAATTCTCCACCTCCTCCCCCAGAAACAATTGCGATAGATTTAATTATTTCTTTTCCAAAATTTAAACTTAAATCTTTCATCTGATTTTCTGTTAAAATCTTTTTGATTTTTGTTAATGGCATTTCTGTTTCAAGCTCTCCCATAAATCCAATTGGGGAGCCATGATGATATCCAAATTCTTTGATGTTTTTTAGGTTTAATAAATCCGCAAGTTGGATGTTATTTCCATATTTTTCATGTTTATCTAATGGGAGATGTGATGCATAAAGTGAAAGATTATTGTCTATCAAAAATTTGACTTGGTTGTAGGTATTACCTTTTATTGATTTTAACCCTTCCCAAATTAAGCCGTGGTGAGCAATTAACATTTGGCATCCTGTTTTGGAAGATTTTTTGAAAGAATCTAAACAAGCATCAACAGCAAAACCAATTTTTGTAATTTCTCCTTGATTATCAATTTGTAATCCATTACATGAACTATCTTCAACGTCATAGATTTTCAGTTCTTTATTCAAAAATTCAGCGATTTCTTTTGCAGTTGCCATATAGTGTTTTTTCTCTCCAATTATTTTATCCATGCTTTAATTTCTCGTAATTGTTTAAAATCATTTTTGTAAAGCTCTCTGATGTCTTGAATTTTCCAATATTCTGAAATAATTCTGCCCATTCCTTGGCCCCAAGCAAGAACTGGACATTCAAATCCTAAAAGTGGTTTAACTACTTCTGGACGAAAAATTCCTGCTCCTCCTAGTTCAACCCATTGTTTTTTGATTGGGTGGTACACATCAACTTCTACACTTGGTTCAGTATATGGAAAATGTGCTGGTCGCATTCTTACTTTTGGAAATCCCATTTTTTTGTAAAATTCTCGTAAGTAACCTTTCAAATGTGATAAATTTGCATTAGGGTCAATAACAATTCCTTCTACTTGATAAAATTCAAATAAGTGTTTCCAATCTAACGCTTCATTTCTAAAAACTTTACTTACTGAGAAAAATTTTGCAGGTAAATCTTCTTTCTTTAAATTAGAAATTGTTTGTGCTGATAGTACTGTAGTGTGAGTTCTTAACAATATTTTTTGCGTTTCTTCTTTAGAAAATTGGCATTGCCATCCTTTACTTCCTGTATTGTTGCCGTCTTCATGAACTTTCTTTACTTTTTCCCATAATTTTGGTAGTTTAGCGTTACCATTCAAATAAAATGTATCTTGCATTTCTCTTGCTGGATGATCTTGTGGAACAAATAATGCATCCAAATCCCAAAATGCGGATTGGACATAATTCCCAGACATTTCTTTGAATCCTAATTCTAACCAAATTTGTTTGATATAATCTACTGCTTCATTAACAAAATGTTTTTTTCCTCGATGTATTTTTGGAACATTAATCTCTACATCATATGATCGGAATTTTTTGCCTTTCCATTGTCCAGTTTTTAGCATTCCTGTAGTTAATCGATTAACCACTTCTGCACCAAGATCAGCAACAACTAATTTTTTACCTTCTTTTGTTAAGGAAATGGTAGTTGTTTTTAGTTCTTCAATTTTAAGCAAACCTTTTCTTTTTTTTAATTCATCAAAGGCAAATTTATTGATATCTGTGATTTTATTAAAATCTAATGGGAATTTGTTTTTTAGAAATTTTTCTTCAAATGATTCTTTTTTAAGTAAATTACTCCCTTGTGGGCCTAGCTTTACCATCAATTCTTTTTCTTTTTTAATCTCTATTGCTAATTTTCTTTTTAATAATCCTAAACATGCATTTATTTCTTCTTTGTTTAATTTTGTTTTTTTAGTAATTTTTTCAACACTTTGAAAATCTAAGGTTAATGCTTGAAGAAATTTCTTTTCTGGTAATCCTTCTTTTTGGTATTCTTTTCCATTGACATCTAAATCTACTACTTTTTTCTTATCAATGTTGAGAGTTAGAATTTTTTTATTTTCTAACCATTGTAAGGCCCGCATTACTTCAATCTCTTTAAGTTTAGAATGATTAGCAATTGTAGAAAGTTCAGTTTCTTGTTTTAAGATTGGTAAAACTGTTCTTTCAAGTGGATGCAACTTCGCAATCATTGATTCCATTTTCATATATTAATTTATTATCTAATTATATATAAAGTTAATTGCAATGAAATAAAGAAAAAGAAAAATAATTTAATCAAAAACTATTTTAAGTTCCATGCATGATTAAACATTTGGTCCATAGCTAATGTATGATATGGAGTTTTAACCCAAACACCTAAATCGTATGATGGGTGTACTTCTTTATCATCCATCATCATAAAAACTAGGTCTTGACTATCAACTGTTACAAAACGAGACTTGATTTTATCGTTATGTTTAACTTCAGCTACGTTTTTTAAACTTGTAACTACTTTTTGATTATCTTTGTTTAATGGTGCTGCAATTCTAATTTTAACTCCTCTTTTTTTAGCTTTTTCCAGAGTTGGACGTAAACCTTCAACTTTTCTCATAAAACCAGTATCAGAAGTCATTATATTAACACTCTTTTTAGCGTCTTTAATTAAAAAATCTAGGTGGTTATAAATATTATTTCTTCCTCTTAAACATCCACTTAATTCTGATGGCTCAACTAAACTAATTCCATTAGTGTGAAGACTTTCTAATTCTGTTAATAATGGTGATCCTTTAATTGTGTCTAATCTTTTAACTTTTTCTTGTGCTTCAGCGTTCATATTTTTCTTAACTCGATCAACAACTTCGCTTGGTGGGATTGCAATATATTTAATTGGTTTCCCCAATTTCATTACTACAAATCCTTTTTTTTCTAAAGACTCAAGAACATCATAACTTCTTGATCTTGGAACATCCGCAATATCAGAAAGTTCTCCAGCAGTAGAAACGCCTCTTGATAATAAGGAAGCCCAAAGTTTAACTTCATATAAATTAAGGTCAAAGTATCTCCTCAACTTACTTAATAATTCTTCTTTCATGATCATTTTTCAAAACCCCTCCTTTTTCGCAAAAATAATAGTTTTTGTTACTTACCTATCACTATGCCCAACTACTATTAAAAGGTTGTGGTTTTACAACATATATCATGACCATTATAAAAGAGTAAATTTATTTTTATTGCCACTCTAATTTATAACGTAAAATTGCTGCAATTCCACCAATCCCCATCAATTTTCTTCCACTTTCGTGTTCAGAAGAAATGATATTAATCTCGCCTTTTAATGAATCAATCTTTTTAAGATAATCATCTAATTCAGAATATTCGTTGTTTGCTCTTCTGCGTTGAATGTAATCATCTGTCAATAATAATTTACTTACTGCACCTGCATCAATCGCTTTTTTAACTTCTTCCCAACCATATGCGGCAAGACCAACTTTATTAATTTCACTTAACAATTCTTCTACCAAAATATTTTCGTGTCTTGATCTTGATGATTTTAATGTTACTGCTAATTCTGGTTTTCTAAGAACTTCAAAAAGAGAACTTTCACTCACATCAGAACAATTTGCTAAAACGAGTTTATTTTTTAATTCGGGATTATTAATTTTTTTAATTAAATCTTCTTTGTAAAATGCGGGGGATGCTAAGATAATTGCTTCTGGATTATATCTTCCAGAATAAATATCAAGTGCTTTAATAATTTCTGTTTGAAAATCTTTTTTAATCTCGACAATTTTGGCTTTTTTTGGTACGTCTCCTTTAAGGGTTAGTAATATCTCGTAACCAAAACTTTTTGTCATAGCAAATAATGCTTCTTCTCGATCGAATATACATATTAAATAATTGTATTTTTTCTCTGCTGCTTCTTCTAACTTTTTCTTTTGGTACTCCATCCACCTTACCTTTTCTAAAGAAAATCTTGAATCTAATTCTAAAGAGATTGCTTGATAACTATCCTTTGGTACTTCTTCTGGACCCTCTTTGATTTTTCCATTAACTCTTAATTGTTCGTTTGAATAGTCAATTGTTTCTGCTTCAATTTTTAAAAAGTAAGTTTTTTTAGCAACTTTTGCATTTTCTCCCTCGCCAATTTTGATTTTTCTAGTAGTTTTTCCTTTAATAAAATCTCCTGGATCAATTAAATGACTAAGGTACCACAAATCTTCTGGGTTTGTAATTCTAATTTTGACAATCCCTTTTTTAAAATCAGTATGGGTTATTTCCATTATTCTTGTTAGTTAAGAAAATTTAGGATTATAAAAAAGTTTGTTCTTTACTTAATCTTTTATTAAGCTTATAGAATAGAATGTTTTATATATAAAAAGAATTTATTGTTTACTTATGGCAACGCAAAATAAAAGAGGTCAAGCTGCTGCTGGTGCAGCAATTCTATTAGCAATCATAATGGGTTTATTAGTAATGTTCATTATTGTTATTCCCCCCCAAGATCGGGCGGAGCTACTTGATGAAAATTATGTTAAAACCTCTAGTGGTAATGTAGGTGGGGCTGAGGACTTGGATGGAGCGGTAATTATTGCTAATTTATTAGAACTTTCTCCTGGAAGAATAGATTATCTTGCACAAAATGAAATTGAACATCCTTTACCAGTAGTTAACATTTATACAAAATCAGAAACAAAAATTTTAGCAGAAAAAAATGTTGCTTACGCTAAAAAAGGAGTTTTTTCTGAAGAACAAGCCATATTTAATTTTGAAATTCCTGATCTTAAAAATACTGAAGACTTCTTATTTAGTTTTAGAGTTAAGGAAGCTGATGGCGCTGTAAGGATGTTTTTAAATGGTGATGAAATTTATAATGCGGAAACTATTGATGGCGAATCTTTAACAATTAATTTGCCTTCAAATTTAATCAAAGAAAATAATGAAATTGTGATTAAGGCTTCTTCTCCTGGAGTTGCTTTTTGGGCAACTAATGAAGCATTATTAGAGAATATTAAAGTTGTTGCCGAAGTTACAAGTGTAGAAGCACAATCTTCAAAAAACATATTTTTAATCTCAGAATTAGAAAATAAAAATTTAGAAAAGGTGGTTTTAAAGTTTAAACCAGATTGTGAATTTGAAGATGTTGGTAAATTAGAAATTACTATCAATGGGAATGAAGTTTATTCTGGTGTTCCTGATTGTGATTTAACTATGGTTCCAATCGAATTCTCTTCTAATATTGTTTTCCAAGGAGAAAATGAATTAATATTTAGAACTGATAGGGGTAATTATATCTTGTCCCATGTTGTCGTTGAATCAAAGTTGAAGGAATTGGAATATCCTACGTATTATTTTGATCTGACAAATGAGCAATTTGAAGATGTTGATACTGGAGATTTGAGAGTAAGATTAAAAATTGATTTTGTTGATGTTGTAGTTAGCAAATATGGAGATGTTGTTTTTAATGGACATGTAAAACATTTTGATACCAAAGAAGTCTCGTATATTATTGATTTAAGTGATGATGCACTTAAAGGAAGTAACTCATTAAAAGTTCGGCCGAAGAAAACTTTGGAAGCGAGGGAACTTCGTGTAGACTTAATAAAGTAAAATAAATATTTGTTTTAATTTTAATTTAAAAAAAGAGGTGGCAAGAAACGTTCTGTTTCTAAACCATCTTTTCAAAGAAAAGAGGTGAAGATGGGTAAGCTTGGAGCAATTTTTGGAGCTTTAAAAGGTGGAGCGGGTAAGGCTGGGGCTGCTATGGCTCCAATTGCTAAGTCTGTGGCTCCTGGATTAGCTGGTGCTGCTGGGGGAATTGGTTCTGTTGCTGGTGCTGGTGCAACAGTTGTTCAAGGTGCCGCATTTGCTGCTGGAGGGACTGCTGTAAGAGAAACTGTTGGAGCAGTTAAAACTCCAAGCGTGATTCTTATTGTATTAGGTGTTTTACATTATGTTTTACAAATCCAAGGTAATACTGGAATTAGTTGGATTACAGCATTAATTCTTTTTGCAATTGCGGGTTGGGCAGTTGCAGATAAGGTTGAAGTTGATCGTTGGGGTATTTTTGTTCCAATGATATTATTTGTGGTATGGTATTTCTTTTTTGGAGCTACTAAAGGAGATTTAGCTTTTTGGTTATATTTTGGTGGGATCTCTTTTGTTTTATTTGCTTTACCTGCAATCTTTACTAAGGGAGAGAGTGCTAAGCCGGAGATTATGGGGATTTTACCCGTATTATTTTTATTTCTTGATCTTGGATTAATTGCATTTGTTCAACAAGAATTTCACTTAACCGTAACAAAGTTGATGTCTAATCTAATTTTATATATGCCCTGGTGGTCTTTACTTGGAGTTTTAACTTTACCAATAAAGAAAGATGAGGCAGGTGGTACAATTATTTCTTTATTAAAAGTTGGCGGAATCATTTACATCATTATGATTGTTTTACTTAGTTCTGTGCCTGCTGTGGCTTATGAATCAGATGCAGCAATTAGTTTGGATAAATTTCAAGATGCACAAGAAAAATTGCGAAAAGATTTACCAAATACTGAGAATCCTGCAGTCTCAAATCTTAAGTGTTTGTCTGCTGGAAGGTTTAGTGATTTACAAAATTGTATTAACGAAAGACAAGATGCTTCAAAAATAAAAGCTACTTGTATTGCTAGTGGGTTTAAGGAAGGAACGACAACTTACACACAATGTGTGAAGGAACAACAAGAAATTAAAGAGAAAGGCTCTTTAGTTGCTGGGATTGATGATCCTAATATTGACAAGCCAACAAATGCACAGTTTGCAGTAAGTAAAAATTTCCCTAATAAAAAAACACACACTACTGGTTTGGATTTGAGATATCCAGTTGTTTTAAAAATTGAAAATCCTCGTTTACAAAATTTTACTGTTAAGGTGGGTTGTAATTTTACCAACCTAAAAAAGAAAGAATCTTTCCTTGGAGAAATTGTGGGTAATTCAGAAATTAAAGTTAATGATCCAAAGGAAGAATTTACCGTTAGATGTTCTTCTCCAGATAATCAAGTTTTAAATGGAACTTATCAGATAACCTATTCCGCTGAGTTTTTGAATATTAATTCTGCTTCTCATGTTGAAAGAGTTTTTGTTGGGGATAAAGATTTTGCTTGGAAAGATGAGTGGTATCCAAAAATTTTGAAAGCTCACTTTACTCAAGGAGCAGAATCAATGGGGGCAAGGGACTTTGCGAGGATTAATTTTGATTATGGAAATGTTGAGAAAAATCCCATAATTGAAAAGGATTGGCAAACTGCTTACATTAATTTAGAAAATCTTGCAGGTGGAAAAATAACTAAAGTTCATAGTTACAAAATTAAAGGTTTTGAGGGACTGGGTTATCCTTCAGAATTTTTAAATTGTATTCAAGGAAATTCGGTTACTTTATCGTTAGCTAAATATAGTAAAATGATTTATATTGATAATTGTGATACAGAATATCTTCCTGATAAATGGGCTAATCCTAATGGCGAGAAAGATTATGAGGGTCCGGAAGTTTTTGAAGCAGAGGTAGTTTATGATTATTTAGTTGAGTTGAAAAAAGAAATAACAGTTAATTTGAGGAAGACATGAAAATAGTAAAAATAATGCTAATTGTATTTTTAAGCATCTTTTTGGTAGCTTGTGGTTCTGGTGGTGGAGAAGGGGTTTCTAAAAAGAATTTTAAACAAGGCGTTAGTGAGTTGAATATTGAATTTCTTAATAATGCTCCTCCTGCTAAGATATATCCTGATTCCAATTTCAAAATGATTTTGAAAATAGATAATCAAGCTGCATATAAATTACTTAATGGAAAAATTTCTTTAATTGGGATTAACAAAAAGTATTTTGATGTTCGACCCGAAACACAAAGTTTTGATGATTTAGAAGGAAAAAGTTTACTCGCTCCGGTTGGCGGAAAACAATTTATTGAATTTGAAGGGACTGCTGGAAAGTTGTTTCAAAATGCAAATTCTTATCGGGCAAATTATTTTTTGAAAGTTAGTTATGATTCTAATGTAGAATTTTCTGATACTATTTGTATTAATCCAAGATTGTATGAAATGTATGATTCTGGTTGTCAAATGCAAAGTCAAAAAAGTTATTCTGGGCAAGGTGCGCCTTTAGCAGTTACAAATGTAGAAATTATCACATATCCTGTTGGGAGTGGAGCAAAGCTTGAATTCCGTTTTAATGTAGCTAAACGTGGTTCTGGAGAAGTTGATAATGCAGAACTTAAGAAGGCATTAATTGGGAACAAAGAATTCCAAAAATGTGAATTTATTGGGGGTGTTGGTGCTATAAGTCCAAAAAAAGCATTGTTTAGTAAAGATAAACAAGAAGCAACACTTGTTTGTGAAACAATTTTATCTGATCAAAATTCTTATGAAACTACTGTTACTTTAGATTTTGATTATAAATACGATTGGTTAAAACAATATTCTTTAGTGTTAGTTAATCCTAACTCAAAATATTATTAGTAAGACATTTAAAGTAGTTCTATTTATTGATTTATTATGAAAATTACAATATTAGGTGGTGGTTCTTGGGGAACTGCACTTGCAGTGCATTTAGCTGGCAACGGTCATGAGATTAAGGTATGGGAATTCTTTGAAGAACAAGCAAGAGAAATGCAAGAAAAGAGAGTGTGTAATTTATTGCCCAAAGTGAGATTGCCTTCAAATATTTATGTGACTCATGAATTAAATAAGGCATTGGATGATTTTGAATTAGTTTTAATTGTTGTTCCTTCAGATAAGGTTGAGGGATTAATGGAAAATGCTAAATCTTTTATTAAAACTCAACCTGTTATAATTTGTTCAAAAGGGTTTGGATCAAATTCAAAATTATTAAGTGAAGTAATTAATGGAGAAGTTTATTGTTTATATGGCCCTACTCATGCTGAAGAAGTTTGTAAGGGAATGTTTTCTGGGATTGTTTTAGCTGGTCCTGATGGTAGAAAAAAGTTAGCTCGGGAAATTGAAAGTGATAATTTTAAAGTTGAGTTAAGCTCAGACATTATTGGTGTACAAGTTGCTGCGGCATTAAAGAACATTTTGGCAGTTTTTGTTGGTGTACTTGATGGTGCTGGATTAGGAGATAATGCTAAGGCATATATTATGACTAAAGGGTTAGGGGAGATTAAACAAGTTGGTTTAGCTTTTGGTGGGAAAGAGGAAACATTTTATGGTTTAGCCGGAATTGGTGATATGATTGTTACTTGCACAAGTCAACACTCTAGGAACAGATTTGTGGGACAAGAAGTTGGTAAGGGTAGGAAACTACAAGAGGTGATTGATGAGATGAAAATGGTTGCGGAGGGAGTAACAACTTTAAAGGAAGCTATTAAGTTAAAAAAACAATTTAACTTAACGTTACCATTAATCACTGGATTGTATGAAATTCTGATTAATGGTAAGGATGTTAAAGAAGTCTTGAATTCCTTATAATTTTTTAAGTTGTTTTAAAGTTTAATGAGAGGAAAAACAACAGTATATTGTTCATTGCCATGAAAAAAGATAAAAAAGAGATTTATTCTGCTTTTTTAAGTGCTGCTTCTAATTCTTTTTCATTAAATCCCGTAATAATTGTTCCATCAATGTCAGTTACTGGAACACCTAACTGGCTAGATTTTTCAATTAACTCATCTCTAGCCTTATCACTCTCAGTAATATCATGTTCAATGAATGAAACTTTTTTTTTCTTTAACCAATCTTTTAATTTTTTACACCAAGGACATGTTGGTGTTGTATAAACTTGTACTTCCATATAAGCATCACCAAGGGATTAAATTAGGATACTTTTATATATAGTTTTTCGTTTATTTATATTAGATGAAGGATAAAAAGGTTTTAGTTGTTTTAAATTTTTCATTAGCAATTATTGCAATAATTCTTGTTTTGAACTTATTTGAATTTGAGTTTATTCCATTGGGTAAGGCTGTTTATCAACCAGAAGAGATGTTGTGTGTTGTTAATTGGCAAGATAATTATAATCTGTGGAACGATATCAATTCTTGTTGTTTGGAAGTTCGTAAACAACTTAGTTGTGAAAAAGATAAAGCGTATTATGCAGATAAAACGGTTAATTGGCGTTGTCAAACTGGAGAATTAAAGTATTGGTTAAATGATCAAACTTATGATTATTGTAAGAAAACAAGTATTTGGTGAAGATGGTTAAAAAGAATAAAACAAAAAATAAGGGCCAAAGTAAGAGGCAAGTAAAAAGATGGAGCATACATGAAAAGGTTTTCTTAGTTTTAATTGTTACAATTTTAGTTTTAGGTTCATTAAACGTGGCGAAAGCAAAAGGGTGGTTAATCCCGGAACAGCCAGAGTTAGATATTATCGATGGAGTTATTAAACTTGATACAATGACTCTTGAGCAGAAAATTGCTCAGATGGTTGTAGTACATGGAGGTACACATAATTTACTATCTTGGAAAAACATGCAAATTGGGGGGATTCATCTATTTGCTTTAGAAAGTCCTGAATTGTATAAAGATATAATTAGTCAGTTTCAGCAAGGGATGCAAGTTCCATTTTTTGTAACAGTTGATTATGAGGGTTGCCTTAATCCGTTTGCTAATTTTATTAATGGCACTCCTGTAAGTGAGATTGATAATATTGGAGATGCTTTTGCAAAAGGTAGTAAAGATGGTAAATTATTGAATGAACTAGGCTTTAGTATTAATTTTGCACCAGTAGTTGATCTTAATGATGAGATCTGGGGATGTAGGAGTTTTCCAGGAAGTCCAGAAGAGATTGCAGATTTAGCTGAAGCTTATATTTTGGGGTTACAAAGTAAAGATATGATTGCTACTGCAAAACATTATCCTGGACAAACTTTAGTTGTTAAGGACCCCCATAAATATATTGTTGTTGCGACAATTGGAGAAGAAGACATTTATCCTTATCAATATCTTACAAAAAAGGATGATGTTGCTTCTTTAATGGTTAGCCATATCATTACCACTGGAGAAATCAATTCTGGTGGGATTCCTTCAGTAGTTTCTAAAGAACTTATTTTTGATTTGAAAGAGGATTATTCTGGACTAATTATTAGTGATGAAATTAATATGTTGGGGTTGAAAGATTTTTATCCCACTATAGATCAGATGTATATTGCTGTGTTTAAGGCAGGAAATGATGTTGTTCTTAACTTTAATGAAGATCCAAATGAAGTTTATCACATGATTCAAGTTATTGTTGGTGCGGTTGATAAAGGAATAATCTTAGAAGAACAAATCGATAATTCTGTTAGAAAAATATTGACTGCAAAAGGATTTAATGTTGAATAATTTCTAATGTGTTATTGTTTATTTCTATTACTGTTTCAAATGGAAGCTTATTCCATTCTCCATTTAATTGTGGGATTTTTTCTGAGCTGATTACTATAACATTTTCCCCTTTCCCAACATACATTTGAAGGTAATTTGGCAGTGTTCGATAAGAGGAATAAATATACGTTTTTTCTTTATTGGAAAGAATTATGTTGGAGTTTGGTTTTAATTCAATACCATCAAATGTTTTTTTAATTGCTTTTTGGATTGGTAGGTCTTTACTTAAGATAGAATAGAATAATTGTTCTGAATCTGTGTTTCCAATTGGTTTGAATTTATCTTTGTTATATTTAATTTCTTTTTTAATGGTGCCATTATGGCAATAAACAAATTCACCATGTTGATATGGTTGGGTGTTTTCAAATTTTGTGTCTCCAACTGTTTTGAATCTTGCATGCAGAATAACAAAATTAGTTTTTATTTCGTTAAATTCTTCTGTATTGTCTTCAAAGACGGGCTTTAAAGATTTTTTGATTATAAATTGGTTGTTATCTTGGTAAGCTATTCCCCAGCCATCTTTGTGATATGGTTTTATGCTTTCAAACTCTTTTTTGAGTTTTTGATCACTTAAGTCCTGGATCATTTTGGAAGTTACTTTACTTCCATCTTTAGCCATATGTTTTAATCCTTCCACTAGTAAGGGCATATTTACATTTCCTAAAGCAAGTAGCATTCTACACATTTTAATTCATTCCTTGGACATACAATTCTCTTGCAAATAGGTTTGCTTCTGCAGCTTGTTTTGGGTCATATCTGCTAGCATCATAGTGTTGATGCATAAAACTCATGATTTGATCTGAAGGGTTACCTTTTCTTTGAATCATTTCTTGAATGGGTTCTAAATATTTTAATTCTTGCTCTTTTAATCCTAATTCTGCAACTGGGAGTAATCTTCTTACGTAATCTCTAACTTTTTCGCTTTTT
>Ga0233431_1005123_pt1 | contig 13136 bp, 13 predicted proteins | sample SI_118_April2016_FD_179867 | JGI IMG/M metagenome (GOLD analysis project Ga0233431, IMG submission 179867) | Seawater microbial communities from Saanich Inlet, British Columbia, Canada - SI_118_April2016_200_MG | ecosystem: Environmental > Aquatic > Marine > Inlet | place: Canada: British...
GTTGATGTAAATGCTTTTGATCCATTCTTAAGTTTTGTGAAAAACTCTTCAAAGTCAGTGTTTTCACCTAAGTCATAAAGTTCTTCTTTCCCATCAATAGTATACGGCATTTGAAAAACAGGTATCTTGTTTCCCTTCGCATATTCATACGGAATGTCTGAGTTAGTATCTATAACAATCACAAAATCTTTCATGGTAAAGCCTCCTAAAATATTATTATTAATATAATTTCAATAGAGCCTAATATTAAAAAGCTCAAATAAACTTACTTATTACTATTATCTAACAATCTTATCAAAAATTCAACACCTTCTGAAAGACTGCTTAATGATACTTTTTCGTTCGTTCCGTGCAGTGATCTAAGCTGTTCAGTACTCATTCTAAAAGGGAAAATTAAAAATACATTTTCTGATATTTCAGAGTACAACCTTGAATCCGTTGCTCCTACCATAATATATGGGCTTATTGCAATATCGGGCATCGTTTGTTTCAATGATTTTTTAAGCATTCTATAGCTTTCGGAATCTGTATTAGAAACTTTGGATGGTTCATATGCCTTAACTTCACTTATTTTTACTTCTATCTTCTTTAAAACATTTTCGACATGCTCTGTTAGTTCTTTTATACTACTATCAGGAGCGATACGAAAATTGATTACAGCAGTTGCTTTTTGTGCTAATACATTTGGGGCTGTGCTCCCTGTTAACATTGTCGGAGCGTAAGTTGTTTTTGTCAAAGCCCCGCTCATTGCTGATTTCCCGAGAGACATGAGCACAACACGTTTAAACAACCATAAATTTGATGTAACCATCCTTAAAGGAAAATTCATATGTGGACTTAAAGTCGTTAAAAACGATTTTAGAACTTTATTCATCTTTGGCTTCATATGTTTTTTTCTTAAAAGCAAAATCGCCTCTGCCAGTTGACTGACAGCAGTGTCTTTAGGCGGCTGGGCTGCATGTCCGCCTTTTGATGTCGCTTCTATTGTTATATCAGCGTATCCTTTCTCGCAAACACCAATTAATCCGATATCTCCATCGACTCCGACTAAACCGCCGTCTATTATTACCCCGCCCTCATCCAGTACAAATTCTGGTCTAACTCCTCTATCCTTTAAAATCGCTACAATTTGTTTGCTTCCTAGTCCACCAAGAGTTTCTTCATCCTGCCCAAAAGCAAGATAGATATCACGAGTTGGTGTAAACCCTTTGTCTATCATATATTCAACAGCTTCGCAAAGGGCAATAAGTTGTCCTTTCATATCCAAAGTTCCTCTGCCCCAAACAAACCCTTCAGCTACTTTGCCCGCATATGGGTCATACTCCCAATCTGAAATAGTACGTTTATCCACAGGAACAACGTCTATATGTGCCATAAGGACAATTGGTGCTTTTTTTACATTTTTTGCTTCCCATTTATAAAGAAGACTGTATTTGTTCACCACTTCTTTATAAAGTGTTTTATGCAATTTCGGATATGTTTTTTCAAGATGTTCATGGAAGCCTAAAAACTCTTTTTCGTCAAACTCTTCAATTTTATCTGAAGCTATAGTTTTATACCTAACAGCCTCTCCCAAACTCTTCGCAATTTTATCAACATCAAGTTCAATCTTTTCTGTCTTTTCCTCGACTTCTTTTTCTCTTTTATTGCGAAATGTATTTAACATTAATATGCCAATCAATAATGCAATAAGTATAAGAATAATATATAAAATAATCATGCTGCCTTATTTCCTCTCCGCTTTTTCTTTTTTCACTAGCCATCCTTTGTTAAACATAAACCTTGCAGCAAAAGCAGCAATTAGAGCCGCAATCGGTATCGAAAGCGCCCCGATTGTTCCGTTTGAAACTGCACCCGGCAAAAATATAAATAGTGCCAGCATACATACAAGAGGAGCAACGGATAACTTCCAGTTCCTTGAGATAAACACAACTCCGAGTGCACCGAAAAGTGCAGATATTACATACCCTTCGCTTAAGTCAAAAACTTGCTGTAAAACAGGCACAGAGTTTATCCATCTAGTTAATGGAATTACAAGCAGCATACCGATTATAATGATAACATCGGTTACTATAGTTGAAACAGCAACGGATATCGTGCTGATAATTTCTCCTTGCTCAGAAGTTGTTTCGACTCCTGCTCTATCCAGCCCTACTTGAGCAGCAGGAATTTTCATGTTTGTTAAGTTTCCTGTTATAAACGCTAAATAAGTTCCGCCAGCCCCAAGCATCGGTGCATAGTTTATTATCTCAATTATTCCAACAGCATAAAACATAGGCACAATTTTAAGTGCCCCCTGAAAAAAGGCTGTCCAGTTCGGGATAACATCATATATCACGCAAAAAAACAGCGGTATTGATAAGATTAATAGCAATCCAATCAAAGTGGATATGCGTCCTAATCTATGAGTTCTATATTCATATTCTGATAATATTGGTTTTGTCTGTTTATTCATTTTTTTAATTCCCCTTTTCGTTTAAGCCATGCCTAAAGATACATAAAGCACTGAAAGTGCTATGGCACCAATCATCGATAATGGAAGCGCAAAGTTTTCTAACCACTTTGCTCTTGTTAAGTTAATGATCAGACCGAACACACCCATTAAGAGTGCTCCTGAAAACAGTGTTAGAAGTGCAACTCCGCCTTTAGCCATCTCTTTAGATCCTAATGCTGCTATCATCCCCATAAAAAGTGCTGCGATTAAAACTTCTGCCCAAGCAGTGTTTTTTTCTCTTAACTTTTTAATCGCTCCTTGATATTTTTTTAAGAAAAAAATGTTGAATATCGGTCCAATTAAAATCCCTATTGCCATCACCCACATCGCCGCAGAAAAAACAGATAAGTCTCCGCTTATGTTCCCAGCAGAAGCAACAGCCTCAGCAGCCGTAACCTCATATATCATAGAACCAATAACCGTTAGTCTTGTCCATGCATACGGAACACCTAAAGTCGCCGCCAAAGTCAATAATGATAAAACAATCGGGATAGAAGGCACAATAGAAAAGGTTGCACTGCTAACCGCCGCAGACTTCATCTTATCTGTGCTAAGCCCTATCTCTTTGCCACGTTTCCATGCTCTTGTTAAGAAAATCAATGATTGTGCTAAAACGAAAATTGCCACAACTATACCCATGATATAAAGATAAGCTCCGTTTTTAATACTCCATATTTGTTCAGTAGTCAAAATCTTATACGCTCCTCAAAAATATTTTTCAAATTATAGTTTAAATCTAAAATCGTTTATTATAAAAATAATACAGGGTTCTTAAAACTGTCAGGATTTATTACTTTATCACCATCTATAATGTATTTAATGTTAAGATTTTTATCAATAATCAAAAAATTAGCATAGCTGTCTACTTCTATTTTTCTTGTCTGAATATCAAAAATCTTAATCGGATTTGTTGCAAGTACTTTTATCGCTTCAAAAATCGGCAGACCGTCCTCTATCGCTTTTCTTATTTCTACATAAAGGTTTACTATCATGCCTCTTTGCGGCATCGTGTTCTCATCTGTGCTGGGCATATATCCACCACAAAACGAAGATGCAACAACACCATCAAGACTTCCTCTTTTTTCATATATTTTTATCAGCGCCTCAGAAAGAGGAATGAAGTCTTCATCAGTATCGCTTTTGTTAACCCCTGCAACAAGGTTGATGCATCCTCCAATTTTAAGGTAATCTATCCCAGAATCTAAAAGCGCTTGTCCTCTATTAACAAACCAAGGAATAATCGTCTTTTCTCTTCCTGGTTTTTCTCTTAATAAATCAAATAACATTTCTAGATTTAAAGTTAAATCTCCCAAAAACAAAAAAACTGCACCGGAAGAAATCTTATCATAAGCTGCTGCTTCAACCTGTATGCAAAGCTTTACAAGCCGTTTTTTATCGATACTGCCATATGAATCATTATATAAAACTGCTGCACCTACACAGTTTTCTTCTGAGTATATGTCTTTATATATATTCTCACTTGTGTGATATGCTTTATCTTTAAGCCCGCCGGTTAAAAACCTTGCACTCATACCAATAGACTTAAAGCTTTTAACATATTGTTTTTGGGCTAAAAGTCTTTCGGTTTTATCTAATATGTTCAGCGATGTTATAAAAGAAAAAAAACCGAATCGCTTATACTCTCTATCATTAAGCTTCGGTAGCTCTTTGTTCACAGTTTTGCTGCCTAATGCAAAACAACCACTGTCGACAAAGGTAGGCACAACATAGCACCCCAATGCATCCAACTCGTAAGCACCGGAAAAAACACTGTGTCTTACCTCATCACGAATAATCTTGATTTCGCCGTCTTCGATATATATATCTTTTCTAAAGGGTTTACTCTCTAAAAACACATTTGCATTCTTTACGTTTGTCTTAATTGTCTTTTCCAAATCCCAAATCCCCACGTTGGATATTTGATATATTATATTCCTTTTTCTAAGTTTATGCAAATTAAATGACCGCCATTTTAATGCACAGCATAAAGTTTATAAGAGCAGGTTTTAATTGAAGTTTTAAGCATAAATTGTTATAATCTACTTTGTCTAATAAATGGATTTAGGAGAAAAAAATAAATGAATATATTAGAAGCAATTATTTTAGGCATAGCCCAAGGTTTAACCGAGTTTCTGCCGGTTTCCAGCTCTGGTCATCTGGTTTTAATCCAAAACATTTTTGGAATAGAGGGGAATCATCTATTTTTTGATACTATGCTCCATTTCGCAACGCTTCTTGCTGTTGTCTTTGCTCTACAAAAAGACATTCTTGAATTACTTAAAAATCCTTTCAGCAAAAAAACACTTGTCTTGATAATAGCATCTATTCCTGCTGTTATCGTTGCATTGCTTTTTGAAGACTTTTTTAAAGAGGCTTTCGGCGGCAGGTTTCTTGCAGTTTCATTTTTAATTACCGGAATTGCTTTAGTTGCCTCTGAGTTGCTTGCATCAAAGCATGTTGAAAGAAAAAAAGAAGTGGGGATTTTGGATGGTCTTATAATCGGGCTTTGTCAGGCATTAGCACTTCTGCCCGGAGTTTCAAGGGCAGGCATGACGCTTTCTGGTGGTCTTGCCAGAGGTATAGATCGTGTTGCTGCTGCAAAGTTTTCATTTTTAATGGCTGTTATCATAATCCTTGGATCGAGTGGATATGAAGCTATAAAGCTTATTGGTGAGCCTATTGACATCCCTGTTGGTCCACTTGCTGTGGGGATGCTTTTTGCCGCTGTTTCAGGATATTTTGCTATAAAATTATTGCTTGATATAATCTCTAAAAAGAAACTTTATGGATTCGCCATATATGTGTTTATATTGGCTGTTTTAGTTTTCGTCGATCAAACATGGACGCATTTGTTCTTATAAATAAATTTAGTGGTTAGTTTCAAGATACTTTTTAATCGCATCCATAGTTTCTATTGAAACGATATGTTCTATTCTGCATGCATCCTGCTCCGCTAGGTTTGCATTCAGTTTCAGACATTTAGTTAAAAATTCAGTTAAAAGGTTATGGCGCTCCATAATCATTTTCGCTTTATCTCTGCCTTTCTTTGAAAGGACAATCTTGCCGTATGGTTCTTGTAAGATATACTCTTCTGTTTTTAGAAGTCCTATTGCCCTGGAAACACTGGGTTTAGAATATCCAAGTTCTTTAGCAATATCCACAGAACGGATAACACCGTTTCGCTCTTCAAGCTTATACATAACTTCTAAATACATTTCACTAGATTCACTATTTTTCATTTTATTCTTTAAAGGATACTGCTTCTGTCCTCGTTTCTCCTTAAGTTTTTTATTTGATATTAGATTATTCTTAATAAAGCATAACAAAACTTATGTAGTTTTCTTTTTAACTTAAAAAAGAAATAGCCCAACAATAACGAAGGCACCAATCTAAAATAGTAATTTTAATACTTGAGATATATTACAATATCATTTAGCTTTCACGCCATAAAATCAGTCAATATACCTCAAAAATAGTATATCATATCGCAGCTATTTATAGCAATATCTTTGGATTTTTTGAAATTCAATCTGCTTTCCGGCTTTTTCTTTGCGTGGTTGATAAATTTATGATAATCTTAAATATAATTAAAAAGAGGTTTAACGATGAAAAAAGGTTATGTTCAAGTTTATACTGGTGATGGTAAAGGCAAAACAACAGCTTCGCTTGGGCTTGCATTAAGATGCTCCGGCAGAGGTAATAAGGTTTTGTTTGTCCAGTTTATGAAAACGATGATGACAGGAGAATTGTTCAGCCTGGAAAAGATCGAAGATATTATCGTTAAAAGGATTTGTGCCACATCAAAATTTTCTTTTGATTGGACCGAACAAGAAACAGCCGATGAACGAAAAAGAGCTTTAAAATGTTTAGAAGATATCAAAGCAAAATTCAACGACGGGATTGATCTTTTGATTTTAGATGAGGCATTGGGCGCTATTAGTGCCGGAGTTTTAAAAGAAGAAGAGATTTTAAAACTAATCGATGAAAAACCGGAAAAAACTGAAATTGTGATAACCGGAAGAGATGTCCCTGATAAAATCTCAAAAAGAGCAGATCTTATCACTGAAATGAAACCGATTAAGCATTATATGGATAAGGGTGTTAATGCTCGTAAGGGAATTGAGTTTTAGAATAAAAAAGCTATCCAATATTCTTAAGACAGCTTTTAAATATATAATATAATCTTAAAAAATTAGTTATTTTAAATTTTCTGGGTTAAGCGGTTTTAAACTTTCTAAAACAAACCTTCCGTCTTTTCTGATTAAGACATCGTCAAAATATATTTCTCCCCCGCCATACTCAGGAGTTTGGATAAAAACTAAATCCCAATGAACGGCCGATTTATTACCGTTGCTTGCTGTGTCATAACACGCCCCTGGGGTAAAATGGATTGATCCGCATATTTTTTCATCAAAAAGCGTATCGCCCATTGCTCTTACTATATATGGGTTTACTCCTATTGCAAACTCTCCAACATATCTAGCACCTTCATCTGTATCAAAAATTGCATTTAGAAGCTTATCATTATTAGCCGTAGCTTCAACAATTTTTCCGTCTTTAAAAGTTAGGCTTACATTTTCAAACTTAAATCCTCGATTGCTTGATGGTGTGTTATAAGTTATTTTACCGTTTACACTGGTTTTTACAGGTGCTGTATACACTTCTCCATCAGGAATATTTCTTTCACCAGAACATTTTTCTGATCCGATACCTTTAATAGAGAATGATATATCAGTGTCTTTGCCTGTAATTTTAACTTTATCGGTTTTATCAATTAACTCTTTAAGCGGCTGCATAGCCTTATCCATTTTTGAATAATCTAAATTGCAAACATCAAAATAAAAATCTTCAAAAGCCTCAGTGCTCATCTCTGCCATCTGTGACATATTCGCTGTTGGGAATCTTAATACAACCCACTTCGTATCCGGTACTCGAACTTCAAAATGTACCGACTGATAGTATTTTGACATATAATAATCCATAATATTATCAGGAACATCATTGTTTTCAGAAACATTGTTAGCTCCTCTTATCCCAATAAAAGCATCCATTTGCTTCATTCTAGGTAAGTCTAGTTTTGTCATTATATCAATTTGCTCATTAGTTGCATTCATCAAAAGCTGGCGAGAGACTCTAGACCTGGTTTGTTCTACAAAAGGAATTCCTCCTGCTTTTACGACTGCTTTAATAAGCTCTTCTGCAACCGAATCATCACAATCAATGATGCTAATTAAAACTTTTTCTCCTTTTTGCACTTTGCATGAATAATTAACTAACGTTTCGGCCAGTTTTTTTAATCTACTATCAACCATCTTTTATATTCTCCTTAAAGGTGTTCCTTATTTTAAATTTATTTTTTCTCTAATTATATACGCTGGTCTTCCTCTAACTTCATCTAATATCCTGCCTATATAGCTGCCTAATATTCCAACAGCAACAAAGACTCCAGACAACATTATAAACACCAGTGAAAAAATCACATGAGTAATGCTCATTATTTTTAGGCTGGTTAGAATAATCGAAACCAACAAATATACAAAAGACAAAGTTCCAGCAGCCATCCCGAAGAAAATTGCAATTTTTAGAGGTCTGTTCGTAAAGGATGTAATCCCATCACCAGCAAGCTTAAACATCCGTTTTAATGTATATTTTGTTTCTCCTGCTGCTCTTTGTTCACGGACAAATTTCGCCGAAGTTTGTTTAAACCCTGCCCATGCAGACATACCGCGAAGAAACCGATTCCGCTCTGGCATCTGGTTTATGATATCCGAAACACGTCTATCTATCAATCGAAAATCGCCGGCATCTGGCGGAATTTCTTTAACCCCCATCACTCTTAAAAAGCGATAGTATCCCCAAGCAGATATTCGCTTAAATGCAGCTTCACCCTCTCTTTTCTCTCTTTGTCCAAAAACAATATCAAAGCCTTCTTCCCATTTTTCTACCATCTCACCGATCAGCTCAGGCGGATCTTGTAAATCAGCATCTATAATAATAAGCGCTTCACCGCTCGCCGCTCTCATGCCTGCTGTAACTGCTTCTTGATGTCCAAAGTTTCGAGAAAAGCTAATTACTTTAACGTATTCATTTGTTTTCGCATATTGCTTTAATATAGCAAGAGTATTATCCTCGCTGCCATCATTAATAAAAATCATCTCATATTGCTCGCCAAGTTTATCCATCGCCTTTTCAAACCGATCATATGCAATCGGTAATACTTCTTGTTCGTTATAACAAGGAATAATTAATGTAAATTTAATATCCATATTATTAAAACCTTCCTGTTTTTCTAATCCTTCAATCTAAAAAAATATTTAACGGCACTAATTCTTTTCCACATAAATAGAAGTCTTGTTGTAAAACTCTGCTAAACTTATATTGCTGCCTGAATTAACATCTTCGCTTACTTTTTCGTTTCCGCTGATGATTACCGGATAAGTTAGCGGCTCGAAGACAACTTCTTTAATGCTGCAATCTTCTAGAATATCTATACGTTCATCCTGCTCTAAAATAAATGTGTTGATTTTACCGCTTTGATATTCATTAAATATCTTTTGGATATTAGATGGATATTTTATATAGGTCATCACGCACAGAGTTATCAACAAACTTCCTAAAGATATCAAAACAGCTTTCAAAATTCTAGAATCCATCAGCTTCCAGTCCTTATGCTTTATAAAGCCTAATAGATTAAGATAGTTAATCAACACGAAAAATTGTGCCGTTATAAACCTTATATTATCCACTCTGCCCATCGGCATACGTCCTACCGCATAAAGAACGGGTGCAAATTGTGAAATATATATTAAGAAAGTAACAACTCCAAAAATTATCGGATTTATAAACTCTATTTTCTCCGATTTTATCGATTTATAAACAACTCCGGTTAAAATCATAAGTGCACCTAAAATCGGTGACATTCTTGTTGATTTAATAAGGAACTTCCATCCGGATAAAAAGCTATGCAAGATTGCCCCTAAGAAAGAAGTACTGTTTGTTCCTTGGACGCCGCCTCTTCTAATGTTGCCCGGTGCAGCTACATTTATCAATAATCCAACTAAAAATAATACAGTAATAATTATAAGATACTTAGAGATTTTATCTTTTTTATATATGCTGTAAAAACACATAAGTATCAGAGCACAAAACAGCATGACTGCATTCGGAAGATTGTTCAGCCCGAAGAATAATGCAAGAAGTGCTAAACCCGCCATCACAAAACCTGTTTTTGCTCTGCTTTCTAAATTGTTATTTAAAATGCTTAATAGCGAAAAGAAAATAAGCAAAAATGCAAAAGTCATAAAATAGAATGAAGCCCCGACAAACCAATAAAAAGATTCGAACGGATGCGGCATTAGATGATATGTCACAAAAAGAATCAAACTGGCTATAAACAATGTGATATATCTTTTTATATTTAATCCTTTATAAAAAAACGTATGGCTAAAAAATGATGCCGCAAATATAAATATAAGATTTATTAAAAGCATGATTGCTCTATAAAACCCTATTGAGAAAATGACCGGATTTAATGCCATCAAAAAAACTCCGCTGATGCTGCCCTGCCATGTTTTATACAAATTTACTGTCCTAATAACAGCAGCCTTAAAAACTTCGGATAGCTGATGTGTTTCTTCCCATACTTGACGAGAGAAAAGAGCGTTTCCATAATCATCGCCGGGTAAAGGGTATGTAAAAAGAGTCAATATAATTTCAGGCAGGATGCTTAAAATCATGAGAATACTAATAGTTATTAATATAATCCTAATCCATAATTTGTTTTTATCGTTTATAATGTCGTTTTTTATCATCTTATCCTTCTTAATAAAAGCATGCTTATTCTTTAAACAGATATCTATTATCGATTATAAAAAAACTGATAATTATATATTATCGCCTTTTTTGGCTTTAATAATGTTAATCTTTTCCTTAAGTCAAAGTATAGCAATAATCCTTTTCATTTTCAACAATTTCATTGATTAGAGGAATAAATATAAATTTAAGTTGTTTTTTCTGCAGGTTTCGATATAATATATACTAGGTAATTATGAAGTAATAAATTAAATTTATTATATTTAACAGGCTTATAGGAGGAAAATTATTATGCCATTAGTAACATCAACCAAAATGTTCAAAAAAGCGTATGACGGCGGTTATGCAATCGGTGCTTTTAACGTGAACAACATGGAAATTATTCAAGGTATTACAGAAGCTGCTCAAGAACTAAAATCACCTGTGATTTTGCAGGTATCTAAAGGTGCAAGAGCATATGCAAACGCAACTTATTTGCGAAAGCTAGTTGAAGCTGCTTTAGAAGAAACTGACTTAGATGTATGCTTACATTTAGACCACGGTGATTCATTCGAAACATGCAAATCATGTATCGATGGCGGGTTTACATCTGTCATGATCGATGCTTCTCATCATTCTTTTGCTGAAAACATTGAGCTTACAAAAAAAGTAGTAGATTATGCACATGCTAACGGTGTTGTTGTTGAAGCAGAGCTTGGAAAGCTTGCTGGTGTTGAAGATGAGGTTAGCGTTAATGCTGAAGATGCATCTTATACCAGACCAGAAGAAGTTGAAGAATTTGTTTCAAAAACTGGTGTTGATTCACTAGCTATCGCAATCGGAACAAGCCATGGAGCATTTAAGTTTGCAGGAGAAGCAAAACTTAGATTTGATATCTTAGAAGAGATTACAAAAAAACTTCCAGGGTTCCCAATCGTATTGCACGGTGCTTCAAGCGTTATACCTGAATATGTTGACATGATCAACAAATACGGCGGAGATATGCCTGGAGCTAAAGGTGTTCCAGAAGAAATGTTGAGAAAAGCAGCATCCAGTGCAGTATGTAAGATTAATATTGACTCTGATATTCGTCTTGCTGTTACTGGTACTATCAGAAAGTATTTCCATGACAACCCATCCCATTTTGACCCAAGACAATATTTAAGTCCTGCTAGAACAGCGGTTAAAGAAATGGTTGCTCATAAAATTAAAAACGTTTTAGGATCTGAAGGAAAAGCATAAAAGACTCTAAATTAAAATTATCAAAGTGGACATAATTTTGTCCACTTTTTTATTTTATTGATTTATATAAAACTATTTTCTCGGAGTTGTTTACAGCTAACTATTAATCTGCTATAATCACCTTGGAATTATCTAATAATTATATGCGTTAGGAGGCCCTTCATGACCGAGCTGCAAACCATATTATTTGCATTTTTTCTTACTTTGATTGCTGGTCTTTCAACCGGCATCGGCAGTTTCATCGCATTTTTTACTAAAAGGACAAGTACAAAGTTTTTATCCGTTGCTCTTGGTTTTTCTGCCGGCGTTATGATTTATGTTTCATTTGTAGAGATTTTTTTTGAAGCAAAGCGCTCTTTAGTGGCAGCCCTAGGCGATGTTAGAGGAAATTGGATAACCATCATGGCTTTTTTTACCGGCATGCTAGTTATTGCGTTAATTGATAAATTAGTACCTTCTTATGAGAACCCTCATGAGCTTAGAAGCGTCGAGGAAATAGACAAAACATCTAACGTTAAATATAAAAACAATAAAAAGCTAGACACAAAAAAACTGATGCGTACAGGTGTATATACTGCTTTAGCTATCGCAATCCATAACTTCCCTGAAGGGATTGCAACCTTTACCGCAGCATACAAAGATATATCTTTAGGAATAGCCATCACCATAGCTATTGCGCTTCATAACATACCCGAAGGTATTGCTATTGCAGTTCCCATCTATTATGCTACAGGGGATAAGAAAAAAGCATTAAAGCTTTCATTCCTTTCCGGGTTTGCCGAGCCGCTCGGTGCCATCATAGCATATGTGATTTTACTTCCGTTTTTAAATGATGTTGTCTTCGGAATTTTGTTTGCTTCTGTGGCCGGAATCATGGTTTTTATCGCATTAGATGAATTGCTTCCCGCTTCCAGAGAATATGGAGAACCCCATCTTTCGGTCTATGGACTCGTTTTGGGAATGGCTGTTATGGCTGTAGGCTTACAGTTGTTTATCTAGTCTAATCCCAAAATTTCTAAATTGTCATCAATTCTTCTGTTAATATAACAAATCGTTCTTCTTCTCAAATTGGTAAAAGCTGATTTTGCTAATAAATATTTTTCAACATTCTCGTTCTTTAATAAAAGGGTATTTTTACTTTTCAGACTTTCTATCTGTCTTTTACGCTCTATAATAGTCAGATCTTCATCTTCAATCTCTATCACTTGTCGTTCAAAAAACAAAACCTCCTTTAAAGTTTTTTCATTTTCTTCGATGCGCTTCCCAGCAATATATAATGCATAAAACTCGCTGGTTGCACAAATTTCGTCTACAAGTTTGTCCATTTGACTTGTTATACTCATTTTGTTAATCTCCTTATTAAATCCTTAATGCAGGCAATATTTTACCGCATGCAATTTTAACCCCAGCATCCCCCGATGGCTGGCTTTTTAAATCATCAGAGTTTAAATGGATGATAACACTACGGTTTATGATCTGCCCAACTTTGAATCTGTCGGTTAAAAAAAACAGCTTTGCATATCCCCTTTTTGTTGCCAGTATGTTTGGAAAGTCCCCTGCATGCTTTGGGTGTCCTATATCTTCGGGGTTATAATGTGCACCGCTCATA
>Ga0233431_1005128_pt1 | contig 13129 bp, 13 predicted proteins | sample SI_118_April2016_FD_179867 | JGI IMG/M metagenome (GOLD analysis project Ga0233431, IMG submission 179867) | Seawater microbial communities from Saanich Inlet, British Columbia, Canada - SI_118_April2016_200_MG | ecosystem: Environmental > Aquatic > Marine > Inlet | place: Canada: British...
AAATACAAAAATAAAAAATTAGAAATTATACACTATTTAGAAAAATTATTTAATTTGTTATAAATTTATAATAATTATTTATTTTCTATAAATATTTTTTTATAATAATTAATTATAAAGATAATATGTCTGGTGGAAGTGATAATCAATTAAATTTTATATTCCCTAATAGTGTTTATAATTATTTGAATACTGGAGGAGATGAAATTTCTCAAACTGATTGTGATTTGTTAGTTGATAATATTAATATTTATGATCCTTGTGGTAAAGATACTTTAAAAAGTTATTTAAAAGGTATTCTTGAAGTTGATAGAGTAAGTGTAAAAGGTGTTGATGTTGATAAATTAGAATGTGTAACAAATGATTTAAAAAGTGAAATTAAAGCACAAAATTTTAAAACAACTGAGGATATTGATAGATGGTGTGCATCAAGGTTTGAACAAGATTATGAAAATTTTAGAAATTTAGGTGATAAAGTTCTTAAATATTTAAAAACCTTGAACCTTAAAGGTGCTTATATTTTAAATGAATATTTTAATTTTATGAATGAAGATGAAAAACCAGTTTCATTGGATGAAGCAGAACATATATTTTTAAAACCACGAACTCGTGTATCTGATGGAATTGATGGAGGTGCAGTAGATAGTGCTCTTGGTGATCATCTTAGACTTAATCTTCTAAAGAAAAATGGTGTTCCTGTTCTTTTTACTGCTCTCCCTCATACTGACTACCTTACTAAAAAATGGAGAGGAGAACCCGCAACATATTCTTCTTCCTCTTCCTCCTCTTCCTCTTCTTCTTTAACTCCAATCAATCTTACTGAATGTGGTGATAAATTTACCGAAAATGCAACAAAAAGACATATCAAGGCTTGGACCCCCAGAGAACACGGTTCTTCTGCAAGCACTGTGAATGCTATGTCTCATTTAAGAAGAATGGCTACTCAACCAAGAATTACTCAAGTTGAACTTGGTTCTCTTGGACCTCTTTTAGCCAGAGGTTTTATGGGTGGAAGTATGGATGGTGGTGCTCAATTAGAAGTTGATTTTAAAGATTGTGAATCTGGAACAGAAGGAAAAAATTTAAGTGTTAGACAATCAGAACAATATGCTAATTTGTTTAAGAGTGTAGTTCAAAGACTTGGTCATCATAATGAAGTTTCTGATACTGTTGTTACTGAATTAAAAAATGATTTGGAAGAATATAGAAGAAAAGAATGTAAATTATTCCAAGATGCTTTCAGATTAGCAAATGCTTTGAAAAGTCAAAATAATGGTTCTTTACCTGATAAACAACCAATTACTGATTTAAATGCCTTTAAAGAAGCTTCTGATGAAGTTGCTAAGAGTGAAACTCATCTCCTTGGATGTTTAACTAAAATTCTTACTGAGACTTGTAAAAAGCCTTAAATAAAATTTTTTTGATATTTATTAAATAATAATAATTTTAATTATTTAATAATTTGAATAAAAAACGGTTGCTCCAACGCCGTGGATAATTTTAAGTATATTTGTGGTGACAAAATATGATTTGAAAATATAATTATTGTTGTTAAGGTCGGTGACCTTATATTTATTGAGGAAACTGATATTTGAGAATGTGGATAAATTGCAGGTTCCGGATTGTTGAATATTAAAAGGGTATAGAGAGAAACTATAAACACCCATACCATTTGGATAATAACATTTAGGAAATTTAAGGAATGGTATAATTAGGTTATAAAAGTCCATATTTCGTTCTCCAGTGATAGTTTGGGAGTTTAAAAGTAATGAATTTTGTTTAATTAAAGGTAATCCAATAGTTTTTTGTGTGTTCCTGTCTCTAATAAAAGTATTGGTATAATTAAAGTGGTCATTAACATTTTGATTACTCATATAGGATAATTGAGCCATAAAAATATAGTAGGAACAAGGGTTAATTAATTCTAAATTAATTTTATCTGTTAAATTATTAGTTATTTTTTCACCTGTATAATAAACTTGTTCTATAATATATTCGTGTTTATTATTAAAAAAATTAACTCTTTCTTGTTTATCTAAAAATATGTAATCAATTAGTAGGTATGTTCTGCCTAATCTAAGTGTATTTTGGAATGGTTTATAAATATAAGTTTTTTCTAAATTATTAGATGTTAAAGTTTCATTACTGATGGGTATAAAAATGCTTTTACTCCATAATCCATAAATAAAATAGTTGGTTGGTTTATTAAGATTAAAAAAATCATTTAAAACATCGGTGGTATTAAATTTGTCATAATAGGATAAATCGGTAGTTGTAAATGATTGATTAGAAATTTTTCTGTAATATAGATTTGAATTAGTTACAAAAAAATTTGGATTATTTTCGGTATTAATTGAATCTAAAGTGTCAAAAGTAGCCCAAGCAACACCTTGATTAGAGAATTGAACTAATGGTTCATTAAATATAGGTGAGCCATAAAATTGTTGTATTTGAATATAATTAGTGGGTGAAACATTAAGGCATTGTTCGATGGAATTAAATTGGACGTTAAATATAACATCATCATAATCAAGTGAGATAAGTGGTAAAGCTTGTGAAGCTGAATTACAGAACCAAAAATTCAATGGAATATATAAAACATATTTTTCTCTAATTGTATTTGAGGGTTGAAATTTATATAATTGTGGAACATTACCTATATATTGATTAAGTGGTGAATTATAGTTATTAAAATTAAATTCGTCTAATGCTTGTAGGTATTCTCCCCAAGTTTTTTGTATGATGCTATTACCAATAACAATTTCAATTGATTTAACTAAAACATAACCAATATTTCTTGCCCAAGCTGTTTTTAATTTGTTATTTGGTTCTCCATTAAAATTTAATAAAACTGGAATTTCAGGTAATTCAATAACAAGCCAAGATTTATGCATTAAATCAGCATATTTTGGTATTGAAGCGGAATAAACATTATTAAAATTAGGAACATTAAGAAAATCGGTTAAAATAGTTTCAATTGAAAAATTAGTATAACGCCTGTATATTATTTTAAAATATGAAATCTGTGGTTGAAAACTTAAAAACATATTTTCTTCTCCATAAGATACTAAAACAATAGAACCACCTGACATTTTATAATAATTAAATGATAATTTTTTTAATTATAATTTAAAATAAAAAAATATTATTTTTTAAATATTAAAATAAATAAAATTAATATTAATAATAGTAATATTAAAACAAATAATACTATTATCATATAATAATAAGGATAAATACAATTATAAATAGGTGAAAATAATAAAGTATTTAAATCTTCTTTAGAAATTTCATTTTGAAGTTTTTCTAAAATTTTTTTAGTTAATGACATTAAATATTATCTATAATTTATTTTTTTGTTTTTTTCTTAGTTTCTTTAGATTTTTTAGTTTCTTTAGATTTTTTAGTTTCTTTCTTTTTGGTTTCTTTTTTTGTAGTTTTTTTCTTTTTGGTTTCTTTTTTTTTAGGTTTTAAATCAGAAACTTCTAAACTATCCAAACTTTCAGATTCCATAACTGTTTTTTCTGATTTTCTTTCATTTTGTTTTTTTAAATATTTTTCTTCAAGAATTTCATCTAATGAAATTAAATCATCAAATGAGGAGATTGAATTCAATTTTACTTTAATTTCTTCATCATCCATTTTATTAAGAATAATCATTTTTTCTCTTGAGTTAAGAGATGGATTTTTATCATTAACTATTTTATAAAGAAAACGTTTGATGACACGCATATTTTGTTCTCCATCTTGAATTGTTTTATCATTAATAACAATTTCATTCATTTCAAGCATAGAATGTAATTTATTTTCAAATTTCTTATGTTCTAAGTCACTTCTGCTTTCCATAAGTTCAGCTAAGTCTCCACCAATAGTATTATCACTATCAGATAAAATACTATCATTTTCACTTACTGTATTTAAATTTAAAGCTCGGTTTCCTCTAACATAATTTTTAGATGAATAATTTTTACCACCAGATTGAATATTATTAATTAATTCACTTAATGAATTAAATTCATTATCACCACCATTTTGATTAAATAAATTATCCATTTTATCAAAAATAGAAGGAGTAATTGTATTATGTTCATCAATTGTATTTTTAATAAAAATAGATTGCAATGTTTGAGGAACATCATTATCATTATTCATTTCTTGTTTTACAGGTTTAGTTTCATCAGGTTTAGTTTCATCAGGTATTTGTTCTGTTTCAATAGCATCACCATTATTTGTTTTAATAGATTTATCAGCATCATAATCATATTCCAAAAGATAGGCAATTCCATCTTCACCACCTTCAACAGCCAAAAATAAAGCTGTTTTACCTTCATTATTTTGAATATTAATTCCATTTTTAATTTCATCTTTATAATCGTATTTAGTTAAAAGTTCTTTTAATAATTTTTTACATTTATCATCTTTTAAAGAGCATCTAACAAAATTATGTAAGAGGGTATTACCATTGTGGTCTTTTTGAGAAAAATTCGATTTAATATGTAAAATTTCACTGGAATGGTTATTAAATTCTTCTAACATATTGGATTGTTGATTATCATTTCCTTCAAAAACGGTATTTAAGGATAATGTAGTTATACTCATATAATATTATAATCTATATATTTTTTTTTCTATAAAATTTTATAAACATAATATATAAATCAAATGAATAATAGCGGTTTAGTGGTTTTATTAATAATTATTATAGTTTTATTTTATTTTTCGGGATATACTGTAGATAATTTTGAAGTAAGTGAAAATAAAAGTGATAATGAAATGAATCCAGTAGATGTTATGCATCTTACAACTCCTGAAAATACTCTTGAAGAAGATTTAGCTGGTGTTATTAATGATCAAACAAGTGTTGAAAATAATACTTTTGCTAACCCTTTATTGAATAATATTAATAGAGATAGAGATGATATTGCTGGTGTGGATCAATCCGCTCTTCAATCATTAATTAGAGAAGTGAATACTGGAAATGATATTCCGGATAATTCAGCAAGAGCTGATTTATTTAGAAGTAAAACAGATGGTATTGATCATGCAAAAAATTATAGAAATGTGAGTTATGCTGATTCCAATTATAGAATGGATTTTAATGGTGATGGAATGAGTCAGCCATCACAAGATAAGTTGGATGGTATGTTCGATCAAGCGTTGGTTTTCCAAAACAGTGAATTCAGTGAAAATTCAAACTTTGGACCTAATCCTGGTTCATCTGGAGACTTTGGTCCTGCAAATTTAGGTGATTTTAGTCATAAATCAAAATCACAACAAGAAAAACTAATGAATATGTTTAATTCAAATAATTATTTGCCAAATAGTAATAAAACAGATTCTTCATTAGAAAAAGGTTTCCAAATTCTTGAAAATCCTGTTTCAGTTGATAATCCTAATTTAATTCCAGTTCAAAGATCAATTCCAGTTTCATCAACTATGGGAAATTCAAGAAATTCTTCAAGAGATATTAGAGGAGATATTCCTAATCCTAAGAGTGTTGTTTCCCCTTGGCAAAATTCATCTATTAATCCTGATATTTATTCATCAAATCGTGGATGTCTATAAATTTTTTTAATTAAAAAAAAAATATAATTTATTATTTTTTACATTTATCTTTATGATTATTTAATGTTTTTTCAAATTTATATTTTTTTCCACATTTATTACATTTGTAATTTATTTTTTTATTTACTTTTTCAAATTTAACACTTTTTTTTTCATTATTATTATTGCTGTTTTCACTAATAGTAAATTTATTTTCTTCTTTATTATTTGTATGAATACTATCTGTATCATTATAATTATTTTCATCTGTATTAATACTAATAGTATCATTATAATCATTGTCTGATAATTTTTTTGATGAATCAGTATCATCATAAATTTTATTGTTAATATTTATATCATTATTACTATTTCTACTATTATTACCATTACTATTATTATCACCATCACTATCACTATCACTATTAACATTACTATCACTATTATTATTAACATTACTATCACCACTACAATCACTATTATTATCACCATTACTATCACTATTATTATCACCATTACTATCACTATTAACATTACTGTCACTTTTATTATTAACATTACTATCACCATTACTATCACCATTACTATTACTATCACCATCACTATTACTATTACTATTACTATCATAATCACTATTGTAACCACTGTTACAATCACTATTGGAAAGATTTTCATAGTCAATAACGCTTAATTCATTATTATTTATATTAATTAGTGATATTTTTTGATTTATATATGAACATTTATATTTTGAACTGATATATATTTGAATTTTAGTTTTTAAATAAATAATTGTCATATCCTTAATTAAATTATTTTGATTATCATCAAATACTTTAATATAGAACGTATTATTATCATTGTTTAACAAAGGAAAATATTTAAAAGTATTATTAAAAAAAGTTTTAATATCATTGTTTGAATTAATAATATTTTCAACAATGGAAGATAATTTATTATCTAAATTATTTAATTTATAAATTAGTTCTTCATCAAATAATGAAAAATAAATAATGTTATTTTTAATTTTCATTATTTCAAGGTCATTATAATTAATATAATCATCAATTTCTAATAAATAAATTGTATCATCGCTATTTTTAAAATTATTAATTGATAAAATTGAATTTTTTATTTCTGTATCATTTAAACTTAATAAACACATAAAAAAAAATAATATTTAATATTTAAATATTTTTAAAATTAAAAAAAATTATAAAATTTTAATATTTTTAATTAAATAATTTAATCACCATTAGAATTATCACCATCTGAATCATCACCGTCTGAATCATCACTGTCCGAATCATCACTGTCTGAATTATCACTATCTGAATTATCAGAAGATTTTTTATCATCTGTTGAATGATCGGTATTAGTATTTTCTTTTTCATCAAATTTAAAAACACTATTAACAGGAGAAATCATAGAACTTTTCTTATATAATTGATTAACAGCACTATTATTATTATTATTTGATTTTGTATATTGTTGTTTAATAAAAATAATTTCAACAAAATGGCAAAAAGATCTAACACCACATTCAACAACCTTTTTAGGAATTGATTTTTCATTTTGAAATTCATAACTAATTCCATATCTATAATAAGAACTAGGTCTGCAATATTTTTCAAGTTCTTCAGGAGTTTCAATAATTAAATCATTAGTTGGTTGTCCATAATCTTCAATAAATTGAGTTAAATTTTCTTCATCATCTAAATCATTATTATTATATTCATCAGGCTTTTTAGTATCTTCATTAATATAACGAATACCATCAACATCGCCGGTTAAATCTTTAGAAAGAACAACTTCACGATAAATAACTCTAATACTAAATTCTTTTTTTTCCTCAATATCATCTTTATATTTAATTTTCTTATGTTCTGTTGAACCTTGTGGATAATTAATTTCAAATTCTAAGCTATTTTTATGTTCTTTAAGTTTATCACCTCTCATAGTAGGCTTATTTTTTGGAAAAATACGGTTATTCATATTTCGTCTATTATTATCATCAAGTTTTTCATCATTATAATATGGGAAATATTTAGGTCTAAAATTTAATCTCATTCCAAAAACATTTTCATCATTTTGTTTTTCTTTAATGCAATTAATAAATTGAAATAATTCTTTCTTAGTTTCTTTACCTTTTTTATCTTTAATTTCATATAAAGTATTATTTTCATAAATCTTTTCTTTTTGTTCTTCATAAGAAATTTCAAAAATTTCATGGTCATCAATAATTAATTTGGAATTATTATCATTTTTATCCAATCTTGTATTAAAACAATTTCTTTGTTCTCTTGTAATATTAAATTTACCTCCTTCTCTTGGAAGAGGACCATATTGTTCTTTAATAAAATGTGTAATATAATAATCGGTTTTATTAGCTTCTTCACCATTATCATTAACAAATGTTAAAGGAACATATGCTTTCTTACCATTATAGGTAGAAAGTTCATTAAGAGTGGGATAAACAGGTTTAAATTGAGAGAGCATTCTTAACAATTAATATTATCTATTTTTTAATTATATTTTATTTTTAAAATTTATTTTCAATTTTTTTTTCAATTTTTTTTTATAAATATAGAGGATAAAAATTGAAAATATATAAAAATAATATAATATTAAGATTATAATTAAGATGAATTTAAGTAAATTTGTTGAAGATAATTTAGATAATTTAATAGATGATTTAGTAGATAAAGAAGAAAATGTAGATAATAAAGAAGAATTAATAGAGTATGAAGAATATAATGAAGAATTAAAAGAAAATAATAAAATAGAAAATCAGAAAATATTAAATGATAAATATTATACATTATTATTAAATAAATTTATGGAATATTATAATAAGAGATATGAAGATAATAAGAATTTATATTCGGGAATAAAGGATGATAATGATACAAATTTACAGATGGAGTTATTTTATAAAGCAATGTATAGATTAAATGATTTTAAGGAATTGACGGGTATATTAAATAATTATGATTGTATGGAATGTATTTATGAGGTTGAAGATTTTATATTAATTGAAAATTTTGAGGATAAGTATGTATTGGAATATGATAATAATAAAAAATATTGTCAATGTTTATTAATAGTATTAAATTATATAATAATGAATAATATTAAGGATTGGATTATATTTGATTTAACAGAAGAATAAATTTATTTAAATAATTAAAAGTATAACTATTTATAAGATGGAGACTGATTCACAGATAATTCGTAAAATTAAAAAGAACCTTAAGAAAACAAAAGTCATTAATATTGATGATATTGATGGTTCAAAAATATCAAATACAAATGATTTAATGTCGGATAATGAGGAAGATTTTAATATGGATGAACTTGGAAATAGTGAATATGTGGAGTATGCAGAAATGGATGAATTAGTAAAATTAGTAGAAATGTATACAGATATGGATGATGAGAATAGAAAATTAAAGATAGATATGAATGAAAAAATTAAAAATGATAAAATTAGGAGTAAAAAATTAGAAAAAGATAAAAAATTAATAGATGAAAAAATAATGATTCATTTAGAAAAAATGGGTGAGGGTAGAATTATATTAGAGGATGGTAAATTAATTAAAAATACATATGTTAAGCAGGCACCAATAGATACTCAAATGATATTAAATGCATTAAATGAAAATGACGTAAAAAATCAAAAAGTAATGAAAAGTATTATTCAATCAATTGAAAAACAAAAAAAGATAAAAGGGACAAGAAGAGAACAATTAAAAAGAACATTTAATAGGAAAGATAAAAAATAATTATTTAAAATAAAAGAATAGAGTCTAATGGTTTAAATTTAACTTCAATATTACTATAATAAGTTGGTAAAAGATAATCAGAATCATAAATATCATAATAAGTAATAATAGAGGGTTTATATTTAGAATAAAGAACTTTATCTTTAGTTTTAAATCTATAAACAAGATTATCAGTATTAATAGTAGTATCACTAGTATCACTTGAAACACTTGAACTGGTTGAATCGCTTGAAGAAGAAGTATCAAAGTATTTTTTCTTCTTTTTTTTACCTCCAGATTGCTTTTTTAAGAAATTAACAAAGTTTTTATCATTTTTATCACATTTATAAGATGAAATCTTATATGATACATCATTATTATTAAGTGTTTCTTCAACTTTAAAGTGAAATAATTTACCTCCTTTTTGTAAGGAAAATAAACTTTCAGGAACATATTGTTTAGTATTTTTAGATAATTTGTCCCATATATTTTGTGCGGCTTCTAATGTATCATTATTGGAAGTTTTATATTGATTGTCAATTTGGGGATTAACAAGGGTAAATGTCATTATATATAAAATATATAAAAAAATTGAATTATAAATTATATTTTATTTATAAATATAAATAAAATGAAAACTAATTATGACAATAAGATTTTTTATGCTGAAACTTGTCATTCCAAGCCGTTCAAAGATATAATTGAAATATTAAATGGAGTAGTTCATGAAGTAACAATGGTGGTTAAAAAGAAAAAGGAAAAAAAAGATGATGAAGAAGATGAAGAATTTTATGGTTTAGAAATAGCAACATCAAATGATAGTAAATCAATATTTATAAAATTACAATTTAAAGGTAAACAATTTAATAAATTTTATACAAAATATGATAAGGAAGAGATTGGAATTAATTTAGAACATTTAAATATTCATATTAAGCCGATTGAACCATCAAGTATATTATCATTATATATAAATGAGAAAGATAGACAAACAATTAGAATTGAGGGTTCAAATGAAAAAGAGGAATCATTAACAGTAAGTAATTTTAAAAGAATGGAATTAGAATATAAAGAAAAAAAACCGAGGGTAATACCATTTGATGTTAGTATTACAATGAAGAGTTCATTATTTAATAAGATATGTAAAGAAATGAATAATATTTCTGATTATGTAGAAATAAAATGTTTAAAAAATAAATTTATATTTTCGTGTAAGGGTGATTGTGGCACAAAAGAGAAAATTTATACTGAAAAAGAAGGAGGAATAAGTATTGATTGGGATGATAATATAAAATGTAAAATTACTCAAGGTATTTACGAGTTAAAGAATATTATATTATTTAATAAATGTGCTCCATTAAGTAATCAAATATTAATTTTGATGAAGAATGATGATATTTTAAGTATTAAATATGTAGTTGCTGATTTGGCTGATTTAGTTATTGCATTATCACCAGTAGATGAAAAAAAAATATCACAAGATTATGATTTTAGTGATGATGAAGATGATATATTAATGAAAAGTGATTAATAATTAATTAAAATAATTAAATATTTATATAAAAATTTTTTTATTATTAATTTTAAAATTGTGGTTTATGAATTTTAATTCTCACAGAATAATTTTGTAATAAATTAAATATTTTATGTTCCAAAATATTTTCAATTTTGTTAGAAATATTTTTAATTATATCATTAGAAAACCAAATTTGAATAATTTGATATGAATTATTTTCTTTATCTTTTTTGGGTAAAAAAGCAAAACCATTTATATCAGTTTTTCTATTATTAAAAGGTTTTAACAATGTTTTATTAATAATATTAATTAATAATATTTTAAAAACATTTAAACTTTCTTCTAAGTTAAATATTTGAATATTAATTCTTCCAGCTCCTCGATTTTCTTTAGATTCCCATAAAGGAGATATTTTATTTTTCATAAGAAAAAAGTTATAAGTTAATAATTTTTCTTTTTTTTTAATTAAAGAATTAAATACTTCAGGAATATCTTTCCATTTTTCAATATTAAAAATGTTTTCAAAATTATCAATATTATTCCAATTTTCATAATTATTATGAAATAGATATATCTTATACATATTTTCAAGTTTTGTATCTAATAATTCATCAACATTATTAATATTTTTAATTTGCAATCTATTATTATTTAAATTAGGTTTAATAATTTTAGATTTTTTTTTATTAGATTTAAAATATTTATTATCTATTTCATCATCAATTGATTTAGAAACATTATGTTCCTTATAATCGTCATCAAGAATACCAAACCTTGACATATTTATATTATTGATTTACATTATATTTTTTAATTCAATTTTTTTTTATAAATAAAATATTGATATAAGAGATATAATATTATTATTTGTATTGTTATAAATATTACGATTAATAATTGATAATTTTTTAATAATATTAATAATTTTATTTTTGTTGAATATATGATAATTGTTATTAATAATAAAATCAATTAAAATATCATACATTTCAATAATAATTTCATTAATTAATAAATTATTTATTTTAATATAATTGGAAATATTAATAATGCTATTATTTAAATTATTATTTTTAACATAATTAAATATATTAATTATATTTTTTTTAGATGGATATAATATTAATTTTCGTATATCATTAACTTTAATAACATCCTTTTTATAAATATTTAATGAATTAAATATATTTAACATTTTTCTTAAATCTCCATTACAATATTTATATATAATTTGTAATGAATTTTTAGTAATATAAAAGTTTTCTTTTATAAATATTGATTCAAGATAATTCATTAAATAATCTTTGGTTAAAGGATTAAATTTAAAAATAATAAATCTGGATTGTAATGGCAATATAATTTGTTTAATATAATTACATATAAAACAAAATCTAACTTTATGAATATATTTTTCAACAATTTTTCTTAAAATATTTTGTGCTTCAATAGTCATAGAATCAACTTCATCTAAAATAATTAATTTATATTTAGTATCATTATATAGTAATTTACAAAATGGTTCAATTTTATCACGAATAGTTTGAACACCTCTTTCTTCAGAAGCATTAATATTAATAACATAATTATCATAATCGTTATTATAATATTCTTTAATAACAGCTAATATTAAAGATGTTTTTCCTAAACCGGCTTTACCATAGAATAGTAAATTAGGTAAATTATTATTTTTAAGAAAATTATATATAGTATTTTTTATTCTATCGTGTGATATAATATTAGAAATATTTTGTGGTCTATATTTTTCACTCCAAGGTTTATTTATTTTAGCCATTAATCATTTATAATAATATAATTTTATATTTATTCAATATTTTCAATTTTTAAAAATTGAAATTAATATTAATAATGTAAATAAAATAAGAATATAGATATATAATATATAAAGAAATGAATAATAATGATAAACCTATATATACTTATGAAACGGCTACTATTAAAGCCATTAAGTTTTCAGTATTAACAAATAAAGAGACTTTACAAATGTCAGCTTTAGATCATAATAAAGATGGTATTGAAACATCAGATTTATATGAGCAAAGTAATGAGCCAATTGAAAATGGTTTGTTAGATAAAAGAATGGGTGTAAATAATAATTCATATTCTTGTGAAACTTGTCAATATAAGATGAATTATTGTGATGGTCATTTTGGTCATTTAAAATTAAGCAATGAAGTTTTTAATATTAAATTCTTTGATGAGGTAATAAATATATTAAATATATATTGCACTCATTGTTCTTCTTTATTATGGAATAAAAGTTATGATGAATTATATGAGATTGTAA
>Ga0233431_1005130_pt1 | contig 13126 bp, 10 predicted proteins | sample SI_118_April2016_FD_179867 | JGI IMG/M metagenome (GOLD analysis project Ga0233431, IMG submission 179867) | Seawater microbial communities from Saanich Inlet, British Columbia, Canada - SI_118_April2016_200_MG | ecosystem: Environmental > Aquatic > Marine > Inlet | place: Canada: British...
TACTAAAATTTAGGCCTGGTTCAAAAACACCATAAGTTTGATTTTGTCAAAGCTGAGTTCAAATTTTTAGCTTGCACGAAAAAATCCAAAAAACAGACATTTTTGGTTCTGTGGCGTTATCTTTCTGGCCTCTACATCCTGCTGTTAATCGATATTAACAGAACTTGATTTAAAATTTTTATATCAAAGACGCACGAGAATGCTTGGCGCTATTTTTGGTTTTACTGTGCGGTCTTACCATCAATTTAACGACAGATATCTTGATGTTGCAGAGCGATTGGCGTATTGTGAAATAGAGGTAAGCCGCTATACGATATGCTCTTGGTGCAACAAGTTTGAACTAAGATTTTAAACAACCATTAAAAAGCGAAAACCAAAAGACAAGTGGCATTTAGAAGAAATGATTTTGAAAATTAACAGCGTTTATTGATAACTCTTCCAACTAAGGTTTAAGCCCAAGCCTTTCAGGCGGGTAGCTTTCAGCAAGCGATTGTATTATTGTTTAGGCTATTGATTATGAAAACATTTTTATTTTATGATCTTGAAACATCTGGTTTAAACAAGGCATTTGATCAAGTGATGCAGTTTGCAGCTATACGTACAGATGAAAATCTTAACGAGATTGAGCGACATGAAGAACTTGTTAAACTTAATCCTGATGTAATTCCTTCTCCTCATGCGTTAATTACACACCGGATTTCAATTCAACAGGCGCGCCAAGGCTTATGCGAATATGAGGCGATTCATCGAATTCATGAATGGATAAATAATCAGAATACAATTAGTATTGGTTATAATACACTGGGTTTTGATGATGAATTTTTACGTTTTTCATTTTATAAAAACCTATTACCACCCTACTCTCATCAATATGCGAACGGTTGTGGCCGAATAGATTTATATCCGATGGCAACGATGTATTATTTATTTCAACATGACGTGATTGATTGGCCGTTGATTGACGGTAAGTCAACGTTAAAATTAGAACAGTTAAGCTTAAAAAATAATCTCGCCATAGGCATGGCGCATGATGCGATGGTCGATGTGGAAGCAACTATTGCGCTCGCTAAAAAGTTTAAATCTAAATCTGAAATGTGGAATTATTTGTGCGGTTATTTTGATAAAGAAACAGATATCGCGCGTTCCATTAAATTACCTATAGCATTTGCCAATTATCAACTCGCTCTACTAGTCGATGGATCTTTTGGTGCAAACAACAAATATCACTCTGCTGCACTTTCGCTTGGCAATCATTATCATTATCGTAATCAAACATTATGGCTACGTCTTGATGATCCAAAATTATTGGATGCAACCAAAGATAATTTTAACGAAACAGCTTGGATGACTCATAAAAAAATTGGTGGAAAAAATTTAATTTTACCATTTACTGATAGATTTACAAAACACATCGATAGTGATCGCCAAACCATTATTAATGAGAATATGTTGTTTTTAAAATCGAATTCAAAACTGCTACACGAAATTTCAGAATACCATCGCAACTATACTTATCCCACCATTCCCGATTTAGATGTGGATGCAGCGCTCTATCAAAATGATTTTCCAACAAATTATGAAACTCAATTATGTAATGATTTTCATATTGCACCAATTAATAAGAAATATGAAGTTATCAATCGCATGCTGAATCAAAATTTAAAAACTCAAATGATTCGCGTCCTTGCCCGAAACTATCCTGAATATCTCCCCGAAAAATATAAAGATGAATTTGAAACTTTTATAGAAGATGCGTGCAGCAACAAACCCATCACCGATTATCGTGGACAACCCCGCATGACAATTCAGCAAGCACAATTTGATATTAACAATATTGAAAAAAATAATATGCTTGATGAGCAGCAGAAAAAAATCTTATGTGATGCAAAAAAAGAGCTAACACAATATGGTTGTGTTGCAAATAATTAAGCAATTTAAAAAATCTTGTTCGGGCTTTTTTTTCACATGCCAATACCAAAAAGATTTGTTGAAAGTCTTTTTGGTATTGGCATGTGAAAAAAGAAGATATTATATTTGAATTGAGGAAGTATAAGCAATGCTTGAAACGAAGCTAGGATATGAATTCCAAGATAAACAATTGTTAGAAGTTGTTACTATTCGTACGGCTGCTGTACAGGAGGGCTTGGCTTCTTTGCCGCAGCATGAATTAACTTTTTCGCGCTTAAAGTTTCTTGGTTCTAGAGTTTTAAGCTTGCTTATTAGCGATTTATTGTTTTCAACAGATCTATTCGAATCCGAAGGTGTTCTTACAGAAGTACACTCACGCATACTAAGTCATGACGGTTTAATTATTAAAGCGGCTAAGCGCATTGGTTTGGCCGAATCGCTTATTATTGGCAGAGGCGAAAGAATATATTCAGTGCATACAAATAATAAAGTTTTATTTGCTCATATGCAGGCTTTGTTTGGTGCGCTATGGACAGATTGTCAATCCGATTATGCGAGAATATTGGAGGTTTTACTCAAAATATTTCAAATTTCCAATATAATGCGATCTAATAATAGATTAATTGAAATTCCTGAAGGCTTTGCTCCGCTCTCTAGATTTGATGATTTGCAAGCAAGGTTCGGACATGTTTTCGCTAACAGGGAATTACTGTTAAATGCTTGTATTAGACAATCTGCTTTAAATGAATCACTGGTTTCAGCCAAATCTAGTTTTCAAACGCTGGAATTTTTGGGCGATAAAGTATTGGGCTGTATAGTAGCCGGTTGGCTTATAGCTAATTGTAAAGAGGTTGGCTCCGATGTATTAACACCTGTCTTTAACGAATTGGTCGGTAATTTGCAAATATTACCCGATGTGGCAATTGACATAAGATTGGGTGATGCTTTAATTGTTGGAGCAGGAGAAGAAAAAGTCCAAGTTCGATTAAATAGACGAAGATTGGCCGATCATATGGAAGCATTGATTGCTGCTTTATGGTTAGATGTTTTTCCGGATTATGAGAAGACCGCAAGAACGGTTATAGAGTTATTTAATGCAAAAATAAAAAGCTTTCTTAGTAAAAAGTACTGCACAAAAGAGCAGATATTATTTGATCACACAGAATTTCCCTCGCTTCCTGCACCTGCTTCTTCTGTTGACAAAGAAGAGGCAGTTGATAGCGGCGGTAATCTATCAGAGACTTATGCATCTATAGTGTCTAAGTCATCACCTCCGAGAAAGCGTCAAGTTTTATGGTCAACATGGAGTGGGACGAGTAATACATCCTCAGGCGCACCAAGAACCCAGCAGTCGTCAACTAAATTTAAAGCACCCTATTTAGATGACCCAGAAGAATTTCCACCACTAGGTGCTATTCGGCGACGTTAAACTTGCCGATTGTTTCTTATATAGTGCAGCAAACCAAGCCGGTTGAGTTATATTTTTGGTTATGTTTAACTGATAGGTTGGTTGATGATTCTTGTGGGCTTAATAAATTAGCGTCTATTTTTTTAGGATAAAATCAAATGCAATCCTGATAATTTTAAAATCAAAAACAAGAAGCGATGGTTGGTTGTGGAGTTTTAAATAAAATGACTAGCCTTGGTATGCCTGCAAGTTATAGAACATGAAAATTAGCAATAAGCAATATGTCGAGGGGTTAAGAAACAAAGCCAAGTTATGAAAGGTTTTAAAAACATTTTTTGTGCTTTAATATTTTGTACTGCGTTTGAAGAAATACGACAACTATTCCGCATGAAAAATAAAACCCGTGCAGAACGTCGAAGGATAACTCCGTCTATGATTAACGAATTCAACAAAATCTTTAAAATGGCAGCTTAAAATGATATATAATAGGATAGCAGGTTTTTGAAAAGCACTCAGCTTTGACAAAACCAAAATTAGCAATAAGCAAAATGTAAAGGGGTTAAAAAACAAAGTCTAAATTTACTATAAAGCAGCCCTTTATCTGTTAGATATGGGACCAAATCCAACGATCTTCTGCTGATCCTTGTTAGGTTACCATGCCAGGGAAATTCTCCCATAAATAGCTAAGCATTATTTTAAAAGGCCGCATTATGTCGGTATTGATCAACACATGTTATTTAGATCGGCCATATCACACGTTAATAATAAATTTGAGTTGAACTTTTACCTAAAAAGCACTAAAGTAAAACATTGTTTTAATTTTAGAAGTTAATAGAAAAGATGTGGCCACCAGATTTTATTATACAGATTAGAAAGCAAATGCAAGAAAATCCTAATAAGCCAATTTTAGATAGTGCGTGGCGTCCATTATATGAAGAGACAATGCAAACATGTCAAGCAAAGATGGAGGAAATAAAAAACCACAAAAATTTAGTGGCCTCTCTAACACTAGGCCGAACATGGCAGGACCGAACACTCGAATTAGAGTTTTTTTCAAAGTCTATAGAAGAACATAACCAAATTATACAAATGTCCGACCAGGGTTCTCCCAAAACTCGGGACGTACCTGAAATAACTCTCCCTAAACCCAAATAATTTCAACTCCCCGCTTCCCTAATATATTTGTAGAGCGTGGGTTTAGAAATCCCCGTCATTTCACAAATTTGCTTAATTGAATGCTTTTTACCTTCGTATAGATCAACAGTAAGTTGCCGTTTATCTTTACTCAATTTTTTAGGACGGCCGCCTTGTTTGCCCCTGACACGTGCAGCCTCAAGACCAGCTCTTGAGCGTTCACGTATTAGATTGCGCTCAAATTCAGATAATGCACCGAAGATATGAAAAATAAGTTTGCCAGATGAACTGTTGGTATCGATAGTTTCTTGAAGACTCTTAAAACTGATACCTTGTTCATCGAGTTCATTCACCCATTCAATCAGATGTTTAAGCGTTCGTCCTAAACGATCCAGCCGCCAAACGACCAATGTATCGCCATTGCGTAAAAGTTCTTTAAGTTTAATTAGCCCTGGGCGATCGGCAACAGAACCGCTCACTTCGTCGGAGATGATCTTTTCGCAACCTTCTTTTTTAAGCGCATCAATTTGTAAATCTAAATTTCGCTCTACTGTCGAAACTCTGGCGTATCCAATTTTCATGATATTCCTTTTCGTTAATAAACTCTGTTGTAATATTATAAAGTTAACGTTGATTATTTGCCAGTATTTGTTTACCATGAATCTCAAGGAAAACCGTTGTTAATCAAGAAGATTAATGGCAGTAAATTAAACGAGGGTTTTGTTTACCACTTAAAATTTTTAGGATTTATTGAAATATTTTGTGTATATCATTATCGCATGTACATCAATGAAAGAGGCATTATTATGGAAGCAGTCATTTTAGAAGAATTAAAAACGAGTTTTCCAACTACAAGAGCACAACAAGCGCGGCTAACTGAGCTAGTTAATAATTTTGGAACTTTACTTAATGATGAATTTAAATTTGTTGTTGGGGATATTTTGTGTTTGGCAAAGTTACTGTATGAAAGTGGTGACAGGAGAATAGTTCGATCGATAAGAAGACAAATACTTGATCTTGAAGATGCCCATGAAGATAATTTAGAATATTTGAAAAAATTAGAATATCTTACTGAATGTTTGACGGGTTTTAAGCCATCTATATTTAGGAGTATACAAGTATATTTTGCGGAACTTTATCATATTGATGATTCAGAATTAATAATCTGTTTACCAAAAGTAACAGGACAACAGGGTGGTGCTATAGTAGAAATTAAAAGAACACCAGAAGATACAAACCCAATAAAATTTTATGTAAAAACACACAGGGAATTTCGTATAACAACCGATCCTCAATTTATGATGACAGCAGATGGAACTGGAAAAACAGATTTAAAAGAACTTTTTATGTATAAAGTTCTTGAATATATTGGTTATGGCCCAAAGACTTATTTTATTTTAGGTATGGATGCTACACTTACCCAGATTGAAGAAGGAATATTAATTGCAACTCAAAGCTTAGGTTATACTAAAAGACCAGACGAAAGAAGTAAGGCATTTAAAATATTTGAAAAAACGAGAGAAGAGTTAAGCGGCAAACCAATTGAAAGTATAGCTGAATTGACGAGAAGAGATATTATTGCTATTGATATGCTATCCAGAGCTTTTCTGCTAGATGATGTTATGGCAAATCAAGGTAATTTCGGTGAAATTACTTCATCTGCTCTTTTTGGCTCTTCTGCCCCATCAATTAAGTGGAAAATTGTTGATTTTCTTCCTCCTAAATTGGTAAAGCAAAGAGGCGATGACTATAGCTATAGAAAACATTATCCGGGTGGTGTAAGTATATTTCACTCTTTCAAGGTGGGTAATGTTAGTCATACATATGACGAAGAAGAATTGGATATTATTAATAGCATATTAGCACAAGAAAATGCACAAGAGTTATGGCTGCCAGCCATTGACAAATTAACTTGTGGTGAGGAAGGTAAACGTTATCTATCAGTTACCGACGCACTTGAAAGGGCTTTTGCTGATATATTAAATTTTATGACGGAAAATTCCAAAATACTTAAAATTAATCCAGAAAAAGGAAGAATGAAAAAAAGAATAAAGGATTTACGCGATTATAAAGAAAAAATAATGGAAAATTTTGCGGAACTAGAACAGGGCGTGAGAGAACATATAGCCGCACAATCTAGTATTACACCCAAACCAGAGTAATATATAATGTGCAATGTTTCACAATGTCAGCAAATTAGCAGAAGATCGTTGGATTTGGTCCCATATCTAAATGTACCCCAAGCATAAGAGAGCATAAAAAAGCAGGGGGCAATTTAATCTAACCTTTATTGGCTTTGAATTTAGAGAGAAACTCAAGCTTTAACCAACTTGGGTTTCGCCAAAATGAAAATAGGCGTGGTTCAAAAACAACGTGTTTTGGGTAACAGTAAGCGTGAGGAATTGCGCCACAACTTGAAATTAGGGTTCTGTTGCAAATAATTCGACAATTTAAAAAGGCTTATTTTTCAATGTGTTGTTTTAAGGGAGAAGTGATAATATTCATTATCAGAACTTGATTTGAAATTTTTATACCGAAGACGCGCGAGGATACTTGGCGCTATTTTTGGTTATGTTGACTGATAGGTTGGTTGACAATTTTTGTAGTTGGTGGGTTTTGTTTCCTCGTTTGTTTTAACAAATTAGTGTCTGTTTTTTTAGGGGAAGATTAAAGTTATAGAATATGATAATTTAGTAAAATGACAAAGGTCGAGGGTTAGGAAACAAAGCCCACCTAACACTTAAATAAATAAAATGAAGTTTTTTAAATTGCTTAATTATTTGCAACACAACCCAGGAATATGCAGATTAAGCATGAGGACCCATTTTTTTGGGAGTATTGCCCAATGGTACTGCCGAAGTTTTATCACGCCACTTATACATATGAAAAGCGATGGCATTTGCATGACGTTCTGCTGCCTCTGAGGATATACCCTCAAATGTGATATTAAAACCTAGAATTAATAGCGGTTCCAGATATGCTGGAATAGATAGTGTAGATTTTTCATCATAAATTTCAGAAGGCATCTCTGTATCAATATTTATAATTGTTTTTTTAATAAACCTGTGCAGTTTAGCTATGTCATATATGATTATTCTTTGTTCTTTAACTTCTATACCCATGATTGATATTACAGGATCTGTGACTGGCATATTATTGTCAATTAAGTGGAGTGAAATATCTTTTCCTGGGAATTTAGCTAATGTATCTGGTATTTGCTGTGTCATTAGTTTATGGCCGCGGAGGAGACCTTCTGTATCTTCATATCTTCCCGTGTCTTCTCCCCGCATATATGAACGTTCAATAGCTGTTTCTACATCAGTTGAAATTACTACACATATTGAATCGCCCTCTTCGCGTGTTGCTAAATCAAGTTTATCGGCTCCAAGAAAAACTTGGTCAACAAAAATGTGTGGTGCAGCACTTGAATTAACTAGGCTAAATAATCTATCTTGTATTCTGCTGTGAATGAGGGATGCTTCTTCCTGGACTAATTGTGAGTACCATTTAGGATGAATTGTAGTTGAATCTAGTAAGAGAGGTTTATAACTATCGGTATTTATTTTTACCAAATCTTTCCAGGCAATATTTTTTGTGGCAGCTCGTTGATGTAATATAGTAACAGCGCGACCTTTTCCAGATGCTTGGCCACCAAGCGCCATAAATGATACTCGGCTGCAAGGTTCTGGAGGAGCAATAGACGTTAAAATTTCCTGATTAATGTTGTACTGTATAGCACGTTGAACTTTGTCGCGAATTATAGCGCAAGCATGTTCAGAATAAAGTTTATCAGTTATAAGTTTAATTAATGAAGAGTCAGATATTCTTGGAAATTTTATCCTCATTGCTAAAAGTTGTTGTACATATTTACTTTCAGCATCATATCTATTGCTTTTTATCTGCTTAAGCGAGGCTTGTAGTTGTTGTACAGTTTGTTCTCTATTTTTTGTAATTTCAGCAAAAACCTCATGCGGCAATGCTGATTTTATGGCTTCATACATTGCTATTACCTTTGCCCGCATTTCTTTTTCATCTTCTAATTGAATTAATGTGACCATGTTTATGATTATTTCATGTAGAAGAAGTCTTTTTGGTTTAAATGTTACAAGTAGCCTTGGTGGAATATTTGTTTCTGTATGTAGCTCAAGCAGTTCTCTACGACTACGACATACTAAGGTCTCATCAAAAATAGTGTAAGGATAGGTTAGTATTGGACTATCATCCCTTAGAGCATTCAATACACTAATAGTTGATACGTTATAAGCTCTATCCATTCCTGATTTATACATTTATTGTTGCCTCTTATATTTAGTACATGTTGCAGCTTACAAATATAGCAGAAAGTTTAAATAATGCTCATAAATATAATTGAAACTTAAAAAATCCTCACCAAAAAACTAATTAACTTTTGACAGCAAATTAAAAAGAACTTTTAAAAATTCAATTTCCATATCGTGAACAAACTAAAAACCAATGAGTTACAATTTGTTAAAAATTTTAAAAGTTTCCTAAATGTATGCTATAATTATTGTGTTATTTTGGTAAAACAGCTTTTTGGAGAGAAAATAATGTTCACAGGTAGCAACAAAGGTGTTTCAAATCCTAGAAAAGATAAAGAAGCTTTAGTGATAGCAGCCAAATATGATATCAGTCAGGGATATGGAAGAATGTGGGATGGCACGGACGAGCAGAGAAAAGCACAAAGTGCACTGCAAGCAGAGCAAGAAGTTGCGCAAAAACAAGCCACAAAAATTATGGTTCCCTCCTCACTCTTCGAACTTACAGTAAAATAAATGGGCGTGGTTCAAAAACACCGTGTTTTGGGTAACAGTAGGCGTGAGGAATTGCGCCACAATTTGAAATTAGGGTTGTGTTGCAAATAATTAAGCAATTTAAAAATTGCTTATTTTTCAATGTGTTGTGGCAAAAGTGAAGTTCTGATAATATTCATTATCAGAACTTGGTTTGAAATTTTTATATTAAAGACGCACGAGAAGACTTGGCTCTATTTTTGGTTATGCTAACTGATAATCTGGTTAATAGTTATTGTAGTTGGCGGGCTTGGAAGCATAACCAATTACTACTTACCTAGCCTTAATTCTAACGCCTTATTTAAAGCTATAGGCCAAATATAATTCCATTCTTCACCAATCATCGCTGCTCTAATTTGTAAAACATTATGCGCTCCTTCTCTCGTCCACTGCATTTTCTTGTCCTTTTTATGACGATCATTTATTAAATTCTCAACTAAAGATTCTGCAACATTACTGGTTATTGGTAATTCCTTATTGTGGCGCTTTTCATAGTTAACAAGATGTTCCACATTTCTTTTTAGATATATGATTAAACCGTTTATTTTCTCTCTTTTATCATCCGTTGTTAATTCTCTATAAATTTCATGCAGTCTTTTTAAAGCTTCTTGTGGTTTATTATGCCAAACACACCATTTAATATGATCAATTCGTTCTGCATAATCATCCGATAATGACTGAGTAACATTTTTAAACTTTTTACCAATGTGAAACCAGTCAAGGATAGCGTCTAACTTTTTGCAATATGGTTTTAATGAGTTAATTATTGACCAACAATTTTTGGCGCCATCTGCAAATGCTGTCACTTTAGTTTCTTTTGATATTCCTTGTTTTATCGCCGTATTAATAATATATTTTTTTGCTGTTTTTAAGCGATCTTCTTTACAGGACACCATGCAGGATTTATTTATTATTACATTGTGATTTTTATCACGTTTTACAAGATTTTCTGGTTTATATATCGTTCCAGCTAATACCTCGATACTTCTTTTACCTTTCTCTTTAGTTGGAATATGTCCACCATCAACATGAACCAATAGTTCCTCGGCCATTTGCAAACTTCCTTGTTGTGGGGCTTGGTAATTAAGCTCTGATATTATTTCTCCTAGCTCGTTAGTAAATCGCTTTAATCGTTGATGATTATTTATTTTTCTTTCCTGAGAACTTATTAAATCTAAAACTCCTTCTCCTTTCTTGTATGAAAAATTAGCTCCAAGTTCTGCTTCAATTTTATGTAATGACGGATGAACTGATGTGCCAAAAATTGAATTCAGCGTGGCTTTACTTACCCAGCCACAATCATCACAGATGTATCTTTGAATTAAGATACGGTGATCTGAGTGAATGGCATGAAAATTACTAGATATTTTACCAAATTTTCGTATTTTCTTTCCGCATAGTGGACAGCAGTCTTGGTTTTCGAAACTAGCTAATTGTTCTATTAAAAAATGATCTTGTATATCTTTTATTATTTCTGCTTGTTCTGTCGGGTCAAGACCAACCACATCTATTGATTTTGGATAATGTGCGGTTTTTTCAAAAATCTTTTCTTCTTTATATTTTTTAGAATTTTCGTCATTATATCTTCTAACAATTATTTCTATTTTCCCTGGCATGGTATAATTCCTCAAATTAAGTTAGCGAGAGTAAGCATAGCACATTTATCAATGCTTTAATAGTGTTTTGTTATGCTTCCATCATTCCTTGCTGTATTTCGGTTAGCATAAATAAATCTCCATCACCATAATAGAATAGCCCTCTATATATCCCATGATACAGAGAACAAAATATTAGTATACAGCACAACTTTCATCTATATCAAGAACTGATAAAATGAGTACAAAAAAATCAATAATATAACCCTCTCTCACTTCTTCAATTAAACAATGGTTATGTCCGTACACTGCTGTAAACGCCGCTAAATACTTCCAGGAAGGATTTGAATCAGTGATTGCCGTACTTTCTTACCCAGCAGAATATCAACAACAGTTAAAAACAACTAATTTGGCTGAGCGAGTTAATAAGAAAACCAGGTGACGACAACGGGTGATAAGAATATTTCCCAGCGAAAAATCTGCGACCAGAATCGCCACCACTTACTGCCCGTCTCCAGAGAAGAAGTCCACATCAAACTGATGAAACAACACCTTTGGAGCTGAAGCATCCAAGTCAAATGGATTTCAGACCATAAAATTTCATCAGCTCATTATTACATACCCACCAGACTTTTCTACCACTTTACCAGGAACGCACTCAACACATAGTACCCCAGCATTAAATGTAGCCTTATATGAGATACTATTCTTTTTCGCATCAGAATAACTAGCTGATATTATGGCATTAAAAGCAGCAAAAATACCACCATCTAAATTCCCAGCCACCAAAGAATCTGGTATCGTTATTGAGGATGCATATTTTGCAAAAACACCCATTGAATTATTTTTACTTTGTATATTATTTCCATAAATATTTGAGCTATTTTTTGCATGAACACCACAATACTTGTTATCATTCGTAACGGCATTATTCGCTGTAATGGTTGAACCATTAGAAGCAAGAATCCCATCATAAGCATTGTTTGTTGATTTTATTTTATTCACCAATATATAGGAATGGTTATCAGCAAAAACACCATTATAGAAATTCTGCACCGCCATATTTCCCCCTGTTTTAATAATCCCACCATTATTAGCATAAATTCCATAAAATTTGCTCTTTTGATTATAAGATGTCCCAATAAAATAAAGCCCATCAATCAAACCCAACTTATTGCCATCGGATACCTGCAGTCCATTAGCATCCGGTTTAAACTGAAGATTGCAACTATTGCCATTGCAATCACCTATAATATGAATTTTATCTCCATCGGGATGATCAACCACAATAGTGTCATATATGCCGGGTGGATTTTGTATCAATTTTATAGTCACAACAACGCCATGAGCTATCTTTTTATCATTTAATTCTTCAAGCGCATCTTGAATCGTATGAAGATATTTATGCTCTGCAAATCCAAAAGGTGAATTACCCGGAACATTAAGAGTAACACTGTTTTTAATTAGATAAATTGGCGGCATACAGTTTACTTGACCATCAGTACATGTAGGTGCAGCTTCATTAGTTGCTGCTAACGTTGTACCTGCAGTTATTGTCATCAAAGACACAATAAAAAACAAAATAATTTTTTTCATCGTTCATATCTCCCTAAATATTGAAAATTAGAATCACAAAATTGGCAATTTTTATTGATTTGCTAATATTATATCTCTTGCTCTATAAATGTATATAAGGATAAACGGTGCTTTCGGCCTTTCCTATTTATCTAATAATTAAAGAGCTTAAATCTATTCTGCTAAAAACAGAGAAAACCGGATAAGAGCATTAAACTTTGTCTTTGTAATCTATTGAAAAATAAGGCAATAAAAAATAATCTCGTTTTTTTGTTTTTCTTTAAGATTTCCTTAAGGTTTGCCGTCTATAATTAGGCTTGCTTTTATGAGATATCTATCTGAAAGATAGCGCTGAAGCTAATACAGTAATCGAATAATGTTTTTTATATTTATGAGGAATAATAATGGGCGAGTCAACACCTGAAAAAATAAAAACAATATCTATCCCAACGAAGATGGTATTAATAATCAATCGCACAGACGTGCAACCCTTCGTCTCTTGCCTAAGATTTGCTATGCAAAACTTGCTTATACAAGATCCTTCTAAACCACAACTCGACCCAACACATTTAATAATTCCTGTTGGAATCGAGGTTATGTCCGTAAACTGCTGTAAATTCCGAATGGGATTTTGACTATTTATGCAACCAAACCAAAAATAAGGTTGAATGAGCCATTCTATTTCTCCAAAATAT
>Ga0233431_1005132_pt1 | contig 13122 bp, 16 predicted proteins | sample SI_118_April2016_FD_179867 | JGI IMG/M metagenome (GOLD analysis project Ga0233431, IMG submission 179867) | Seawater microbial communities from Saanich Inlet, British Columbia, Canada - SI_118_April2016_200_MG | ecosystem: Environmental > Aquatic > Marine > Inlet | place: Canada: British...
TATCTCGGCGCGCCCGATTTCATCGAATAACTGCGCCAACTCAACGCCGCCCGCCTGGATATAATCAAATTCGTCGATCATTCCCTGAGCGGCCGCGGCCATATCATTACTCATACTCCCGGTCACATCGGCGGTAGCCCCGGCAACCTCGCGCAGCGCCGCCGTCAGCGGAGATAGCCCCTGACTTACGACCATTGCCGATCCCGCATAGTTCAGCATTGCCTGATCTGCCGATTCAGCCTCTTTTACCATGCGACCCGTTATTTCAACCATGTCCTCCATTGTCTCGGCATAGCCTGCGCCAACAGATGACGACGATAATGCAAAGGTTAACATGGCCTTGTCTGCATAGCCCGCCGCGTTTGCTAGCTCCCAGGTAGCCTGAGACATGACATCAAACTGTTTAGCAGTGCCTTCGGTTACGTTTCCAGATAATAGCAACGCAACCATATAGTCACGCTGATTGTTTGCCAAATCTCCAGACGCGATTGCCTGCGCAACTTGTAAACGTATATAGTTTTCATAAGTTGGTGCCGCGCCCCTGTAGTAGTCTACTAGCCCCCGTTGAGCATTGTCCAATTCTGCAAAACCATCCATGAGCGGTAACAAACCAGCGGCCAGCAAATCCGCGGCTGATCTCTTTAGACCATCAAGGGCATTTTTACCATGCGCTTCTAGTCTCTGCATTTTTCCAACCGTAGAGTCTACCGCACTACCAATTCTTTCAAGCTGCTCCTCGGCCTGCTGCAAAAACGCTTCGTTGAATGCGTCATTGGCGCTCATCCCCGTAGCCTCAAGCGCCTTGACTTTTTCGTCGAATCCATCCACCGCAACGCCCAGCGCATCAAAACGCATGGTTGTTTGGTTGGTCAGCGTCAACACCAGTTGATTCATATTCATATTCAACTGACCGGCAACACTCGCCAATCTCACGGCTTCGTCATGTGTTTTTGCCAACCCCAACGCCATCAGGTCGGTGGCTGCTTGCATCATTTCGGCATTTGATAACATTCCGCCCATTGCGGGAGCAAGATCATTCATCAACGCGCTGCCAGTTGTGCCAATGCTTTCGGCTAACCGGCCAAAGCGTGTCTCTACCAGTTCGATCTGCGCCCCCTCTTTGGCAAAGTCAAAGGCTTTTTTGAGTGCAAATCCACCCGCGATGATACCCGCGCCTGCCATTTTGACTGCATCAAAACTGTCACGCATTTTATCGGCGGCGCTTGATGCCTTTTTCGCTTGTTCCTGGACGCCAGCGAGTTCTTTCTCAAGATTTTTTAACTCATCGCCAGCCAGGTTTAGAGCGTCAATTATTATCTGTATTCTAGGATTCGCCATTTATATAGCCTAATTCGACTGCTTTGGATAGAGCATACTCCAACACGGCAGCTTTCTGCCGATGGCTCTTTGCCCAGGTTGCCCATTCCGTACCGCATCGTTCACGCTCTACGTAGTAGTTCACCACGTTTTCGGCGGCCCTCAGTTTGCGTATCTCTCCAGCTCCAAGCGACCTGCCCAACACAGCATAAACACCAAATCTATCGATGTGGCTCAGTAGTTCTAACTCGTTTGTTATCGGGCCGCCGTCCGCATGTGCATAGGCGGCGGCCACTATTCGTTTGGGAGTTCTTCGGCGTCCTTGTATAGCGCCATAACCTCGCCAATTAGCCAGGCGATTAGCTCGGCAGATGCCGTGCGCGGCGTGGCCGGAAATGTCTCAGGGGTGGGATTGTCAACCCCCGCAATGTTCCATTCCTGGACACAGGCCAGCACGGCAGGGAGCAGCACATTGTCGAATTGTAGGTGTGTCCCTTCGTCACCGAGGGCTTGCCCTTTTCGTATAGCACTTTCTACCGCTAACGCCTGCGGAAACGTCAGCGGATCGCTCAGCGTTACGCTGCCACTAAACCGTTTGACGGGTGAGATTATAACTTTCGCCATTTTTAGGTTTCAGCAGCCGTTCCCCACGCGGGCGCAGTCGAACCCATCACGCGGAATTGTGCGCTGTATTTCATGCTGTCCAAGTCAACGCTATACTGAGTGCAAATAAACCCGCTAGTCGCAGACGATGTTATCCCAAATTGCGGTTCTCCGCTTTCCCAGGCGTGCCGGATACCCACCTGGACATCAAGAGAAAGCGGAGTATTCCCGCCTACAATGCCACTCAAAATAGTGTGTGACCCGGATAGCGTCCCGACGGCCGCCGCTACCGAGTTGTCAAACGGCCCTGAAATACTAATTACACAATCGGCATGTCCGGGTAATACGTTCTTGATCGCATCCTGAAACGCCGTCACTTCGGTTTCATCGTAACTCAATCCGACGCCGTTGATACTATCCACAGGGATAGAGCGCAACGTGCCGCCGCTGTCATCTACGATAAAATCAGTCCATTTTGAAACAGTCCTACCAGTTTGTGTTGCCATAGTTTTCTCCTATATTAGTTGCTACGCTCTCACAAAAGCACTTGCAAACGTAACCGTAGTTGCCGTCCCAAGTGCGATTTGCCATCGTAAATACTGCCGCACTGTTGCAGTTGTACCCAACGCAACAATACCATATTGCACAGAGCTACAATCAATTGATCCACTGGTAGCCCCAGATAATGCTGAATAACTCGAATCGTCGGCGCTATCGTCTACCGATAGCGTCGCCGTGCCATCACCGCTAAATACCATATAGGCAAAATATCCACCAGATGCAGAAGCGGCGCCGTTATCAATACCTGCGCCCGTCGTAGAATTGGCGGCGGTAGCTGCGGCCTTAGCGTGCAATAGCAGCCCCCACGCCTTATCGTATAGTAACGATGTCGCTCTAGCAGACCACATTCCCATCGCTGCGCTAACTGTCAGCATGCCTTCGCCCTCTTCGAGATAGCCGAGTTGTTCGAACTCGCCACAGAACACCGGATCACCAGCGGCAGGCGCGCCACGCATACCAATCGGCAGCATTACAGTGCGCTTTCCCGTTGCTGCGCTCAGCACTGTGTGTATGCCGCTGGTGGCAGTGTTGTCGAAAACGCCGTTTAGCGTACCCATACTAAGCCGGGCATGACCTGGTAAAATATTCTTTACGCCATCCGTTAGCGTTGTGCCTTCGTGTTCATCGAACACGACTTCAAGCGGCCCATAAGAGCGCGTATATCCGCTCAGATCGTATCCGTCAATATAGGCACGTGCATGTTTCAAAATCGTTCTACCGCTCATGCTTTACCGCCTTTTTCGCTGTCGCTTTTTTTGGCACTGGCTTTTCTGTTGGCATCTCAATCTCGCCGGTGAGCCTGACGGCCAGAAGCTCGCCGACCAGCTCGTAATCAACAACAAACCCCGAAATGTCATAATCATCCAAATAAATATGCCCGCTTTCGGCTATTTTTATTTTTGCCATATCGCCCTTCCTAATTAATAAACTCTTGCACGTTAATCAGCACGTCGCATCCAAAATACATCGCGCCGCTTGGATCCTCAACTACGCCAAACGCACCGAAGCCGCCAAACTCTATATCCTCAGCGCCAGATAGATTGTCATTAGCTACGACAGCGTCAACAAACGCACACGCCCTCGCTACCATCGTTGGATAGATTCGTTTCAGCTCTCGCTCGTCCTGTACTGGCTTGTAGAATAGCCTGTAAGTGAGCGTGTATGAAAATGTCCATTTCGCGCCAGAGCCGCTCCCAAAAGTATCACGTTGGATTTTCGGGTTACTGATGAAGTCGGGCGCTGGCATTACGACGCAGCCGTCGCGTTCCAGTAGCTCGTCTTTGATCTCGTCTAAATCTTTGATACTAATGTTTGATACCGATAACTTGCTTATGCTATCGGCCAGCGTTACAGTTCTGATCGCCATTAATTGTACTTCCTGTATCGTTTAATAATTGCCATAGCTGATGCCGGTATATCTTGCGGCGTTATCACAACGCCGGCCGCCGTAACCCTGGCTACGCCCTGCATATTTTGACCTTTGCGGCGTCCGTAAGATGCTTTTGTGATTTCCATGCAAGCAGCGCTAATATCGTCAGGTCTGGTTGCTGTGTAACCCCAAGTGCCAGCGATACTGATTACATACTCATAATTGCTGTCGCTGTCAGGATACCATGCGGTGCTCGACCCTTCCTTGAGCTTGAGCGCGTACTTTGGCGATACGTTGCGCGGTAAAAAATAATACTCAGTGCTGGCAATCGTTGTACCGTTTCCATTCGTTAGCGTTGTTATCGTCAATAGATCGTCATCAAATCGCAGCTCACGGCTGCCGGGGACGCTGAAATAACGCGTTTCCGTGCGAGCATAAAACGTTCGCCCCGTTTGCGCATCAATATAGCGGCTTGCGCTTTCTATCAAATCTTCAATAACGCCATCGTCTGTTGCATCAGTGCTATCAATGCTGGCGTATGCTTTGTATTCGGCAAGCGTTGCGTATCCGTTCGTTATTGCCATCTCTACCAGTCCTCTCTATCCACATACCCCAGGCGCATTAACCAGTTATCCCTGTCGGCGGCCTTGAACGCCATCACAAGCCGCGGCGTAAACTCATATTTCCACTCGCCAGATCGCCCCTTGCGATAGGTCGTGCTCATCTCTTTGTGTCCCATCTCGGTTAGCATCCCGTTGATTGCCGCTTTGCGAATTGCGGCAGTTTGCAAAAATCCCGATACTCCGCTATCTCGCATGGACAACTGATACAAATAATCAAACATGCGCCCGGCTTCTCGCTCAGGCTTATGTATCATGTCTTCGAAGCGCAACCCAAGCACATGCGGGCTATCATGCCACCCGGCGTATGTTTTCCATCGTTCAATAATTCCCGGCCATTCGTCTGTGCCCTCGATAATCGCCAGCATCACCGCCTCTCTGTCTGGCAGTGATTGAAAATATTCAGTGCCTGGGTGGTTTAGGTCAGGATTATCACTGGTGACATGATACGCTTGACTAACAACCACGTCGCGCAAATCACGGTATATAAGTGCCATCCCTATACCCAGGCCAACTAAAAGGGCCTCCAATGCTCGCAAATATCCAGAATGCCCTTTTATAAACTGCCCTGGTCTCAATGCCCCCAAAACAATGGCGGCCTGCGCCAAATTGTGACGCTCAGTTTTCCAGGCATTTGTCCCGAACCAATTATTATCAGCATTGAGTGGTGCAAGCATCCCCACGGCCATGCGCTCGGCCAAATGCAAGCCTGATTTCGGGAACCCGTTTACATACAATTTAGGCGGCTTTATCGGCGCTTTATCGGCTATGCTCGTATATGCCGCCGTTGCAATTACCGCCATATCGGATGATAGCATTGTCATGCTTCCCTCAAATCGCAGACGTCAATCAGGTTCTGGATTGCATCTGCCGCTGCCTGTGCTCCGGCAGCCGAATACTCATAACTCCTGACGGCGGCAGCGGCTTCGTTTATGTCGCCGCCGCTTTGGCTGCGCTCTTGAAAAACGCCCCGCCATATATTAGCCTCTGCCAGAAATTTAGCGTACTGTTTTTCGTAGCGTTTTTTATGTTCTTCCAGCGTGTGTCGGCCTACCATTTGCGCCTGCTCGTATCCATATAATTTTGCTTCGGGAAATAGATCATCAGCATGAACCCGAATGCCTGCGCCCTCCATGCGCCCGATCCAGTACAGCGCGTTGGGTTTCTGATAGCGATACTCGGTCTCGTAATAGTCCATTGCGAAGCCGTGTATATACACTGTGTCCACACCTTCGATGATCGCCATCGCCGCCATGTAATCGAACGAACTGGCAAAGCGGCGCTTGTCGTCGGTGATTTTCAATGCCTCGGACAGCGGGTATTCAACGCTGGCCGGATATTCCGGGCAACTCGCCTGCATGTAGACGGGGAAGTCATGCGGCGCTCTCAGAAATTTAATGTGCAGTTCACGCGTTTCTTTTGTATAGCAGTTCGGGTCTTCGAGATTATCTTTCTGGTGTAGCTCGAATAGCCGGTCAATCCTGAAACCGAACTTGTGGCCGTGGTTGATTGTCCAGACTTCACCATCGGGGAGACTGGTGAAGTCTTTGTTTGCAAAACCGACAAATATAACCACTAGCTAACAGTAGCGCTAAACGGTGTCGCCTCAGATCCGCCGCTTTGCGTGATAAAACCACTCACGTAAAACAAGCCGGTAGCGAGATCGATAAACTCGTAACAATCCCCTACCTTGCCCCCCGTGGCCGTTCCGTTCCCGGTAATCGTGTCATCATCCGTTTCCGCCTTCCAGGCATAAGCGGCGTCGGCATCATCATCAACGCCAACAATGCCGCCCAAGAAACTATCAGACGCGGATGCGGCCTTGATTGAGCCGGCCGTAAATGCGGTTTTAAGAATGACAGTATATCGGTAGCCTGTACCGGTTGCGGCTGGCAACGTGATAACACCGTCAGCATCATCATAGTAAACAACACGATTGCCATGCGTAGCCGCCGTTAATGACAGGTTGCCGGTCGCGGGCGCAACTACCTGCCCGGACATATCTGCAACGGCATTAATTTCAGCGGCGGTAGCAGTACAGCCATCCATGATATTTAGCTCAGCGGCGGTAGCAGTCACCCCGGCCAAATCGGTCGGGTCTGCAACGCCCTTTCTCAAAACATAGGTATCGCCCATTTTTTTTCTGTCCTTTCACCTCGGCATTTCTGCTGTCAGGTGACTCAAGGTTTATGGGGGTCACTTAATCAGTGACCCCCTGGTCAACTAACTAACTAAACAGTGACGTTGTAGGAAATCGCAGCCGCTTCTGTGTCGCGTTGCGCCAGTCCGAGCCGGGCCAATGCCACGATCTCGGTAGCGTCAGCGCGCGCAATGCGGGTGGTTTCCATCGTCATCCGGCGACGGAAGCCAAGCAGCCATTGATCCCAACGTACGGCCAAAATAGAGCCGGTACTGTTGTTTGCAGTGGAGTCTTGATCGACCTTGCCGCTGGAATTGGCCTTGCGGACAGCGCTCTTGTAGTGCATAAAGTATGATCGGTACAGATCGTACCCCCACAACTGCGCCAACATGCCGTCTTTCAGCGTGGCTTGCTGCCAAACGTCCTGAGTTTTTAACTCCGCCTGTTCGAGCGACTTCCAATAAACGTTGGGATCAACGATAAACGCGACCTTAGTCACATCAGCAGCATTTAGCCCGGCAGCGCCCATCAGCTTCACGGTTTCCAGATAGTCCTCAACAGTCAACGCCCCGGCGCTACGGCTGTTGGCCGTGGTTGTCACCAGCGGCGATTTGCGGAAACCGTTGAAAAGCAGGTGCAATTCTGTACCGGCCTGCGCGCCAGTGGCTGCAATATCATTGATATTAGTGCTTGCGGCAGTAGCGGTATCGCCGTCAATAATGGCGTGTTCCAACTGCTCCGCACCAGCCTTCTCTAACTGAGCGCGCAACTGTGCCACGAACGGAATCAGAGAATCCTCTTCCAGTTCGCCAGACCACAAAACGCGAGCGCCCATTTTCGAGAGGGTCAACGACTTCTTGGCCGTTCCCATCTGCGAGCTGGTAATCGTGGTGTTGGGCCATCCGCTGGTCTGAGTATCGGTAACCTCGGCCACTTTGTAAAAAGTGGGGTCGCCGCTTTCCAGCGGGATCGTGATACTCTCATGCCCAGGAGGAACTTCAATGCTGGGCAAATTGGCGGCGACGAAAGTGCCGGCACGGATGGCTTCCCACAGTGCTTGCGAGTAGGCCACGCCTACCCATTCATCGCCATAACTGGTCAAATCCTGTTGCTGGATTTCGTCTGCCTTGATACCAACGGCTTTCATCGCCTTTCGGCCAACTTCGCCAACACGGCCCTTGTCCTCGGCCAGTTTGACAGCGAGTGCCTTTCTCGCAGATTCGGATGCCCCGTTGCGACTATCGCCGCCACGTTTGGCAGCGTCCAATACACCCACCAAAACGGCCTGATCTTCTGAGCTGAGATTATCATATTTCCACAGTTCAGAATGCTTAGCAATCGTAACATTGTCGGGCAGTCGGCGGCCTTTGGCGGCGGCCTTCTCTTTGTCTTCAGCTTCTTTTTCCTGCTGCTCTTTGTAGGCTTTGACGGCCTCAGTTTTGGCAGCTTCGATTTCGGCCAGACGATCATTTTCAGCTTCGATTTCGGCCTCATGTTCTGCGCGCCCCGCGGCTTTTGCGGCTTCGAGCTGCGCCTTAAGTTCTTTCTCGTCCATCTTGTTTTTCTCCATGTGTTTTACGTTTGAGTTGTTTATGGTCTCGTCCTGCTGGTTGTCGCTCGCCGCCTTGGCCAGGTTTTCACCTGCTCCGCCGTTGGCCTCTGGTTCTGCGATTTCCGGCATTTCGATACCGGCTTGCTTATAGATGCTCTTCATCACCGGCAACGCAACAGCGTACCCGTTCGCAGGCCGCCGTCCATCGCCAATGTCGAAAACAGATAACTCGGCGACGGGCCAATGTAAAATATGCCCGTCTTTGGCAATGCGCACTAGATGATTGATCGAACCGCTCGACGCTCGCGCTAGCCCGTCTTTTGCGGCTTGCCAAACCCGCTGTGCTAGTTGACTTGTCTTGTCTAGCACCACCCTGTACCAAACCCCGTCAGATCGTTTTTCACTTCCCGTTGTCTTACCAATAAACTCAGGGTCGCCAAGCGGTTCACCGTTCGGGCCGAAACCGTGATAGTACACAACGGGCGGCAACGCGAACTTGTCATCATGCAGATTAGTCGATGCGTCAAAATACTCGCCGTCAGCGTCCCTACCCCCGTTGGGGCCGCCATAGGGTACTCCGCGCACCTCTAGCTGCCAGTCATCCAATGCCTTGATGTATATCAAATTTTTGCTCATATCTCACTCAATCAAACTGGGAACGTTTGTTCTAGTCGTTTTGATTATAACATATCCTTATGCAATGACAAGTCTGCCGGGCGCATTCCTTCGCCTTTTGTGTACTCGCTCAGGAACCACCGCGCCGGGTTGCCATCATCGCCAACCAGTATCATCATGGACACCAGTACCGGCTTTCCCTCAGCCTTTCGTGGTGATTGCAACCGCCTAAGCGGATTCTCGCCTTGCGTCGTGTCGCTCACAATCCCGATTGCCTTAGCGCTCTATCAATCCACGCCTGATATATTTGCGTTATGCGTGTCATTTTTTGCATGGCGACATCATATAGTTTGCGCCAGCCTATTTTAGCAAATTTCGGGTCTTGTTGCTCGCCCGCTAATCGTGGCGCATAGCTCGCACTGTTACCAATAACCGTACCGTATCCCGTGTGTTGCGTCGTCCATTTTGTACCATAACGCTCTGAGCTTTCGTCATTATAACCTTTATACTGCATACCACGCCCGCGGATATAATACGGCGTAGGGGGAAGGTTGGCTGCTGTTTCTGGCGGATAGCTACGCAGGCCTGTCGTGTTCAATATTTCCTCAGATGCCTGGCTACCAGCCTGTCGAATATTTTCCGCCACAACGGATGGAAACTCATTAATTGCCTGACGTATTTTCTCGACACCCTCGACGCGAACAAATACATTACTCAATGTCAATCTCCGTTGTCGAACTCATCCAGCACCGGCAATTTACGTGAGCGGGCGGTGACGTCAGCCCAGCCTCACCACTCACAACTCCGAACCCGTCTGAAATAGATACGATACTATTATTAAGCGGAGCACATATTCCACACACCAGCGAATCATTGTTTGTGAACCACTGCTTGACTACCCGTACATCGGGAAATGTCTTTTGTAGCTCTTTGCCTGCCAGCTCAACACTCTCGCCGAATACCCGCGTAATCTCAGTGGTTGCAATTCGTAGTGCGCGCTTCTCATCGAAGGGCAACGAGCGCACAACGTCGCCAATCGTGTAGCCTGGCGTCTCGATAAATGCCGCCATCTGCGAGCGAAGCGATGCTCTAGTTGTATCATCCAGGCCACGCAGCCACTCAGTAGTATATTCGCGTGCCCAATCTGCGGCCTGAGTATTGACAGCAGTCCAGTCAAGGCTAATTGTTGAGGAGATAGCAAACAACTCGACGCCATCCTGCGACGCCGCTATAAACAATCGCAGTAGTTTTGCGTCTACGTCGTCGGTATCAAACAAGCTGCGCGGCAGCGTATTCATAAAATCATCGGCTGCCGCTTTTGTCGGCCTGAATCGCTCTAAGTGCGCAACTAGATTGCGCTTCTGTATCCTAAATCGCCGCATCATCAGGCGGTATAGACGATCTTCCCAACGCTCTTTGATAGCTCGACCAGGCTCTCTAGGGTCTCGCCGCTTGATATTTTCCGGCAATTCTGTGCCCTGATTTACAAGCCAGTCGGCTATACTATCAACGGCATCATATATAGACAGGCTCAAGTTTCGTATCTCCACACAATTCGCAACCGACGCGGCGATTGTCGCTCCGTTTCTTCTTCGTCAACGATAACAAAATCATACTCGATAGTTTCCTCGTCAACGCCATATCGTTCTATTCTGTCAGCGATACTGCGTAAACGCTCGGCGATTGTATTCGCCATGCTCTTACTCACGCCAGTGCCCGCATTGTTTCGATAGCCTCCGTAAGCTTGGTTACTAACGGAGCATAATCCGGCGTAATCTCGATATATTCCGCCTGTATCGCCAATTGTTCAGGCGGCGATAGAACATCAAACCGGAAATTAGCCACCTTTTCGGGGCTGCCTTCGTCTATCCGTTTTTGCGCAAAACGCCTGAACTGATCGCGCTCTTTGGCTTTCGCTGTATCTTCTGGTTGCTGCTCGTCAGCCTGGGCAGCCGATTCGTCAACCGCATCCGACATTTCTGGCCTGATGCCCGCAGCGGTAACCTCAGCGACCAGCATTGTACCGCGCTCGTCACCGAGTGGCGGGGCCGAGTAATACTCAGACCGCACTTCGTCGATGGTATGCACAAGCGCATAAGCACTTTGCTCCTGCAATACCATTGCCCTGTCTCGTGGCCTAACGTCCTCAAATTCACAAACCAGGTTATCGCCGTATACCGGCAAAACCTTGTTGGCTATCGTTTCGCTAATTGACTGATGTATCGGCCATACGGCTAGCTCCATCAGTGCGTCTCGTCCGCTGCCAGCGTTGGCGTTTGTGGTATCTGGCGATAACCACTGTGCTAAACCAGGAGCAAACATATCAAATATTTCTTGCCTGTTGAACTGGCGAGCCGCCAGAAATTCCATGTCTTTCTGGCTCATCGATGTGGATACCCAATTCACACCACCCGCGCCAACGTTACGCAGCATCATTAAATTGCGCTTAGTGCCGCCATGTTGGCTCGTGACGTCGTTCTGCAACCGCTCCCAATCGGGGTCAGGTATCGGATCTGAAAAGCCCAAAATTCCGGGCATCTTGGCGTTTTCCTTGCCGAAAAAGTTCGTGTTCCACTCCTGCATTTTTAGATCGCCCACAGAAACGGTTGCCAGCGCCTCGACCGGCGACATGCCGACGTAAGGATTGAACGGATTAAATCGCTTGAAGTGCACAACTTCCCACGGCTCTAGCATGATCTTGTTGCCATTGCCAGGATCGTATAAATAGCCACGCAAATACAGGTTGCCATCTGGTACAGGATCAATTTTGTAAGACGGTATTGACCATATTTCACTCGGCGGAGCATTCTCGTTAGTCTTGTTTAGCCACCAATAGGCGTTACCGGTAAGCAATCGCCACAAGAACGTAGACTCAAGAAACTCGAAGCGGCTTTGCGTTGGATTGGGACGCTTGAGAAGCTGCTCAAACTCGTGATTAACGATTGACTCAGTATCCTCGCCAATGTCCCGTAGAACTTCAAACGGCGTTCCGGCAGCCTCGTTTGCGACATGACCCACTGCTATTGCCACCCATGAAAGCCGTTGGTATAACTCGGCCTGTCGTTGTGGCAACGACATGGATGGTATGTTGTGCCGCTCCTGCTCAGCCATAGAAAGAGCCCAATTCGGGTATATCGTGACGCCCTTCACCCTATTTACGGCACTGACAATATAACTATCTAGTCTGTCTCTAATGCCCATGTATTAATTCCCTCATGCAAACGCCACCAATTCACTGCCGCGTGGCATATATGTCATATCATCCTCGTATGCGTAACGCAACGCATCAATAATGTGGTTATTTCTATCTTCTGGTTTCGGCGGCGATACGGCCAGGCCATCGCGGCCCTCTTTCCACTTGTATTGCATAAACTCGTTTCTCGCATTGATACACGATATATCAATAATGACTGTCTGCTGTTGCAACCATTGCACGCCGTGCAATACACTGTCCTTTCCCTTCTTCGCGCCAAACGCGTGGACACCATGATTAACTAGCTCGGCAATGCTTTTTGGTTCTGCGCTGTCGCACACCAACCGCTCATTGCCGACTATCCTGCCAGCATCCTGAGCCAGCAAATCGTTTGTCAATCCCGTTTCGTACAGCTCGTCATAAATGTAAATTGTCTTACGCATCCGGTCGTAATGTGTCGCCACTATCGCCGCCGGGTCTGACGAAAATCCAAAATCAAGCCCGTGGCGATGGTTGGTGAATTGGTCTCTCATGTCCGACATATTGCGCACTTCCCAATTTGTAAATATAACATTGCCAAGAACGCCCCAGTTACCGAACGTGTAAACATCTCGATAATATTTGTCCGTTTCATTCAGTAAATCCTTGACATCTTCCGGCGTCAGCCAGCGGTTGTGAATGTACCAAGTTTTGAGTATTGTCAGCTCGTCACCGCTGTACTCGGTCTGGTCATCTGCCCACCCGATGGCAGTAAAATACTCCGCATATATCCAGTGGTTTTGTAGTATCGGGTTAAAGCTCAGCGTCATGCGCTTGGGTATATTCGGATCGCCGCCGCGCTGCCGCTTGAGCAAATCTTTGACGCTCTTGCGGTCGGTCTCAGTTGCCTCCTCAATCCAGATGTCCGTAATCGCGCCCTTTTCTGGCGTGATGGACTTTACCTTCTCGGTATCGTCTAACCCGGTAAATATAACCTGATAGCCATTAGTACAGGTTATCAGCCCATCGGTGCGATTGACCTGAAAAAACTCGGTCAAGCCCCAATCGGCGATGACCTTTCTAATCTCGTTGAAAACCGACTTGCGCACAGTTCTGCCTACCGCCCGGCAAACAAGGTAATTCCTGCCGCCTTGCAGTACATCATACACCGTC
>Ga0233431_1005135_pt1 | contig 13119 bp, 11 predicted proteins | sample SI_118_April2016_FD_179867 | JGI IMG/M metagenome (GOLD analysis project Ga0233431, IMG submission 179867) | Seawater microbial communities from Saanich Inlet, British Columbia, Canada - SI_118_April2016_200_MG | ecosystem: Environmental > Aquatic > Marine > Inlet | place: Canada: British...
ACCGGAAAGACGCTGAAACCTCTGAAGTTTTCATTGTTGTCCTCGAGCCCGGTGAGGCGCCTCCGCTCCACATTCATGACGATACCGAGCAGATATTTTATATGCTCGAGGGCGAGGGGCTGTTGACTGCCGGAGATGAAAGCTCGAAATATCCGGTCGGTGTCGGCGATGTTGTCCGTATTCCGCCGTCCACACCCCACTCGATACAAGCTGTCGGCGGTTCGCGGATAAAATATCTCGCGATCGATTGTTTTATGGGAGGCCGGCCGAAAGAGGAGCCGACATGGGATGCTCATGTAAAAGTTATGTGCGGACGTGAGGGTTGGGATTTCGATTCCGTGACAGAATAATGACCGCCAAATAGCCGGAAAGTGAAATAAATTAAACCGGAGGCAAAGATCGAACAATATTTTCCGGAAGTTTGTGAATATTCTGTCCCTGCGGATTTTGCGTATTATATTTGCCAGAAATTTGTAACATACTATTGGAGCGCTCATGCCGGAAACGAGCAAAAACCACACTATTTCATTTGATCCAAATCCCACTCAAAAAGATATAGACTTTTTTTTCAGGAAAATAAGCTCTGAAGCGGAAACAGTGGCCGATTTTCCGAAAAATCATAACATGATTGGATTTTTCATCCGTGACAACGAGGGCAATATAGCCGGCGGTGTTATTGGCGAAATTGCGTGGCAATGGTTGTATATTCTGTATGCCTGGCTCCGCGAAGACCTTCGTAATCAGGGCTATGGAACGCTGCTCATGGAAAAAGCCGAATCGGAGGCCATTAAACAGGGCTGTGGTAACTCGTATCTCCAGACATTCGATACCCAGGCGCCCGGCTTTTATAAAAAACTCGGTTACGAGGTATACGGGACTCTTGACGATATCCCACCGGGACATACACGATTATATATGAAAAAGAAACTGATATAATATTGGAATTAAAAACACATGATGATATAGAATACCTTTAAGAGATAAAACAAAAGAAAACTAATCATTAGGAGGTACTCATGAAAACTGTTTGCGGCTATACAATCCCTATTACAAAATATGGACTTCCCCCCAGCCTTGATAATAATATCAAAGCGATGGAAGAAATCAGCAGCGTTGGTTTTACGGCGATGGAAATGGAACTGATTGCGGGTGAGCAGGAATATATCGACGGCTGGGACAGTGTGATCGCAAAGAGTAAAGAACTTGATTTGGAAATTGTCAGTATTATGTCGGTCGCCTATGAATTGTTTGCTCTGGATACCCAGAAACAGGAGAAATCCCTGACACAATTTGCCACAATCTGCGACATGGTGCGTGAAATCGGCGCAGGGCTTGTTACCGCATGTTTTTACCTCCCTCCGGAGTTGGTGCCTGAGGATAAAAAGGAACTATATCACGGCGGTCCTCCGTCGACTATAAAAGTGCCTGACGGATTCACATGGGAAGTGCTTCACTCGATTATTATCAAGCAGCTCAGCAGCTGTGCCGATCTGGCTGCGGAAAGAGGCTTGGATTTTGCAGTTGAACTGAGAGCCGGAGATTTCATGTCCTCGGTTGACGGTCTGATCGTAATATTCGAAACGTGCGGGAAAGACAATATGGGAGTCGTTTTCGATTGCGCCCACATATACGCAGCCAAAGAATACCTTGAGATGGCTATACTTAAATTCGGAAAATATATCAAACTGGTCCATCTTTCGGATAACGACGGTACTCAGCCGTATCACTATCCGCCGGGACAGGGAAATATCGATTTTTCGGCGATAATTAACAGGCTGAAAAAAGTCGGCTATGACGGTGATATCGTTGTGGACATCAGCGGTGTTGAAAATATTCTCGCCGAGGCTGAAACTATGCGAAAAATGCTTGAAGATTTGATTCATTAAGAGTAGAAGTCAGATAATTATGGGTTTTACCGTATAACATGAAAAGAAAAGAGGTGCTAATGAAGCTGAGCATGTCAACCTTTCTCTATTATAATTATCCGCTGGATGAGGCAATAAAAAGACTTGCGAAACTCGGGTATCAGGGTGTGGAGATATGGGGCGGGCGTCCTCACGCATATTGCGATGACGTATCTGAACAGGAAGCAGCTGAGCTTAGAAAACTGATCGATTCAAACGGTATGGAAATTTCTGCGTTCATACCCGCTCAATTCAGATACCCGACCTGTCTTTGCAGCCCGAACGAAAAGGTCCGCACCGATAGTGTGGAATATATCAAAAAAAGTATCCTCGCGTCGCTCAGACTCGGTTGTGACAAAGTCAGCCTCTGCCCCGGTCATACGCTGTACGGGCAGGGATACGGGAACGGCATGAAACAACTGACCTCCAGTCTGGATGAACTTGTTGAGTTTGCCTCGGGAAAGAATGTGAGTCTGCTTTTGGAACCGGCCCACCGGTATGAATCCGATTTAATCATTACGATCGAGGACGGTGTCCGCCTTATCAATGATCAGGGGTACGATAATCTGGGCATTGTTATGGACACCGGGCATTGCTATGTCAATAAAGAGCCGCTCGGGGACTGTGTTTCGCTTCTGAAAGATATTCCGTTTCATATTCACCTTGACGATAATTTCGGGAAGTCGGACGATCATTTGGTTCCGGGCGAGGGATCCATATGTTTCATACCGTTTTTGAATGCGCTCAACGAATCGGGCTATGACGGATACCTCACATTCGAGCTGGGCTGGGGCTATACTGCTGATCCCGATGCCGCGGCATACCAAAGTAAAAAAGCTCTCGAATCAATTGAGCGGGAAATGCACGTCGCTTAAGAACGGTTATTCTTCAGCACATTAAATATGAAGGAAAACAGATCTATGGTTTCTGTACAATATGGCCCTGAAATTCTGGAGCTGAATGTTCCAAAGGAAAATCTCGCATTTAACCTTCATCCTAATGACTTTCCCCGTCCGGGCGACGAGGCAGATGAAATCAGGCAGTCGATCTTGAATCCTGTCGGATGCAAGCGGTTGCGGGACAGTGTTCCAAAAGACGCTTCCGTTGTGATACTCGGCGATGACCGTACCCGGTTTACTCCTCAGGACCGCATCATTCCCATCGTTCTGGAAGAACTAAATGCTGCCGGAGTACCGGATAATCAGATCAAGATTATCATAGCGTACGGAACACATCGTGCGATGACAGATGACGAAATCGAGGAAAAATTCGGACGTGAACTCATGTCCAGGATCGAAATTAAAGGACACGAATGTCTTGATCATGATCGTTTGATCGATAAAGGTGTGACACGGCGAGGCACGAGAATTTTTGTCAACAAGGAATACATGGAAGCCGACATACGGATCGGGATCGGCAGCGTTTGCCCTCACCATCCCACCGGCTGGTCCGGAGGAGCGAAGATTCTTCTACCGGGAGTGGCGGGAGCGGAAACGACCTGCGACATGCACCTTCTCGGGGCGACCGAGCAGCAATTGGGGAAAATTATCACCCCCTGCCGTGAGGAGATGGAAGATTTCGCCAAAGAAGCAGGGCTCGACTTTATTGTCAATACAATATTAGATAATGAAGGCTATGTATTAAAATCCGTTGCCGGACATTTTGTAAAAGCCCACAGGGAAGCGGTAAAGTGGGGAATGAGCATATATGGAGTGAATTTTCAGGAGCCGGCGGATATAACGCTCAGCAGTACATATCCACTGGATTTCGATTTGACGCAGTGTGACAAAGGACTTTTTTCTGCGGAAATCGCCACTCAACCCGGCGGGGAAATCATCCTTGTAACGCCCTGTCCGGAAGGGATCGCGCCTACCCATGGAGAAGAAATGGCACAATTGGCATGTTATAACGATGAAGAGTTATGGACCCTGCTGGAACAGGACAAAGTTCATGACCGTTTTTGCGCATCGGAGTGTATGTATCTCAATCATATCAAGAAAAAATTTAAGACGTCATTAATGATGGATCCGGTGAGCTGCAACATTATGGGATTTCATTATCTTGGGAAAGACGATCTGGCCGGCTATATCGAGCGGCGCATTGAACTTGACAGTACGCTGAAAATCGGCATTATCAACGAAAGCAGTGAAGTATTGCCGGTACTCCTCTAATACGTGAGGTGACAATGAATGTGAAGTCGTTTCTTCCGGGACGCCTGCTGCGGCTCATTACCTTGGTCGGGCCGGGATTTTTCCTTATCGGATTCAGTATCGGGACCGGCAGCGTCGTATCGATGGCCTCGGCGGGTTCACGGTACGGCATGACAATGCTCTGGGCATTGTTCCTGTCATGCGTATTCAGTTTTGTTCTGCTGGAAGCTTTCGGACGGTATACGATGGTGACCGGCAAAAGCGCCATGTACAGTATCCGGCAGTTCCCGTTTATGGGTAAGCCTGTCGCCATAATTACCATGATCGGGCTGGTAACGGTCGAAGTGATGGCATTGGCGGGAATTATTGGAATCATGTCCGATCTCATGAGCGAATGGACGGGGATGCTTTTTTCCCATAACGGATGGAATCCGGTCTGGATTGCGCTCGCGATGATTATCGGTACGTATTTGCTGATCAGCATCGGAAAGTATCAGTTCTTTGAAAAAGTACTGATATTTTTCGTCTCCATGATGGGGATAAGTTTCATTCTGACCATGTTTATGGTAATCCCGTCCCCTGTCGAGATTATCAAAGGATCCCTGCCGAGAATTCCGGATGAGGCGAACGCCAGCATGATTATCGGAGCGTTGGTGGGAACCACGCTTACTGCACCGACGTTTGTAACTCGAAGTATATTGGTTCAGCAAAAAGGCTGGACCGTCGAACACCTTAAGCTCGGACGAATCGATTCGTTTGTTGCGGCATTTTTCATGTTTATTATCAGCATGGCCGTGATGGCATGCGCCGCCGGAACGCTTTATCTGGTCGATAAACCTGTTGAGGACGTGATCACGATGGTGGTGCTTCTGGAGCCGCTTGCCGGGCAATTCGCGCTTTCAATTTTCATTGTGGGAATTCTCGGGGCGGGATTGTCGTCGATAATCCCCATCTCAATGCTTGCGCCGCTTCTTTTCGCTGATTACCGCGGTGTTCCTGTCGATATGAAATCAACGAGCTTTCGTGTCCTGTGCGGGGTTGCTCTTCTGTTCGGTTTAATTGTCCCCGTATTTCATGCGCGCCCTGTTCTTGTCATGGTAGCGAGCCAGTGTTTTCAAATATTTGTTCTCCCGATTGTGACCGTATCGATTATCTATTTAATAAACAAAAAAGAGTTAATGGGACAACACAAAGCCGGCTTCTGGCTAAATTTCGGCTGCATTTCGACATTGATATTTTCTTTAATCATTTCCTATCAGTCAGTATTGGGACTTATTCATTATTTTAACGAGCTAATGTGATTTGTTATCAACCTTACATCCGGGGAGGAAAATCATGGATACCAACAATACAATTTCAAGGCGACGGTTATTGAGAAATTCCGCCCTGGGTATGGGTGCTTTCGGCGCCGGAATCATATCCTCCCCGGAAACAGTTTCCGCGGAACATTCAACTCGGGATATGATGTCCCGGGCAGGAAAAAACTCTCCGAGAGAAGCCCGGATTTTAAGCGTTACGATAGACGGAGTCGAAGATAAAGACAAAGCGGTCGATAAAATACTTGAGAGTCTCGATATAATGCGTTCGAATAAGCCGGATATTATATGTCTCCCCGAAACGTTCGGAACCTTTGTTGAGACTGCCGAAAAGAAATCGGAAACAATAATACGGACATTCTCCACTCTTGCGAAAGAGTTTAACAGCTATATCATTTGCCCGGTCCATACAATAATCGGGAATAAAATCTATAATTCTGCTGTACTTATTGACCGTGGCGGAAACGTTCAAGGTCAGTATAATAAAATCTATCCGACCGAAGGTGAATGCGACAGCGGCGTTACACCCGGCAGTTCACCGCCGCCGGTTTTCGAAACCGATATCGGCATCATCGGCATATTGATCTGTTATGATATCAACTGGATGCAGGAATGGAAAAGCCTCAAGGATCAGGGAGCGGAAATTGTGTTTTGGCCGGCCGCATACCCCGGCACGAGGATGCTGGGTTCGTATGCGTGGATCTATAAATATCACATCGTCGGGTGCCCAAGGTATAATCCAGCTACTATTTTTGATATGTCCGGTGACCTGATTGACGAAAGCGGAATATACACTCCCTGGGCATGTGCGACGTTGAATATGGAGAAAATATTCTGCGAAATAGACTATCATGTTCAAAAAGCGAATGACATCATGAAAAAGTACGGAGAGAGAGTACTCGTAAAATTTTATCATGAAGAAGATTGGGTTACCATAGAAAGCCGTTCGCCTGATTTAACAATAAAAGAGATTGTTGAGGAATTCGGATTAACTTCTCATTGGGATTATATAAAAAGAGCTGAAAAATATCAAAATAAATTCCGGTAGAACACATGAACTTCCCCACACTTTATTTATTATTTGAGGAAACAATTTCTATTGACCTTGCGCCCGAATTCTGGTCCAGTTCTTATAATAGGATTCATATTAAAAGAAGGTAGGATGACGAACAAAAGAAATTGTATAAAAAGATAGGGGGGCAAGTCATTCCAGATAATATAGATTTTGCGATATTGAGCGGTTACTATCTTTAATGCGATACTTAGGAGAGATATTATTGAATAGTACTTTAAATATAAAGTCTATGGTACGGTTAAGTCTGATATTTATAATAGAATCGATGAAGATTTAGTCCACGTTGAAATGACGATTTTGTACGTGTTTTTCAAGTAATTCAGTAAAGTGGCTTATTCGAAAAAATGTTCTTGAGATGAGTGACGTTGAATTCATATAAACGTCGGATATATATGATGGTACCATCGACGAGTTAATTTCAGTTCTTATAAAAACATCTTATTATACTATCAATGGACTTGTCAAGCGATGGTGCAGAGCTATCAATTTGAAAGGGAATTTTGGCAGTCATACCCTTCGGAAGACCTGGGGTTATCATCAGAGAGTGAAGTTCAATGTTGGTATCCCAGAGCTTATGGTATGTTTCAATCACTCAACACAGAGACAAACTTTGGAGTATCTTTGCGTTCAACCGGAAGAGATAAAGAGTGTTTATGCAAATGAGCTGTGAAAGAAAGTAGTGAGTTATTAAATTTAATAGCCATTATCTCCGTGCTGGTCGTCCGGCATTTGAGCCGCATCATGAAATAGATTGAGGTGTTCCTCGGCCATTTTGTCCTTGCAGGACCATTTCCTCGATAATCAATGAATCGACAAACCTCGGCACTTGCTGATCCGCCCTGTTGGTCGCCCGCCGAAGAAACCGATTGTGTTATTATATGAATTTTCATATCAGTCAGCCAGTTGGGATCAATCGAGGCGAGTGGTTGTCAATGTTGAATGGCGCCAGGGTGAGCTATTTCCAAGAGTTGGATTTATCGTGACAAACATGAGCGCCAAGCCAAAAGGAGTGATTCATTTCTTCAATGGACGTGGTACCGTCGAACAATGGATCAAAGTAGGCAAATATGCTTTGAACAGGACACGGCTCTCATGCAAACGGTACGTCTCAAATCAGGTGAGGCTCGGATTATTCGTTCTGGCAGACAATCTGGGGAATTTTCTTAGGCGCTTGGTTCTTCTAACGAAAATAAAACATTGGTCACTTCGCAGCCTCCTCGTAAAATTTTTAAAAAAACCGGAGCGAAAATTGTCAGACACAGTAGATATGTAACGTTTCAGATGGCAGAGATTGCGTTAGACAAAAGTTTGTTTGCCAAGATATTGTTCCGGATAGAACGATTAAGATGCTACGCCGGTTAACATAAAGTCTTTTTGAAAAAAACAGGGGATAGCTGTCTCTATGTAGTGGTTTTCAAAGCGATCCATTACAAGTATCCCTACATGTTCGTCTTTTTCGCAGGAAAAACCCTTGTTTCAATTGTACGAATATCATACTTTGAACTTGTTGAATGAATAATTAGGAGTTATTAGCCCTCTTGATTTTGATATGGGGAATTTCGGTTAAAATGAAACATGTTGTTCGTTTATCGGCATTAGCGAGTTACTTCATTATTTTTACGCGCTGTGTTCCTGATCATTTAATAAATGAGGATTATAATCACACTGCTTTCGTGTATCCGGGTTAAATACTTTTAAGGGAGATTTCTTCACATGTCCAAATGTAAAAATCAACACCAAAACAAGGAAAAAGATTCACAAAAATCAAACTGGTTATATAAGCTGTGTCTTCCTGTTGCCGGACTGTTATCGGTACTATGGCTATTGATACGGGTGATCCCCAAGCCTTCCCGTGCTTACTATCCCTGCATGAAAGTCGCCGTGCCAATCGCCTCAACATTCATAGTCTACATTCTTGGATTTCTCACTTCGATTATTGCCTTCAGAAAAGCAAAAAATCAATTGGGGAAAGCTCAGTATGTCATTGCGGGATGTTTTATAGTTCTTTTCATTACGGCAGGATTTATAGGATTTTCACAAAACAGCCGCGATTCCTATGCCGCATTTGACACGCTTGTAGATCCACTTGGTCCGAATAATCCGATAGGTGACGCAAAAGGAGTTTTACCAGGACGTGTTGTTTGGGTTCATGATCCGGACTCTACAAATGAAAATTGTCAACCTACTGTCTGGGGAAATGGTTACTATTTAGATAAAAACTGTAATCAGTCGGTTGTCGATGACATGTTCTCGAAGGCAATCAAAGAACTTACTGAAAAAGCGAGTGATGCCGAGGCCTGGGATGCGATATTCCGCAATTTCAATCAAACCCATGATAAAGGGAATGTCCCATACTCCAAAAGAGAAAAAATATTTATAAAAGTTAATGCTGTCCATACAAATACCAGGAATTTCGGACCCGATGGAGAAATATTAGACTCTAAACAATTAGGAGCTGTTGACACGTCGCCCCATGCGATAATGACATTATTAAGACAGCTTGTAAATGAAGCGGGCATCCCTCAAAAGTATATCTATATCGGGGATCCGATGTATAGACATTTTTTCAAGCACAGTTATGATAAATTCAGCGCTGAGTTTCCAAAGATTAATTACATGTCGAGAAGCGGTTTGCCCGGCAGAACAAAGCCGAAAGAAAGCAGAAAAGTCGGGATTCATTTTTCGGATCGTGGATCAGTACTGGATGTAACGACCGATCATTATTACAGATGCCTTATGAGAGCCGATTACATAATAAATGTTCCGGCCATGAAAGGGCACGACCTGGGTGGAGTAACATTTTTTGCAAAAAATCACTTCGGCTCACATACTTTAAAAACTGCGGTCCATTTACATAAAGGTCTCCATAGCCCGTCCGGCATAAATACTGCACGCTTCGGTTACAATAAATATCGGATTTTTGTTGATCTTATGGGAGGAGAAAATGTAGGCGGGAAAACGTTGCTCTACTACATGGATGGTTTATGGTCAACCTCTGAGGCACATCTTCCGGCGGCAAAATATCTTTCCGAACCGTTTAACAATGATTGGTCATCGTCAATATTTTTATCGCTTGACCCGGTAGCTATTTCCTCGGTCTGTCTGGACGTTATGAAAAAAGAATTCAAAGTTGAGGATTTGGATGCAGAGCCGCCACGTCATACTCACGTTCATTTCCCTGGATTGGATGACTTCCTGCATCAGGCCGCAAGCTCCGACTGGTGGCCTGAAGGACTTGTTTATGATCCGGAAAATGACGGCACACCTCTTACCAGCTTGGGTGTTCATGAGCATTGGAATAATGAGACAGATATGGAGTACAGCCGTAACTTAGGAACCGGCGACGGCATTGAGCTGATTAAGCTGTTCTAATACAATATATTAGTAATTGTCGAATCCTGTGCCCGGAGGGCCGAATGAAATATAAGTTCGCAATTGCTCAAGTACCATATGTTGAATAAACTATGTGGAGTTTTTAACCTTACTGAATTTGATATGGGGAATACCGATCATGAATGTTAATAGACGGTCAGCAGTAAAAACTATTGGAACGCTCGGTATTACAGGTACGCTTATCTCCCGGGAATCTGCCGGACAAACGCGGAAACGGAAAGCACTCGCACTCTTCGGTGACGGGGCTCATAAGTACGAGATGATCCACGAAGCGATTGAAAAAAATATCGCACAAGAAACCGATATTTCCATAGATTTCACAAAAGATACTTCGGTGCTGAATCCTTCGACTCTCGCGAAATATCAAATTCTCATCAACGCCCGCGGGTACATCAGAGGCGTAACAACGGACAAGCGAACGGAGATGGCACGAACTGTCCAGACATTTGTGAAGAACGGCGGCGGCATTTTACTCCTGCACAACAGCACCGGCCTCGCCAGATCAACCGGAACGCCAATTTTCCGGGATATCGTTGGCGGGCACTGGCTTCAGCACTCGGGCAATCTGGCTGAGTCCGTATCAATAAGACCATACCGGGTAAGAATCACGAACAATGAGCACCCAATCACTCAGGGAGTTAAAGACTTTGTGGTGACCGGGGAACACCACTATAACCAATACGACAAAGATCCGCGGCATGTATTCCTCAGAAATGAAACCATTGATGGCTGGGCCTATAACAATATCAAGGGTGATCCACATTACGATGAGCGGCTTGGCGATCGCGGATTTGGTCCATCCTGCCCCTCCGGCTGGGCGTATGATTACGGTAAAGGGCGAGTCTGCTTCATGGCCCAGGGACACACGCTCGAAGAATATATGAATGAGGAATTCAGGAAACTACAGAAAAATGGTGCGCTCTGGGTTCTGAAACAACTCTAACCGCTATGTTGAACGTTTAAGATGAAATTTTAAAAAAAGCCCATTGTACGAATATCATAAATTGAACTTGTTGGAAGAATATTCTGGAGTTGTATGTTCCCGTGAATTTGATATGGGGAATGTCGGTTAATAAAAAACTTGAATGGAAGGCATGTCATGAAAAAACTTCTCGGTATAATTCTGATATGTATGAGCTTGCCATCAACTGTAATGAGCCAATGGGCGTATCCGCCAACTATGCCTGATGCTCGTGTAGAGAACTACAAGACTGTGGGTGATATTGAACTACGATTATGGATATTCTCACCTGAAGGACATAGTGACAACGATAGCCGTCCTGCGATCATCTTTTTCTTTGGAGGTGGTTGGAGGTCAGGCAGTCCAATACACTTTGCCAAACACTGTGAGTATTTAGCAGCACGAGGTATGGTCGCAATAACAGCTGACTACCGAGTAAGTGAACGCCACGGAGTAAAAGTAAACTCATGTGTTGCTGATGCGAAATCGGCAATACGCTGGATTCGAGCACATGCCTCCCGTTTGGGTATAAATCCTGACCGTATAGTAGCAAGTGGTGGATCTGCAGGCGGACATCTTGCAGCCGCAACAGCGACATTGCCGTCGCATGACGATGCGGATGACGACCTTTCTATAAGTACCAAGCCTAATGCCTTAGTTCTCTTTAATCCGGTTGTTGTGTTGGCTCCTATCCAGGGAAGTAGAGAATTTACAGAGGATGAGTTGTCAAGACGAAATGAGCGATTAGGCGCCGAAGCTACATCACTTTCACCCTATCATCATACAAATAAGGGTGTATGTCCAACAATAATTTTCCACGGTACTGCTGACACTACTGTACCCTATAAAACTGTCGAGCTGTTCTGTAAAAAGATGCTTGAGCAAGGCAACCATTGCGAGCTATTTGGATACAAAGGAGAGAAACACGGATTCTTCAATTTTGGACGTGATGGGAACGCTTCGTTTATCGATACAGTAAACAAGATGGATAGGTTCTTGGTTTCGCTTGGTTATCTAAAAGCTGTACCTGAAACAGAGTATAATAAATAGAATGGAACTCAAAAAGCCTAACCAGCGGTTCCACCTGACAGCCATAGCCCAGTATAGCACTTATGTTATATCTGTTCCTGCCAACTATGTGCGCGCTCGCCTGTCTGACTATTACACACAACTCCGCCAGCAAGTCCTGCCGCTGTCCCCAACGGGTGCTTTCGCATTCGACGCTATCGCAGGAAAATGCTTGTTTCAATCGCAGGATTACCATAATTTGAACTTGTTGAATGAAAAATTTAAAGTTTTTAGCCCTCATGGTTTTGATATGGGGAATACCGGGTTAATAGATTCTTTGGAGGAATTGCCATTATGAAGCATATCCAAACCTATGGCAGGCAAGCGGTAAAACTCGGAATAGCATGTCTCTTTGTCCTCTTCCAAGGGCAAGATGTCTTCTCTTCTACCTCAACCACCCCCCAGACCTTAGATGAGATCAACAAGAAAGTTTCTCCCGGCAGCATAGTTCTGTTGGAGAGCGGCACCTACACGACACCCATTGCGCCTGCATCCTCTGGCACAAAGGATAAACCCATTATCTATAAACCGGCCAAAGGCGCAAGTCCGCTATTCAAGAATGTTAGTCCAGCCATTCTCATGAAAGATAAGTCTTATGTTAAAATAGAAGGCGTGAAGTTCTTGGACTGTTCTCAATTCATGTCTATAGAATCATCTTCACACATTACTATTGAGAATTGTGACTTTGAGAACGGTAAAGCCTGGGAATCTTGCAGGTTGAAGACTATGGGCGACTATTTTCATTTCAAGAATAACTCATTGAAAAATGGCACGGACCTTCTTACTATTCAAGGAGGCAGTTTTCACTTGATCGAGGGCAATACCTTTAATAAGGCAAGTCATACTTGTTTGGTTTTTATGGGTGTCCACAATTCGGTCATTCGAAACAATCGGCTAATCAATCCCATACAAAAGCTTCTCGAGATATTTACCACTCGTGCAAGAGAGTGGTCGGGCCCTTATCGAAAGAGTGAACATATTCTGATTGAAAATAACCTGTTTGGACCTAGCGGACATTCAGAGCTTTATCAAGAAAAAAAACTATCCGCAAGCTGGGGCACACAATTTGCAGGAGTGAAATGTATTTTACGAAACAACATCTTTGCCGGTTGTGGCGGTGGAATGGATTTTACCGGATACGGCATGATTGACGGAGAGGGAGACTCACCGGAAGCTGTATTCAATAATAGTAATCGTATTTACAACAACACTATCTATTCCAATGGACAGAAAGGCCACTATGCAAGCGGTC
>Ga0233431_1005136_pt1 | contig 13114 bp, 11 predicted proteins | sample SI_118_April2016_FD_179867 | JGI IMG/M metagenome (GOLD analysis project Ga0233431, IMG submission 179867) | Seawater microbial communities from Saanich Inlet, British Columbia, Canada - SI_118_April2016_200_MG | ecosystem: Environmental > Aquatic > Marine > Inlet | place: Canada: British...
TCTTGTGGTCCATGTTGACCACGGTATCGGCCAGTATTACGGACTGGTAAAGCTGACCGTCAACAATATAACAGGCGATTTCCTGCTCATTTATTATAAAGACGATGATAAGCTGTATGTTCCTGTGGACAGAATGAGTATGATACAAAAATATATGGGAGTGGATGATGTTACTCCGGTTCTGGATAAAATGGGAGGTAAATCATGGGATAAAGTCAGGGAAAAAATTAAGAAATCCGTTGAAAAAATTGCGGGGGAACTCCTCAAATTATATGCATCGCGGGAAGTTGAAAAAGGATATTCATTTAGAAAAAGCACAGCCTGTTTCAACGACTTTGAGGCAGGATTTCCTTATGAAGAGACAGAAGATCAGCTCAACGCGATCAGGGATGTAATCAGGGATATGGAAAAACCTGTGCCCATGGACAGGCTTGTTTGCGGCGATGTTGGTTATGGGAAAACAGAAGTTGCTTTGCGCGCTTCGTTTAAAGCAGTAGAAGATAATAAGCAGATTGCGGTGCTTGTTCCCACCACTATTCTTGCGGAACAGCATATTAAAACTTTTTCGGAAAGATTTGAGCATTATCCGGTTAATATCGCATGTCTCAGCAGGTTCCGGACCGCCAAAGAACAGCGTTTAATTGTCGATAATCTGGCACACGGAAAAACAGACATTGTTATAGGAACTCACAGGCTGCTTCAAAATGACGTGGCTTTTAATGATCTTGGGCTTGTGATTCTTGATGAGGAGCACAGGTTTGGCGTAAAGCACAAGGAAAAGCTCAAGCAAATGCGAAAAATGGCCGATGTTTTGACTTTAACCGCAACTCCGATTCCCAGAACACTTCATCTCTCACTTACAGGCATAAGGGATATCAGCGTAATATCAACACCTCCGGAACAGCGTCAGCCGATAACCACATATTTGTGTGAATTTGAAGATGCAATTGTGTCTGAAGCGATTCAAAAGGAATTGGCGAGACGCGGACAGATATTTTTTATACACAACAATATCTACAATATACACGCTATGGCACACCATTTGAAAACCCTGGTTCCGCAGGTCAGACTTGAGGTGGCCCATGGTCGGATGAAAGAACATGAGCTGGAGCGTATCATGCTCAAATTTATAAGCAAAGAGATTGATATGCTTGTGTGTACCACTATTGTCGAGTCTGGCCTTGATATTCCTTCGGCTAATACAATACTTATTAATCGTGCGGATCGGTTCGGACTTGCTCAGATGCACCAGTTACGGGGGCGTGTTGGCCGGGCGGAAGAAGAAGCTTATGCATACCTTTTTATCCCAGGTGAAAGTACTTTGTCAAAACAGGGACAAAAGCGACTTAAAGTTTTAATGGAACACAGTGAGCTTGGTTCAGGATTTCAGATCGCTATGAATGATTTGAAAATCAGAGGAGGAGGAACAATTCTGGGAGCTTCTCAGTCCGGACATATTGCCGCGGTAGGCTATGACATGTTTGTTGAACTTATGAAAAATGCGGTAGCGGAAATAAAAGGCCAGAAAGTTCGTAAAAAACTTGAACCTGAAATAAATCTTCCCATGTCTGCTTTTATTCCCGAATCTTATATCCCTGATATAGATCAGCGGGTCAGCGCTTATCGAAGTCTGGCAAAGATGGCTCAGCTTAACGATATCGCGGAATTTAAAGAAGAACTCGTTGATCGCTTCGGCCCCCTGCCGGTTGAAACAATAAATCTTCTTTTAAAGATAATGCTAAGAGTCCTGTCCATACAGGCAGGTGTAAAACGACTCGATTTATTCTCCCAATATCTTGTCCTTCAATTTTCAGGTTCTCATCTTAAAAACCCACAGGGACTTATTAAACTGGCACACTTACAAAAAAAGAAATACAGATTAACGCGTGATCATGCAATAAAAGTCCGTATGTCAGGCGCGGGTCCAACCGGGCTTCTGGCTGAAACTAAAAATATCTTGAAAGAAATCATACAACATGTTAACAGCGAGCCTTGTTTATAACAGCTAAAATCTGTAATCAGCTTTTATTAGGAAGGGGCAGGCTAAAAACCTGCCCTTTATTTTTGACTGGTAAAAATTCCGATTTTAGCTGTTTTATATACTCCGACTATTTCTTACATCCTGTAAATCTTAATTATTTTTTATTTACAAAGCGTTTTTATACAAAATGAAAGCAAATTTTTTAATGAAATTATTTACTCTTTTGCTCTTTTTCACTCTTCTCTCCGGATGTGGCGAATCGCAGTCAACGTGTAATAATTACTGCTTAATCCGGATTGGAGAAAGAATTGTAACAATTGCTGATTTTAACAGAGAACTCGAATTTACCAAAACAGCTTATCCGCCTCATATGATGCGCAATCCCACATTTTTCAAAGAAACCTGCCTGCGGCTCATAAATCAAATGCTGGAAAAAATGATACTTTTAGAAATGGCAAAAACTCTTAATATCCAGGTTTCTGAAAATGAGATACAGACCGCTGTTCAGGGTATTAAGGGAAAATATTCTCAGGAAACTTTTAAGCAGGAACTAATTGAACAGGCCATCTCTTATAATACCTGGAAAAGCAAACTAAAAGAGCGGCTGCTTATGAAAAAAGTGATAGAAACAGCTTTGCGGAAACAAATATCATTAAGTGAAAACGAGATCTCCGAATATTATGAAAATTATTTTGCTAAAACAACTGACCAGGTAAATAATCAAGACAAAACAAAATCTTCCAGGGAACATATCAATGAAACAGTTGCCAGACTTTTGCGCATGGAAAAAACAGAGCAGGCGTATAAAGCGTGGATGGCTGATATAAGAAAAAATTTTAAAGTCCAGGTAAACGAGGATTTGTGGAAAAAAATCATCTCACAGACTGAACCTGTATTAGAAGAATCAAAATAACAGCTAAAAACTTAAGTAGTTAAACAAAGGCAGGTATAAAAATTTGAAGTCAAAAGATTTACGGCATAATAATGATGTGTCAAAAAACAAAAGTCATATAAGGGAAAACATTGAAGCCATTCTCATAGCTGTGCTTCTCGCTCTTTTTATCCGTGCATTTATTGTTCAGGCATTTAAGATCCCATCCGGCTCTATGAAACAGACGCTTTTGATCGGAGATCAGATACTTGTTAATAAATTTATATACGGTGTTAAAATGCCATTTACAGGAATAACACTTATTCCGTTAAAAACCCCAAAACATGGCGATATAGTTGTATTCAAATATCCTGAAGACCCTGAAAAAGATTTTATTAAACGGGTTATTGCTATTCAGGGAGACAAAGTTGAAATTAAAGATAAGCGGCTTTATGTCAACAATCAGTTGCAGACCCACGACTTTGCGTTATATACCAGCCCACACATAATTCCCTCTGGATTAGGACCAAGAGATAATTACGGGCCTGTCACTGTACCTGAAAACTCTATCTTCGTTATGGGGGATAACAGAGACAGCAGTCTTGACAGCAGATTTTGGGGATTTGTGAACCTCAAAGCTGTTAAGGGAAAAGCTTTTATGATTTACTGGTCATGGGGACAAAATGGTGTGGGCATGCGCTGGTCCAGGCTTACAAAGATATTGAAATAAAAATAGATTACAGTTGAAAGTTTACTATTTTTCAAAAGTTTGACAAATCCATAAAAAGCAAAAAACAGAAGAATCAGCATCAATGATTTCAAATTTCCCCATCTTTATAATTTAATAGAGGGTGAGCAGGGGTGAATTTCAAAAGAATTCAAAACTAAAAAAGGGGACCATTAATCATGCAGAAAATCAAATCTGGTAAACAACACGGTTTTACGCTTATTGAACTAATGATAGCTATTGCAATTATCGGTATTCTGGCTGCTGTTGCTATCCCTAATTTCATTCAATACCGGCAGAGGGGATATAATACCGCGGCCAATGCAGATGTTAAAAACGCATACATGGCCGCCCAGAATTTTTTTGTTGATAACCCTGCTGACGACGTGGAGCTGAGTACGGATGATCTCGCAGAATTCGGTTTTACAGGGTCAGACGGTGTTACTCTTACGATTGTAAATGGCGCTCTGGCCGATCTGAGCATTACCACGGTACACAACGCAGGCACCTTAACTTACACTGTCGATAGCGCGGGGGGTATTACTTCTGCAGCTAACTAGACTGACGCGGAATAAGACACACAAGAGTAGACCGTCTATATCTTTTATTTATCAAGGCACAACAGAAGCATCATTCTTCTAACTTTTTTACAAAGCCATCAGGTTGCTTTCAAGTAATCTGCAAATAAAAAGGAGGATTATTTATGGAAAGACGCACCTTTATTAAAAAGGTTGGCGCAGGGGCTGCCGCAGTCGGCGGCGCCGGTGTTCTGGGACTTATTAACGGATGTGGAAACAACAAACAATCAGAAAAAAAAGCCGCGACTTCAACGCAGTCAAAAACCTATAACTGGAAAATGGCGACAACATGGCCTCCGCATTTCCCCGTCCTTGGAGAAGGCGCGGACAACCTTGCGAAGTGGATTGAAGAAATGAGCGGAGGCAGATTAAAAATTCAGGTCTACGGCGGCGGTGAACTTATTCCGCCTTTGCAGGTTTTTGATGCGGTCAGCCAGGGCACGGTTGAAATGGGGCACGGAGCCTCTTATTACTGGGCCGGCAAATCTCCGGCGACCCAGTTTTTTGCAGCGGTTCCTTTTGGGTTTAATGCGCAGTCATTTAATGCATGGATCTACTCGGGCGGCGGAATGAAATTGTGGGAAGAAATTTATGCGCCATTTAACCTAAAACCTTTTCTTGTTGGAAACACCGGTGTTCAGATGGGTGGATGGTTCAACAAAAGCATAAAATCTATTAATGACCTCAAGGGACTCAAAATGAGGATACCGGGTCTCGGGGGAAAAGTTCTTGCAAAAGCAGGCGGCAATGCCATTCTTGTTGCAGGTGGTGAAATATACACTAACCTTGACAGGGGCGTTATTGACGCAACAGAGTGGATCGGCCCCTACCATGATCTTAAAATGGGTTTTTTCAAAGCCGCTAAATATTACTATTATCCGGGGTGGCATGAGCCGGGAACAGGTCTTGAAGCAATGATAAACAAAAAAGCATGGGATTCACTCCCAAAAGACCTTCAGGCTATTGTTGACGCGGCAACTTATAAATCAAATATGTGGATGCTCTCTGAATTTGAAGCAAAAAACAACAGCGCTCTTCAGGTGCTGATTAATAAGCACAAAGTCAAGGTAAAACAGTTCCCAACAAAAGTACTCACACAACTTAAGAAAATGTCAAAACAGGTCATTGATGACGTTGCAGCCAAGGATCCTGCCAGCAAAAAGGTATATAACTCTTTCCTTAAATTCCAAAAAAATATTTATTCATGGAACAAACTTACAGAAGAGAGTTATCACAAGTTTAAATACCTGTAACATTAGTTTAAAATTCACACTTTACCACCATCTTGTAAAAATCAAAGACTGTGACTCTGGACTGGCAACCGGACAGGGCTGATTAAATATGCAATTTGTTAATAATTTATTCCGAAGAAGAGAGATCCTTCCGTGGTATGACTCCAACTCTGCCATTATTATTGCGGGGCTCTTTATGCTTCTTACTTTATTGTTTGGGCTGGCCGGAATATCAGTTGCACTTAACCTCCCTGAATATAAAGCTCATGTCTGGTTGCCCGCAATGTTGGTTTTGTTGAGCAGTACAGGTATCACATCAATGCTGATTCGGGTTATCAGGGATTCCTCCGGCAGTGAATCGGAGAATAAAAAATCATAGACGAATATTAAGGGAAGTCGCAAAAAGAAACACCCTTAGTCTTACTTGTCTTTTTGTCCGTTCAAAATGACAATCCGGCTGCATAGTCTGAAATTTTCAGCAAAAAAAGATTTTAATTTGAATACACGCCCTGGAAGTTGATTAAATCAGGCAAGTTGATTAAATCAGGCAATAGGAAACTTCATTTTTGCGGCTCCAGATATCTGAGGATTTTGATTAGCATTTCCGGAGGGATATATCCTGAAAACCTTTTAATTTCTGTCTTCCCATCTTCCGTGACAAACAAGCTGGTAGGCAGGCCGCTCACACGGTATAAAGCCCCCGGTTTTCTGTTCCTGTCAACATTAACCTTGATTGGAATGAAATATTTATTCAGATAATCAATGGTCTCAGAATCTTTAAAGGTAGTGTTATCCATAACTGTGCAAAACCTGCACCATGTTGCATAAAAATTGATAAATAGTTTTTTCCCTTCTGCTTTTCCCATAGCCACTCCTTCATCATACTTACGCCAGTTAACGCTCTTTGCGGAAACGCTCGCAGGCATGACTGCCACCAGACAGAAAAACAGAAGAAGGATAACCAAAACTGTTTGAATTCCTGTTTTCACTCTTTTTTTATCCTTTTGTTTTGTTGTTAAGATTTTCCCCAAAAATTGCACACCGCATATTGCGCAGATGAGTCCTGCCCAAATCATATTATGGCTGATGTTAAAACCAATACCCGTGAATGAATAGTAACTCATTATGCTTTGAGATTAACGATCGTGATATCTTGTTCAAAATTCCTATATGTTGATTTGTCGTTTCTGCGTTTTCGTTTGAAATTCGACATTTTTATTTTCACAACTTCTGGATTACATCCTGGTCTCCGTGGTTTGTCTATCAGTGATTCTGCTATTATGATATGCAAGTAAATAATTGCTTTTCTATGTTTTAATGATTTAAACGTACTGATAACAGGCGCACAGTCAATGATGTGTTGCAATGTGTCTAAAAAGCTGATTAATAAGGGCGGAGTACCTTCTGCCACCGCAGCTTCATATATAAGGTTCTGATTAAATTATATGTTATTACAATAGCATATAATTCCTGCTCAACTAAATCGCTGCGCTTACTTTGAAGTACAGTAGGAGAATGACCCTTTAGTGTCGCACACTGATGAGTTTTTATTTCATCATAAGCAATTTCAATATCCCAACGCTTATGAAGGGTGTTGCAAAGATTGGTATCTTTACATGTAAAAACGGTTACTTAAATCATAAAAAGCCTCTATAAAAGTATGAGAAGAAATCAGCTATTCCCGCTAAGGATTCTGTTTACGAAACCTATTTTTAATAATTCAATAATATCAAATGGTTACTTTTGAGCGGAATTGCTGAGAAGAAAAAAGTTTAAGAACCGAATAACACCGAAAGAGAGGCTTAATTATGCATCACAAAGATATCAAAAGAATAATCAGAAAACAACTGAAAAAAAGTTATCCAAACCGGAAGCAACTGTCGAAAAAAGAAAAAAAGCAATAGCGAAAGCAGCATTAGCCCAACTTTCGCATCCATAAAAAAAGAACAATCATTCCGTGGTGTTATAGCGTCAGGCACTACGCGTGTGGCGCGACTTTTTATTTTAAGCCAAAACTTGTCTTACCCGCAACTTGCTATGGTCAATCCTAAGTTTTTTATAAACTTCCGCGTGAATTCCTTCCAGAATACCGGCTTTTTTCAGGTTGATCACAGGGCCTTCGGTTATAGGTAGCTGGCTGTTCCATAATTATGGAACAGAGGGGACACCTTATTTAATTGTTGACAAAAAGCATGGATTCTGCACATAAAAGAGTATGGCACGAATAGCAAGAGCAGTGGGGCCTGGAATTCCACATCATGTAACACAGCGTGGAAACAGGTGTCAGCAGACATTTTTCATTGATAAAGATTACCGGTCCTATTTGGAGTTAATGTCCGAATGGTGCAAAAAATATGAAGTGGAGACATGGGGCTATTGTCTTATGCCGAACCACGTTCACTTAATAGTTGTTCCCGGGACAAAAGATGGTTTAAGGCTGTCGATTGGTGAAGCTCACAGACGATATACACGAAGAATTAATTTTCGGGAAGGCTGGCGGGGCCATTTATGGCAGGGGAGATTTTCATCATTTATGATAGATCAAAGACACCTGAGAGCCTGCATAAAATATGTGGAATTGAATCCTGTACGGTCAGGTTTTGTAAAGAATGCGGAAGACTGGAAATGGAGCAGTGCCGGGCCGCATATGAAAGGTAAAGATGATATTCTTGTAAAAACAGAACCTTTACTTAGCATAGTGAAAAAGAACTGGAAAGATTTTTTGCGCAATGATGTTAACGAGGCGGAGATAGATTTATTGAGGAAACACGAACGAACTGGTAGGCCTTTGGGAAAGGACTCTTTTATCGAAACAATTGAAACTCTTCTAAACCGAAGGCTTAAACCCCAAAAACCCGGACCAAAAAGAAAAGAGAAGTAAGGTGTCCCCCATAACTTTGAGTTGATTTCTAAGGCCTGCAAACTTCAAACAAGGTTGGGTAGTACATAACAGCTAATAATAAATCGCTTTCTCACTCTTCACTTTTAGCTCTACCCGGGATTGCAAACTTAATTCTTTAATAATACTCCTATGGGCGCAAATGGCGGTTGGAATGATCTAACCAATTGTAATTATTGATCTAAAAGCTCAAGGCTTGTAAAAATGTTAAGTATATGAAGCCATTTGGGAGCAGGTGATGGCCCATTTATCCGTTATTTTGCCGTAAAAGGGGGCATTTTCGCTTGAAATCTACAAAGTATATGTTATATTGGGGCAACGATAACATATACTTTATAGGTGAGGCATGACCCGATTGAATCAGGATACGTTTAAGGCAGCATGGCGGCATTTAGAGGAAGTCAAAGTGTTCACTATCGCAGAACTGTCATCCGTTCTCAAATGCTCCATACCAAATGCACGATTAAAACTCAAACAGTGGCAAGCGTATACGAGTTATAACCAGAACGGCAAATACTATACGTTGCGGGAAGTCCCAAAATTTAACCACAAGGGCATATGGCGGTATAAAGATATCGCTTTTTCCAGGCATGGCAACTTGAAAAAAACCATTATTCATTTAGCTGCAGCTTCATCTGCTGGTCTTTCAGGTAAACAGCTCGGAGAACTTCTTGGACTTTCGCCTCAGTCTTTTCTTCACCATTTCCGGAGGTGTCCGGGTATATATCGTGAAAAACATGATGGCGTATTTGTCTACTTTTCTGATACCGATGAAGTGTACAAAAAACAGGTCGCGCAAAGAAACTCCATTGCCTGCCGAGCCACCATCTCCGATCCCGAAGCAGTCATGATCCTGCTTGCCATTATCAGGCATCATGGCATATCAGCAGAAAACATTTTGAGCCTGCCGGAAATCAAAAAAAGCAAGATGAAGCTAGATAGTATCCAAGGTTTTATGGAGTTTCATGGACTGTTAAAAAAAACTCCGGATTTCAGGCCCTGAAACTGCTCAAAATTTTTCTTGACAGGATAATTGGAAACGCCAGAGCCGACGTTTTACTCCCGATAAGGCCCACTGTGCATTTTCACCCGGAAATCAAGAAATGCCCAATATGCAATACTTTGCTCCATGTTCAGAAAACCAGTACAAAGACTGTGGTTACCATGGATATCGGGACTTTTTATGCCAAACAAACAGCGCTGTTCTGCCCGCATGATAAAAAAACTTTCAGTTCCGAACAACTCCGAAGCCTCGTGCCGAAAGGATGTACTTTTGGCTTTGATGTTATCGTTGAGGTGGGGTTTGCGTTATTTGTCCATTGCCGCAACAACTAGGAGATCATGGGTGATTTGGCGGCAAAGAATGTATTTATCTCTGAACGGGAAATCAGCTACCTGGGGCGCAAGTTCATTATTTACCTTGCCCTTGCACACCGACAGAGCCAGCCAATTCTGCAAAAGTTCCTGTCCGGCAGGGGCGGATACATCCTCCATGTGGACGGGACATGTGAAGGTGACAGTCCAAATCTGTTTTGCGCTCTTGATGGGCTCTCAGAACTGGTACTTGGTTCGATTAAAATTGCTTCAGAGAAAAAAGAACTGCTCATTCCATTTTTCCGTGGCATCAAAGAACAATATGGTGAACCAAGGGCGCTTGTTCACGATATGGCCAAAGCAATTGTTAACGCAGTGGAGGAAGTCTTCCCTGGTATTGCCGACTTCATATGCCATTTCCATTTCTTGCGCGACATTGGTAAGGATTTGCTGCTTGATGACTATGCCGCTTTTCAGAAAAGATTACGGAGACTCAACGTTCGGGCAGCGCTGAGGAGACTGGCCAAATATCTTGAGCAGAAAATCAACCCGGACGATCACGATATTAATGGAATAATCGAAAGTCTTCAAACCGGGAGCTGGCAGGCGCAAAGTCGATTAGAACACATCCCCGGAATCATAACATATGCTTTAGTTCACTGGATATTTGAATACCCAAGTCAGTCCAGTGGTTATGGCTTTCCTTTTGATCGCCCGCATCTTGATTTTTATCGGCGTCTTCAAAAAGCCTGCCAATTGTTGGAGCAAATCATGGATATCGACCTGAGCGATTCTGTAAATGCCAGCAAGCCTTTCTCCCAATTATACAAAGCGCTGACTACGGTCGCAGAAGACAAGCGCCTTAATAATCTTGCTAAAAAGCTGGAAGCAAAGTCGAAAGTGTTTGATAAGCTGCGCAGCGCGATGCGAATTGCCCTTCCGGAAGGAAAAAACGGCATCAACGATAATGGCGATTTTAAGGATATGAAGGACATTGAAGAAAAAATGACCACATTCAGAAAATGGCTTATCAGCGATAAAAAGAGAAAAAAAACCTATGCTGATATGGTTTCACAGATTGATAAATACTGGAAGAAACTATTTGCCGACCCGATATCGGTTGCAACTCCGGAGGGAATTTTGAAGATTCAACCACAGAGGACAAATAACATTTTAGAGAGATTTTTTCGGGACGAAAAGCGACAATGCCGCAAAAAGACGGGCACGGCTTCGTTGAGTAAAGTACTGAAATCAATTCTTGCCGATACACCTTTGGTCCAGAATTTGAAAAACGACGAGTATATGAAAATTATTCTCACAGGGTGTTCAAATTTGGCGGAAAAGTTTTCCCAAATTGATGCTCATCTGGTACAGCAAGAAATGGCGAATACGGCAAAAAACAACGAAAAAATACTCCCGGGGATTAAAAAACTGATAAGGGATGTCGAATTCACACAGAAGATTTCTACGCTGTTCTGTCCGCTTGTAGCAAAATGAATGCCAACCGCCATTTGCGGCCATAGGGTTAAATTGTGATCAAAAATGGCAAAATATTTTGAATACCTGCGCAAAGCCTCATCAATAAAGGCATGCGAAAAAATGATTCGTCGTTCAACTTTTTGGTTTCGGTTTATCCGAGTTTGGCATATTGAAATTCTGGAAAATATTCAATTGGAACTCTCAACTCCTGTTTTGGTATTTTCCCTTTAATATGAATTCGATTAAATTCTTCTTCAATATGTCTTAACACTTTTCCTTCAAAATACTGCTCTCCGCAATATTCGCACTGTTCGCAGGGAACATCGTTCACAATTAAAAATTTGTTGTTATGTTTATAAATATATTGTACCGCTGAAGCTTTAAAATTTTTGTTTCCGCAAAAATTACATTTTGTATTCATAATTATCCCCGTTCATATGGATTTTTGAATTTCGGAGGTAATGGTATATATACCGTGATAATAACGACTTTAGCCTTTCTTTCACCGCAGACAATATGTACTGGTTTTCCATTATTGGTGAATCCCGCTATGAGGCATGCCTCACCTCTTCCTGTATCTTCATAATTCTCCAAAATTATACCGTTTAGTAACGCTTCCCTTACTTCGGAAAATGTAAGATTATCATTTTGACGCTCCTGTTCCCCATGTCCTGAAAAATAGTCCTCACCATTTCTGATTTTATTTTTTATCCATTTTATATCGAACATAATATTTCTTGACAGAGTTAGGGACACCTTGCTTATCTTTTCTCTTTTGTCCGGGTTTTTGGGGTTTAAGTCTTCGGTTCAGAAGACTTTCAATTGTTTCGATAAACGAACATGAAAATCAATTTTCACCCCCAACAATGAAAATATATTTTCTGAAGTGAATCCGCACTGTCATAAAAAACGTGATATCCTGAATTAACAAGGGATTTGGCGTGTATTTTCACGGTAAAAGAGTCCTTTTTCTTATTCTGTCAAATTTGTTGAAGTTCGCTATATTTCCGCAATTCCAGCTTAACAGGGCATCGCATTTGTCGAAAGATGCTATCGCCAAATGAAGTGCATCTCCCACAGGATCCCGATGCATAATTTTCCTTGCTGTGTTACATGATGTGGAATTCCAGGCCACACTGCTCTTGCCAGTCGTGCCATGCTTTCTTATGGACAGGTCCACGCTTTTTATCAATAATTAAATAAGATGTCCCCAGACCACAAGCTGTGTCACATGATGTGGAATTCCAGACCCCACTGCTCTTGCCAATCGTGCCATGCTCTCTTATGGACAGGTCCACGCTTTTTATCAATAATTAAGTAAGATGCCCCGGAATTGACTATGTTTTATAAGCTTCTTGTCTGGACTGATAAAAATAAATTGAAAAAATAATTTCACTTTTATTCCGCAATTAAAATCGTTTTAATTCAATTACCGGTTATTCGCCCTAAAGTTCAGTTTAATACTTGAGTTTTCGAAAAATAGCTCTTGACATGAAAAGTCTTGAAATAAGAGGTTGTGTCTCTTTGCTGTTTTCTGGATTCCCGCCGCATTCTTACGACAACTTTCCGGGCCTTTTTAAAGGCTGCATGTTTTTTCAAATTTACCGGCATTAACAAAAGCGCGGGAATGACGAGCCGGCTAATTGAATCCTTGCCATGCTTCATCAGTCCAGGCTAATTTTCTACTCATCTATTAATTCCCTCTCCTGAACAATTCCATTTGTATATTGTTCAATTGATTTTGCCAGATGGGCAACATTAGCCGGGGAACTGAGAAGATGAAAAGTCTCCATATAACTATTGAAGGTTTCCAAAGACATTACAACTGCATCTTTGGAATCACGCCGGGTGATTACCGTATAATCGGCATCATCTAAAACTTGATCTAAAACAGACTTTAAATTGTTTATAGCCTTACTAAAATTGATGATTCGCATAATATTCTCCTTACCTGGACTGGACGAGGGATGGTAATGAAATTATACATTTGTCTTATCTGATAATGTGATTTTCATCCCGCCCGCAATCTGTTC
>Ga0233431_1005138_pt1 | contig 13112 bp, 10 predicted proteins | sample SI_118_April2016_FD_179867 | JGI IMG/M metagenome (GOLD analysis project Ga0233431, IMG submission 179867) | Seawater microbial communities from Saanich Inlet, British Columbia, Canada - SI_118_April2016_200_MG | ecosystem: Environmental > Aquatic > Marine > Inlet | place: Canada: British...
ATCAAAGCAGCCACTGCACCCACTATTCCATAAATAAATAGCATCCCTTCTATGCCCGATTTGATGGCTAAGAATGGTGTTAAAACCATGCCGCCTAAAATACCAATATACATGGCCAAAGTACCCAAACCAGATGATGTAGCTCTTTCATGAATCGGAAACCATCGTGCAGAAAGTTTGGTAATGGCGTTTAATAAAAAAGGTTGCCCGATGGCAATACCAATTTGAGCCATCAAAAGCAATTCGAAATTAGTTCCGACCATTCCGCGCATAAACCCAAATGCACCGGTCATTAAAGCACCAATCCCTACTCCTATTCTGATTCCGTAAGTATCTATGATCCAAGAAGCAGGAATGGAAACCAAGATAAAGACCAACATAAAACTCATGGAAAGTATCCCAATCCATAATTCAGATACACCATAAAATTCAACAGCCTGACTGGTTATTGGTGCAAAAGTGATCCATAAAAGCTGGTTCATGGCAACAATAAACATATAAACGGTTAGCATAATCCAGCGGTAGCGATATACTTTGAATTCTGATTTTTCCATGAATGTTGTTTGAGGGAGTTTAAAGGATGGGATAAAAAAGTTTCAATTGACTTATAATTTGTATTAATCTTATTGTTTATTTCTATAATCCTTGCTTTCAAAAATAATCAAAATATTTATATAGTTATGTATATATGATTATTTGTGATAGAATTGAAGAGCAATAACTATCAATTGAGGATCATCTCAGATCAAGTTCTTTTGGGGATAAGATAGGTTGTTCCAACAGCAATAATAAAGGCCACAACAAAAGTCATTAGTCGGGCAGTAATCACTGTTTTATCCAGACCAGTGCTAATCCAAACAATGGTAAATACCAAGCCTGTGACAATAGTTGCCAAGGCTGCTCGACCGTGGAATCGTTTCCAGAAAAGTGTAAGTAATATAACAATAGAGAATGTCGATCCAATTCCTGCCCACACATACCCCACCAATGTGTAAATAATACCACTATCCTTTTCAACATTCAAATAAAAAATCTCATTATAACTGGCAAATTCTTTAGGAGTTAGGATTTCTTTTAAAGCAGTTAAAAAATCCTTCTTATTGTTAAATTCCTTGTCAACTAAAACAGAGGTTCTCTCTAACACACTAATCTCAGTTATTTGCTCGCTTAAACTATTCATTGAATTATCAGACAAATAAACAGGTTCAAAAGAGAAATAGGCTAAAACCAAAGCCACAACAGATAATAAAGCGGTGACAATACGTGATTGCAATAAAGCTCGTTTGGGCTTTAATTTACGAAAAGGCTGAATCAGGTTTTCAGATAATTCAGTAGCTGACAATATCAAAAGCGAATTAGCGGTGGAAACAACTGCTGCCAATACACCCGTTAAAAGAAGGCCAGCAATCCACGGATTAAACAAAGTCGTTAACATAATAGGCATAACCGTTTCCCTGTCTTTTATAGTTCCCGGACCAAACACAGCAATAGCCAACCAACCTATCATCAATGCGCCAGTATAGGCAATAATGGTCCAGATTACACCGATATTTCGAGCCTGTTTGGCTTGTCTGGCATTTTTAATAGCCATAAATCGGGTTGTCAATTGAGGTAAACCACCCAGGTAACCAAAAAACCAGGAAAAGGCTCCTGCAATCATCAATCCTGTTCCAAATCCACTTAATGCCTTACCTCCTGTCATGGTGTTGTAAACAGGACCTGCTTTGTCCAATGCTTCAGAAATACTAAAAGCAAATACACTTCCCTCTGGTTGATTCGTTAAATAGATAATCCCGGCAATAGGCGCAACAACTAAGGCAACAATCATTACAATAGCCTGAATAACATCTGAATAAGTAACACTTCTGAATCCACCATAAATGGTGTAAGGAACAACAAATGCAACAATAATCAGCATACCAGCTACCCTATCTATCCCAAATAAATTTTCAAGTGTTTTGCCTCCACCAATAAATTGAGCACCTACATAAAAGAAGAAAAAGAATACTATCGTAAAACTGCCAACTATCCGAATCCATTTACCGACTTCTCCATGCTTTTTTGCAATATACTCAGTAAAGGTGTTTGTTTCATATTTAGCGGCTTCATCTCTTAATCGCCATGCCAATACTACCCAAGCCAAAATAATTCCCAATACACAACCAATGGCTGTCCATATTTCCATTAAGCCTGTTGCATATGCAGCACCCGGTAACCCAAGCAATGCCCAGGACGATTCTCCAGTGGCTCGCTCCGACAGAGCAGCCACCCAGCCGGGTAATTTCCTTCCGGCAATAGCAAAATCTGAACTGGTTTTTACTTTTCGCCCTTGGTAAAATCCCCACAAAACCAATAAACTCATGTAGGTAATCATTACAATCAATATCTTGCTTTGGTCGTCCATTTTCTTGTTTTAGATTCCTGTAAAATCTATTGTGCTATACAACTAAATTAAAATATTTTATTGGTATGCTAAAACTCCGGCTTTTTATTTTCTTTATAAACCTTAAAACAAACGATATGTATTTAATTTGTAGTGAAATTAAAACACCCTTATGTTCGAAAACAAGGATATTCAGCAGATGCAGGATAGAGGTATGGATGTTGGTCGCATACGACAACAGCTAGAAAACTTTAAAACAGGTTTTCCTCCTTTAAAACTAGAGTCTGCGGCTACTCAAAAAAAAGGAATTGTCTGTTTTTCTGGTGAAGAAGCAAACAAAATAGCAGCGCAATATGATGCATATCAAGCAGAACTTCAAATTCTAAAATTTGTTCCCGCTTCAGGTGCAGCCAGTCGCATGTTTAAATCCTTATTGGCTTTTGCAGAATTGAGTGAATCCGATCAGGAAAAAGATTTAATTGAAAAACAGGATATTAATTCGGTCTATTATTTCTTTCAAAATATTGAAAAGTTTGCCTTTTACAAAGATCTAGAGCAAGCGCTCATAAAAGATGGATTAAATGTTGATTCATCTTCAAAATCTGAAATCCTCTCCTATTTATTAAGCGAAAAAGGACTGAGCTATGCTTCATTACCAAAAGCACTGCTGGCCTTTCACCAAAATGAAGAAAATGTGCGTTTAAGCATAGAAGAACATTTAGTCGAAGGAGCTTTGTATGCCAAATCTGATGATAATATTGTCCGAATTCATTTTACATTATCTCAGGATCATATTCCATTGGTGCAAAAACTGATGAACGAAAAATTATCATATTACGAATCGAAATTCAAGATCAAATATGAAATAGAGTATTCCATTCAGAATCCGGCTACTGATACCATTGCTGTTGACTCATTTAATCAGCCCTTCCGTGAAAAAGATGGAAGCATTGTATTTCGGCCCGGTGGACATGGTGCACTCATTGACAACCTACAAGCACTAAATGCCGATTTAATTTTCATTAAAAATATCGATAATGTAGTACCTGATCGTTTAAAGGATGAAACGGTTTTGTATAAAAAAGTGATTGGAGCCCATTTGATTCAATTACAGGATAAAATTTACAATTATCTTGACCAACTAGATGATAATCAACTGGATAATGAATTTTTACATGAAATAGAGAGCTTCATGGAAAAAGAACTCATGTTCAAAATTCCAGCATCCTTAACGCTTTTCGAAGCAGTTGAAAAAGCTGATTATTTATTTGAAAAACTCAATCGACCAATTCGTGTATGTGGCATGGTTAAAAATGAGGGAGAACCTGGTGGTGGACCCTTTTGGGTTCAGAACTCCGACAGCTCAGTTTCACTTCAAATAGTTGAATCTTCACAAATTGATATGAATGACTCGACACAAGAGAAAATCATGAAAGCGGCTACCCATTTTAATCCGGTTGATTTAGTTTGTTCTATCACCGATTTCAGAGGAAATACATTTGATTTAAACGATTTTATAGATCCCAATACCGCTTTTGTTTCACATAAATCTAAAGAGGGTAAAGAATTGAAAGCGCTTGAATTACCCGGTTTATGGAATGGAGCCATGGCCGACTGGAATACTGTTTTTGTCGAAGTTCCAATAGAAACATTTAATCCCGTAAAAATTGTCAACGATTTACTTCGTCCACAACATCAATCCATTTAAATTTAAAGAGGTTGCGAGAAACAAGCAACGAGAAACGAGAAATATGTTACAAATAATCAAAATAAAACACAACAGCATTCTCTTCGAACAAGTTCGCTTGATTCGAGATGAAGTTTTTATCGAGGAACAAAAAGTACCGGTAGATATTGAATATGAATTTGAGGAAGAGTCATCTCATTATCTGGCATTTTTTGAAGATGAAGCAATCGCCACAGCCAGATATAGATTGACAGAAGAAGGTGTTAAACTGGAACGCTTTGCTACATTGGAAGAATTCAGAAACAAAGGAATAGGTGCTGCCATCTTAAACAAGATATTGCACGATATCAGGAAAAAAGACAAACTGATTTACCTGAATGCCCAGGAATTTGCAGTTCCTTTTTATGAGAAACACGGATTTGTGGTTGTGGGAGACATGTTTATGGAAGCCAATATCAAGCACTTTCGGATGGAGTTGGATAAGACAAAAGAGTAAAAGACAAATTTCAATCGTAATCCTGCTTATATTATTAACATCTAAATGATTCTTTGTCATGTCGACCGAAGGGAGACATCTGTTGGCCGAGTTTTGGATTTTAAGTATTTCAACTGCATTAATTTTTTACTGGTAAACGGTGCTTGTTGAGAGAAAACAAATTAAACAATTAAAACCTAGATATCTCAGCATTCGCTTCGATATGACAAAAATAAATTGAAAACAACCTAACAGGTTTTTTTCAACCTGTTAGGTTGAGTTTTAGAACAAGTCGTAGTGCGACTATAAGTCGGCCTACGACTAAAAACAACTATCTTAGTACTTAATAAACCACTCTGTAAAAATCTGATTCCCAAAATTCAGTTGTACCTCAGAGCATATCCAATTGTTTATGAATGCTGTCCTTTCGACTAAAAGGAGAAATATTAGCTTCTTTTTAATATCCTGTTTCAAATCTAGGATATCTCAGCATTCCCTTTGATATTACAAAAATAAATTAGTCAGTTGCGACCATAAGTCGGCTGACTAAAAGCATCTTAGTATTTAACAAACCTTTCCGTAAAAATCTGATTCCCCAAATTAAATTGTAAAATATAGATTCCATCTATAAATGTTTGAATATCAATTTCTGTAATATCTTCTTTGCATTGTCCAGAAAGCATTTCCTGACCATGCAAATTATAGATTATAAATTCCCCTCCTGTTGCATTAACTTTTGAAAGTGAAATATGTAATCTATCTGTTGAAGGATTTGGGTATATATTATACTGGCTATGACCTTTAGCATTCTTAACAGAAAGCACATTATAAGGAATGATTGTCCCGACTGTGTCTCCGTTTTTAATGTAGCCAGTTAAAGAATAGCTTTCACTAATTTCAAAAATATAATGATGATAATCAACAATACCCAAACCTATCCTTATTTCAAAAGAATTTGCCTCAGGAAGCGATTGAATTGGAAGTAATACATTGTTATCTTGCGAATCAACTGCGTAATCCCAAGTTCCATCATTTGTTTTAAAGCCATATGCATTTTGAATTAAATTGTTTTGCATATCAGAACCAAACCTCATGATAATATGACCAAATCCAAAATATCTGAAATCCTGATTGTTATATAATTTGGAATCTAGATAATATGTAACTTCCTGAAACAACCTATTTATAGCAAGTCTGATTTGACCATTGTACTCAAATGTATCATTATAATAGGGATTTACTTTATGCATCCTGGTTCCAATCTTAAATCCAGTATAATCATAGATCAGACTGTCTTTCGTTAAACTCTTTCCGGTAATTACATAGTTTTTTATATAATTTTCATATCCCCAAGGATCTCCGCTTCCACCTTTATACTGAAACCGATCTCCTATTTCAAAATCATAATAATCGAGTACTCCAGGCATAGTGTAGCCTAATTTTTGAGTTTCAACACCTATCAGATTGTAATGGTAATCATGTGATTTTAATTCAGGAAACTTAATAATCCCAAATGACTTTGATACAATGACAGTATCTTTATAGGATAATAAAATGGTTTTTGTAGAATCTACCGTTCCGAAGATACTTCTTACATTCTCACTAATCAATTTGGCAAGCACCATATTGGAAGAATCAAAAAGCCAACTTTCATTTAATTTAGCATTCGCATTAATCCAGAAAGTATCCTTGCCTATAAATTTCATCCAGCCATTGCTGTATCTTATCATTTTAAGATTTAGAAATTGAGGCTGGTTCAATAAGTGAATTCGATTTTCTGGATACTCTGGATTTTCAAGTTTATACTTTTTCTTCAAATAATCACATGTATCACATGGAGCAACAATTCTATTGAAATAATACTCTGTCCTGCCAGCAAAAGTCTTAACCGAATCCACCCAAATTGTGTGGCTGGGAAAATTCACTGTGTCAATTGCATAATGATAAGTGTCAACAGCATTTATTGGAAGCCAGTTTTGTGCTTTTCCAACATTGTTAAATACCAGAATTACGAATAAGATCAGTAAATATTTCCTTGTCATAAGAGTAATTGTTTATTGGAATTAGTCTTTAAAGATACAAAATTTTTATATTTAGATTCCAAAGATGAACTCAACCTAACAGGTGGAAGAAATCCTGTTAGATTGTTTTTTTTTAAAAAGACTTTATAAATCATTATATCTAATTAATTCGTATATTTATAATGCTTTTCAAGTCAGCAATTCTCATTTTGTCAGTAAAAAAATAGCATATTGTCAGTCTGCGTTTAGGCACAATAATGGATTAAATACAACTAAAAATCAAAAGAAAATGTCAGAAATAAAAAAAGTAAAAGTATTGATTATTGGTTCAGGCCCTGCAGGCTACACTGCAGCAATTTATGCAGCAAGAGCCGACCTTAAACCAGTAATGTATACGGGAATGGAAATGGGCGGACAGCTCACCACCACAACCGAAGTAGAAAACTATCCCGGTTTTCCTGAAATGATTACAGGCCCGCAATTGATGGACGACATGCGCAAGCAAGCCGAACGTTTTGGAACAGAAGTAAATTTTGGCGTTGTAACCAGTGTTGATTTCTCAAACAGACCTTTTAAAGTAGTTGTTGATGAAAGTCAGGAAGTAGAAGCCGAAGCCGTTATTATTGCAACAGGCGCAACTGCTCAATATCTGGGATTGGATTCAGAAACAAGATTAAAAGGAAATGGTGTTTCGGGATGTGCTACCTGCGATGGATTTTTCTATAAAGGAAAAGATGTAGCTGTAGTAGGTGGTGGAGACACTGCTGCTGAAGAAGCAACTTATTTGGCAAACTTATGCAACAAAGTTTACATGATTGTCAGACGCGATGAATTACGCGCTTCAAAAGCCATGCAACATCGCGTAAACAATACGCCTAATATTGAAGTTCTCTGGAATAATAATACTGTTGAAGTTTTGGGAGAAAAAACAGTTGAAGGTGTTAAATTGCTTAACAATAAAACCAATGATGAAAAAATCATTAAAGTTGATGGTTTCTTTTTAGCCATTGGGCACAAACCCAATACAGATATATTCGGAAATGCGTTGGATAAAGATAATGCTGGATACCTGATTACAGAAAAAGGATCTTCCAGAACCAATATAGAAGGCGTATTTGCTTGTGGTGATGTGCAGGACAAAATCTACCGTCAGGCAGTTACTGCTGCTGGTAGTGGATGCATGGCAGCAATTGATACGGAACGCTGGATAGGAGAGCAATAGTTTTTCAATAAAGTAGCTTTTAATCCTCTATTGAGGTATATAATAAATGAAACATCATTGTAAGAGATTGAATTAAGAGTCAATTTTGCTGAAAATCACTTCGCCCCTACCCTAAAGAGTGTCTGATTTTCAGCTCTTTATCCTTTTGGGTTAGGGCATATGGAGCTTTAGGTAGAATTTTAATCCTCTGTTGAGGTATATAATAAATATTCGTTCTCGCGAATGAAGAATTAATTAAGCCTGCCCACCAGTGCTAATCAGGCAGGCGATCTCCAAACGAAAAGGAGATAGCTTCACTTCGTTCGCTATGACGGTATATATTTCATGTCAAGCTACTTTCAATGTCAACGAAAAACGAAGGACCATTTAAAGATGCAATCGATTTCTTTTACCCGAGAAATTGTGTTGCTTGTGCTTGCGTTTTAACCCGACAGGAAGTTAATATTTGTCTGGAATGTAAAACAACGCTTCCTCGGACAAACTTTCATTTAATAAAGGAAAATCCAATTAGTAAAGTTTTTTGGGGACGAGTGCCTATCGAATGGGCAACGGCCTACTTCTATTTTGCAAAAGAAAGCCGGGTCCAAAAACTCTTGCATCATATCAAATACCTTGGTTTTAAAGATTTGGGTTATGAAGTTGGTCAGTGGCTGGGAGATGATTTAAAGCTGAACAGCTCCCTTGCTTCCGATCTGGATTTTATCGTCCCTGTACCATTGCATCCAAAAAAACAACATAAAAGAGGCTATAACCAAAGCGAGCTTTTGGCTGGCGGAATTGCCGATAGCTTGGATAAAAAGTTGAATATCAATAATCTCGTCAGAGAAATACACTCTCCTACTCAAACAAAAAAAAGCAGGTTTAAACGATGGGAAAATGTAAAAGATATTTTTCAATTAAAAGATGCAAATGAATTTAATGGCTCGCATGTTTTATTAGTTGATGATGTTATTACCACAGGCTCAACAATAGAAGCCTGCTGTCATACGTTATTGCAATGTCATCAAATTAAAATAAGTATTGCATCAATTGCTTATGTTGCATATTAAAGCGATGATTTATTAGTAATTTTGTTAAACTGAATTAGCAATTAATACGAACTGAATTGAACAAGAACAAATTTTTACTACCCATTTTTTTACTGCTTATCGGAAGTTCAGCCTTCATGTATTCATGTCGGAAAGATAGCCTCATTACAAGTTCTGAAGCGATGCTTGAATTTTCACTGGATACATTATTTTTTGACACTGTTTTTACAACAAGGGGAACAGCTACTCAAAAATTTATGGTGTATAATCCACACGACAAAAGCATTAAAATAAGCCGAATTGATTTAGCACGAGGCAATTCATCTCCATACCGCATAAATATTGATGGAAGCCCAACTGTTAGTATGACAGAATTTTCACTGTTACCAAATGATAGCATTTACATTTTTGTAGATGTTACCATTGATCCAAATAGCAGTCTACTCCCCTTTATTGTGAAAGACTCCATAGTATTTACAACAAATGGCAACCTGCAGGATATTAAGTTAATGACCTGGGGGCAAAATGCGAATTTTTTCCGTGACTCAATGCTTGAATGCAATACTATTTGGGATTCTGATTTGCCCTATGTGATTTCGGATCATGTTGGAGTTGATAATAATTGCAAACTGACTATTATGCCCGGTGTTAAAGTGTATTCTGACAATTACTCAGGTATTTTTGTTTGGGGAACACTTGAAGTGCTGGGAGACACGAATAATCCTGTTGTATTTCAGGGATTACGAACCGAACAGTATTACAATGACATTCCCGGTCAGTGGTGGGGTATTCATTTCATTCGGGAAAGTAAAAACAACTACATTCGAAATGCAGAGATTAGAAATGGAACCATTGGCATACGAGTAGATTCATCATCCATAAATTTCAATCCAAATTTAGTACTCGAAAATGTGCGAGTTGAAAACATGAGTGTGGTTGGCATAGTTGGCTATACGGCTCACATTGAGGGTTATAATTGCATCGTTAACAATTCCTGCAAATACTTGGTGGTAGGTGAATTAGGTGGTATCTACAAGTTTTATCAGTCAACTTTTGCTCATAATTCCTGCCAATGCTACAGCCATGAACCTGCTGTTTCGTTTTTCAACACTGACAATGGAGCAATAAAAAATGATCTTCATGTCGTTTTAGCAAATTGCATTATCTGGGGACCAAAAGAAGAGGAGATGGATTTCACACGAACTGGTGAAGGAGCCCGTTTATTCGAAGTTTCAGATTGCATGCTTACAACTGAAAAAACAGAATTTGGCAATAATGGCAATATAATAAACAAAGACCCTGTGTTTGTGAATCCTTGCCAGTACAATTATGAATTGGATTCTGCTTCTGTTGCTATAGACAAAGGAGATAATGCTGTTTTAGGACTATCTACTTATTTGAAATTCGACCTTTCTGGCTTTGAACGAACAGATGGCAAACCAGATTTAGGTGCATTGGAATACAAAAAATAAAAATAATATCATGAAAGTAAAAACACTTATTCTTGTTACAATAATTGGCTTTTCCCTGATTTATAGTTGTAAAAATGAGAATTTAAAATCGTCATCAGGAGAAATTAATTATGCCTGCAGAGCTATTGATATTTCAAGTTTAGGGCCTGCTTATCTGAAAACCTTGAATGAGAAAATTTACAAGGCGGTTCAGGAAGGCAATATTAATGCTTTTAAAAATGACAGCTTACTTGTCCAATCCAAATTCAATGAGCAAAAGATTAAAGAAATTGGTGGAATTGAAGAAGCCATTCAATATGCACCCGACCCAAATTATCCAGATTTTTTAGTGGATACTGTTATTTTTAGTCCGTTCAGACTAACAGATGTAGTTGGTTATGAAATAGCAGACGTTTGGTCTTTTAACAAGGGTTCAAATACCTATTCAGCCACACCGCATGCTTTTGCAATTACGTACAAGCCAATTATTGCCGGTATTGAATTAAATGAATTACCGCTGTATTGGATTCCCTATCCTGAATTGGAAGATTTGCTGGGTTCTGAAAATTACAAAGTTCTGAATGATCTTATTTTCCAGAAAACAATAGAGAAATTATCCGAGTTTTAATTTTGACTTGGATAATGTCCACTAATTGAAAGTGGAAAGTGTGGATATACATTTTTATAGGTTTCGATAACCAATTCTACTATCATTTTCCTGAATTCCTTCACATTCGTTTTGTGTATTGCTGAAATAAATATCGAATGCTCGTGTTCAGTAGCCAGATAGGTTTCTTCTAACAGCTTAGAATTCAGGATTCCATTTTCATTTTCAATTTCTAATTCATCCAAAAAAGCAGCGCTCAACTTATCAATTTTATTAAAAACAACAAGCGTAGGTTTATGATCTGCCTTCAATTCTGCCAATGTTTCATTTACAGTTTGCATATGCTGCTCAAAATCCGGATGGGACAAATCGACAACATGAATCAATATATCTGCCTCTCTTGCTTCATCCAAAGTAGATTTAAAACTCTCTACAAGTCTGTGAGGAAGCTTTCTGATAAAGCCAACCGTATCCGATAATAAAAAAGTGATTTGATTAATAACAACATTTCGGACTGTTGTATCGAGGGTGGCAAATAGCTTATCTTCAGCAAAAACATTGGATTTGCTTAACATATTCATGATAGTCGACTTTCCTGCATTGGTATATCCAACCAAGGAAACTCTCACTTTTTGTGCGCGGTTTTTTCGTTGAACTTTATTTTGCTTATCAATGGCTATTAGTTTCTTTTTAAGAAGAGATATCTTACTTCTGATTATCCGCCTATCGGTTTCAATTTCAGTTTCTCCCGGCCCTCTTAATCCTATTCCTCCTTTTTGACGCTCCAAGTGAGTCCACATACCAATTAAGCGAGGCAATAAATATTCATATTGTGCCAGTTCTACTTGTGCTTTTGATTGTGCAGTTTGCGCGCGTTTTGCAAAAATATCCAGTATTAAATTGGTTCTGTCAATAATACGGCATTCCAATTCTTTTTCAATATTTCTAATTTGGTTAGGCCCTAATTCATCATCAAAAACAACCAATGATACTTCATTTTCAATAACAAACTCCTTTATTTCCTCTAGTTTGCCGGGACCAACAAAAGTCCGGCTATTTGGTTTATCCCGTCTTTGTGTAAAACGGCCCATCACTTTTGCACCAGCAGTAAACGCCAGAAAAGCCAGTTCCTCCAAATTTTCCTTAATAATTTCCTCTCTTTCCTTTTGTTTTATTATCCCAACCAAAACCACTTTGTCAACCATATAACATCTATTAATTCATCTGCGAATTTAGTCGAATAAAGAAAGTGTATCTAATTGAAAGCATATTTATTGCTTATTCAATTATTTCGTCCACTCAGAGTCTCCACTTTATGAGGCATGCTTACATTCAAAAATTTGAGGTGTGACTCTGAGAGCAGAAGACAATTAAATCATATTGCTATTTATTGATTATTTTCTTTATTTTTGGTAAAGTATTTTCTTTCAAAAAACATCTCAATTTCAAGATTATGACTTCAAAAATTATTCTTTTAGGTAAACAAATTACCCCCCCATTTTTATATTGCTGATTTTCTGCACTTTACAGGCTAACAGCATGGCACAATGTGATAGCTTGGTTGACAATCAAAAACTTACTGGAACATTTGATACTGGTGGTGGTAACAAAAATGAATTTTTCAAAGGATTGGTTCCTCATTGGAAAAAAGTTCTGGGAACTCCTGATTTAGTAAGTTTAGCAGTAAGTTCACCTAGTGCTGGTCGAGTTGGATCATGGCATTGTAATTATCATGAAGCATTTTATCAGCCTCCTCCATTGCCTTGTCCAACTGCTGGGTTGTTTACCCCTCCAGCGGACCCACCCAATTCCTGTCCGCTGCCATATCATTGACCTTTCTCCTTATGTGGACGTTTTCCTGTCTCAACACCCCCTTTGGTGTCCTAACCTAGTGTGTAGAAGGGCTTATTGGGAAAGTGGAGATCCAGACGCCCCTTATTTTGGGAAATTGCTTTATAATAATACATTCGATGGTGATGGAGGAACGCCACCTTGTTATACGATTACTCCACATGATAATTACAGATAATTAAAATAAAATGCTATGAAAAAAATAATGATATTAATATTACTGGTTAACAGCTTATTTGCACATGCGCAGTGGAGCGATATCACACCAAAGCAATGGGGATCAGGGGGGTGGCCTCAAATGTTAGATAGCCTTAATTTTTATTGTATAACCGGAGATACCGTTTCACCATGGCAAGCAATGATCATAAAAACTGAAGATGGAGGTAA
>Ga0233431_1005139_pt1 | contig 13112 bp, 7 predicted proteins | sample SI_118_April2016_FD_179867 | JGI IMG/M metagenome (GOLD analysis project Ga0233431, IMG submission 179867) | Seawater microbial communities from Saanich Inlet, British Columbia, Canada - SI_118_April2016_200_MG | ecosystem: Environmental > Aquatic > Marine > Inlet | place: Canada: British...
TGTTGCCTGCGGTGCCAATTGCGCGTTTGCCAATCGCCACATGATTGCTCATCTGGTCAGGCAGGCGATAGAGGGAGTGGTTGGCACTAAGGCATCTGACATCCGGACGATTTATGACATCGGTCACAACAACGCGAAATTCGAGACACACAACGTCGATGGTGTGGACAGGCAGCTTCTTGTTCATCGAAAGGGAGCCACTCGTGCCTTCGGCCCAAACCGGGATGAATCGCCAGCAGCCTATCGAGAAGTCGGCCACCCTATCATCGTCGGAGGAACCATGGGGACGGCATCCTACGTATTGAGAGGAACAGACGCTGGCATGGCCAAGACATTCGGAAGTGGCATCCACGGAGCAGGCCGCGCCCTATCTCGCAAGAAGGCAGCCAAGAAGTACTGGGGAGAGACCGTCAAAGCCGATTTAGCCTCACAGGAAATTCATCTCTGGACCCACTCCATGCGCGGCGTTGCTGAAGAAGCGCCCGGTGCCTACAAAGACATCGAACAGGTCGTTCGGGCCTCTGCTGCATCAGGCATCACTGAGCCGGTTGCCAGACTACGCCCATTGGCAGTGATCAAGGGCTAGGAAAGAGATACGGGATCGACGCGGACATCAGGCTGGTCCGATTTCCCGGAGTCAGAAGCGCGTCGATGCTGGGCAAAGGCTTGTGTGTGTTTGGCGATGGCGCGGGCAAGCTTTTCTGGATCATGCTTCACTGTATCCTTGCCCCCCCAATGTGCTGTGCCCAACATTTCCTCTCGTATGGGTTCGAGGCCGTAATCATTGGATTGCCCAAGATCGTCGGCTACGGGTTCAGCTTCCTCATGCTTGTACTTGGAGAGAAAATCTGTGCTCGGTCGCTCGGAGTTGATCAGCAAGTGATCGAATCGCGAGAGCTGGATGTACGCATTGAGCATTTGTAGATGCTCGCTCAGCGAGAGACGATCCGTCTCCCCATGTTGGGTCATCAAATTGGCCACCAGTAGCTTTTCGGCGCCTGCCTCTTCGATGGCTGTGGCAACGCCTTCGATGAGCAGATTGGGAATGAGACTCGTGAATAGACTGCCTGGTCCCAACAGAATCAGATCAGCCTCGTTGATTGCATCCAAAACAGATGCATAGGGCGTCACATGCTCTGGGAGCAATGCCATTTGTTGAATTCGCCGCGGGTCAGAGACAATCTGCGACTCGCCGGTGATCGTCGAGCCGTCATCCATGGTGGCTATGAGCTGGGCGTTGTCCAGCGTGGCGGGCAAGACACGGCCACGGATATTGAGGAAGTGGCTCATGGCCTCAATGGCTCGATCAAAACTACCTGTTGCCTGTTCAAGGCCTACGAGCAGAAGATTCCCCAGGGCATGACCAGCCAATTCCTCGGGCGCATGGAGTCGATACTGGAAGTACTCGGACAACTGCTCTTCGTCTTCAGCCAGGGCTAGCAAGCAGTTTCGCACATCGCCCGGCGGTAGCACATCGGTCTGCTCGCGCAAGCGTCCAGAGCTGCCGCCGTTGTCCATGACTGCGACTACTGCGGTGATGTTTGTCGTTACCTGTTTCAATCCGCGTAGCAGTGTGGATAGACCTGTTCCACCACCGACTGCAACAACCTTGGGGCCACGATCGAGAATCCTTCTTCGATAGATGATCGCCGATGCCTTCTCAGACTCCGATTCACGGGGCGCCAATGCCTTGGCTACGGATCGCACTAGATGAACTAGAGAAAGGGAGAATCCCGCCAACCCAGCCAGGATCATTAGAACTGCGACGAAATGGGAGGTGAAAGAACTCATAGGAATTGTTCGGTACAGAACGCGGGCTGCATCCACGCCAAATGCATACAGCGCAGCAGCCACGATGAGCGCCATTGAGACGAAGGCGAGGGCGATCCACCGCTTGATGCGTAATCCTGGCATGAGCCATCTGATGATCCTGTACCTGGTGGGCCTCATGTTCGACTTCCATTCCGCATGGCTACTTCCAGGACTCCTGTCAATGCACACAAAGTGGCTCGGAGCCGTTCGCTCGGGGTAACACAGAATCGGGAATCCGCGAGCACAGTCACACTGCCCAAGGTATCGACGATATTGATACGAACAGGTGCCTTGCCAGGATGCTGCTGCAGTGTCTGTGCCAGCTCGGTGAGCTGAGGCTTGGATAGGTCAGCACCGTCTAGCTTGAGCGTTACCGCAAGACGGGCTCGCTCGGGCAGCTTTGATAACGGGAAGACGTCTTCGGCGACCAAATTGATGTCGCCGTTTCGTAGGCCAGCTGTTACGGTCAAGCCGATCAATGAATTGTCTTCAATCAATCCATTTGAGGCATCAAGAACCTCCTGGAAGAAGGTCACCTCGGCTTCACCGTTGCCGTCCTCAAGGACAACAAATGCCATCTGGCTGCCCCTCTTGGTATCAATGCGCCGCAACGACTTAATGCGTCCGCCAATGAGAACCTTCTGCTCGGGAGTCAAGTCTCCCACACTCTTCAGGTTCAGACAGTAGAGTTGGAGGTTTTCGGCAAACTCGTCCAGAGGATGTGCAGTCAAATAAAGACCCAGCAATTCCTTCTCAAAGGTGAGTAAGTCCCTCTTGTCAAACTCCTCTTCTGTAATGCTAGGATCAGGTAGCGCAGTCTTCTCCTCGCCGAAGAAAGACGTCTGTCCGGTAAGTGATTCTCGCCGCGCCGTCTGCATTAGCTCAAGGCCTTCACCAAGATGTCGCAGCAAGCCACGTCGTGAGGAGCCCGATTGATCGAAAGAACCTGACTTGATGAGGGACTCCAATGACTCGCGATCCAATCCCTCTTCCTTCACCTTGCGACACAGATCAAAGAATGATTCAAAGTCCCCTTCACGCGCCTTCACTATCGATTCGACAGCTCCCTTGCCCACATGTTTGATTGCACTGAACCCGAACCGGATCTTGTCGCCCTCGATGGGCGTGAATTCGCCTCGGGATTCGTTGATATCCGGACGCAGTATCTCGATTCCCATCTCTTTGCATTCATCGACATAGCCAGCAATCTTGTCCAAGTCCCCGTTGACACTCGTCAGCAAGCTGGCCATGAAGTGGGTTGGGTAGTTGGCTTTGAGGTAAGCAGTCCAATAGGAGACGAAGGCATAGGCTGTCGTATGCGATTTGTTGAATCCATAGCGCGAGAATTTTTCCATGTCGTCAAACGCTAGATCCGCGATTTTCTTGCTTACACCTAGGCCTAGACAACCCTCGACGAACTTGATACGAAGGCTAGCCATGAGCGCCTTGTCCTTCTTGCCCATCGCCTTGCGAAGGATGTCTGCCTGGGCAAGCGTGAAGCCCGCCAGCGCACGTGCCATCAACATGATCTGGTCCTGATAGATAGGCAAGCCATAGGTGTCTTCAAGAACGGCTTTCAGAGAAGGATGCGGATAGGTGACGGGGCGATTTCCGTTGCGACGTTCAACATAGTCATCGGTCATGCCGCTTTCCAATGGGCCTGGTCGATACAGTGCAAGCAAAGCAATCAGGTCCTCAAACCGATCAGGCTGAATTCGTCGGATGAGGTTGGTCATCCCCGTGCTTTCAAGCTGAAAGATGCCGGACGTCTTACCCTCGCAGAGCATCTGGAAGGTGGCTTTGTCATCCAGAGGAATGGACTCTACGCAGATCTCAACACCCGCATATTTCTTAAGCCCCTCCCGCGCCTCGTCAATCAGCGTTAGGTTGCGAAGTCCAAGGAAATCAAACTTCAGGAGCCCAACGGCCTCGACGTCATTCATGTCAAACTGAGTAACGAATTCGCCTTCACCTAGGCGAAGCAGTGGCACATGGGCGGACAACGAATCCGGAGCGATGACCACACCCGCCGCATGTGTGGAGGAGTTGCGCGTCAAACCTTCCAATCGCAATCCTATTTCGATGAGCTGCTTAATCTCTGGATTCGAGTTCCGCAGTTCCTTGAGTTCGGCGACCTTGTCAGCAGCTACAGCCAGGCCCCAGCCAAACGGAATGAGCTTGGCGACACGATCTGTTTCCGAATAGGGGATTCCCAAGACGCGCCCGACGTCGCGAACAACGGAACGGGCGGCCATGCGATCATAGGTGGCTATCTGTGCGATCCTCGTCCACCACTTCTCGCCCCCGTACTTGTGTCGCACGTAATCAATGACCTTGTCGCGACCTTTGACACAGAAGTCGATATCAAAGTCAGGCATGCTAATACGATCAGGATTGAGGAAACGCTCAAAAATGAGGTTGTACTTCAGCGGATCGACGGTCGTGATGTCGAGACAATAGGACACCAGGCTTCCTGCAGCTGAACCTCGACCGGGTCCGACTGATATCCCATTCTCTTTCGAGTATTTGACGAAATCCCACACGATAAGAAAGTAAGTGCTGTAATCCATCTTCTGGATGACTGCCAGCTCATACTCCAGTCGCTCCTTGATCGTCTCATCGATCTCTGGATAGCGTTTCGCTGCCCCTTCATAGGCCAAGTCCCGCAAATAGGCGTCAGCGGACTCTTCCTCCTCAGGAATCTCAAACGGAGGGATCATCGAATGGTCGAATGACAACTCAAGCGCACAGCGATCGGCGATGAGGCGGGTATTGGCTATGGCCTCTGGCCATTCAGCGAATGTCTCCTCCATCTCCTCGCCAGAGCGAAAATGATAGCCTTCGCCATCGAATTGACGATGGTCTGGATCATTCAGCGTCTTGTTGGCACGGATGTTGAGAAGCACCTCATGAGCCAATCGATCCTCAACAGTGAGGTAATGAACGTCGCAAGTTGCCACGAGAGGAATCTCAGTCTCGCGTGCCAACGCAACAAGGTCAGCCCGGATCTTGCTGTCTCGCTCTGTACGGTGATCCTGGATTTCGATATAGAAATTACCCTTGCCGAATAGCTCTTCATATTCACGAGCTACTGTGATGGCTGCGTCTCTCTGTCCTGCTTTTAGCAATTTAGGAATCTCACCCGACTCACAGGCTGAGAGCGCAATCAGACCTTCGGAATGCTCTCGGAGCAACTGTTTGTCAGCTCTTGGACGGTAGTAGAAGCCCTCAGTATGCGCGCAACTGACAATTTGCAGCAGGTTGCGGTAGCCAACCTCATTCTCTGCTAGCAAGACAAGGTGGAAGAAACGCTGTCCCGCCTTCCCGGATCGCTCTGTCCGATCCCCTGGAGCAACGTAAATCTCGCAGCCAATAATCGGCTTAATATTCCGGCTAACAGCTTGGCGATAAAACTTGATAACACCGCTCATCACGCCGTGATCTGTGAGAGCGATCGAGTCCATCTCGAGTTCCTCAGCTCGATCTAGCAGTTTGGATATCTTGCATGATGAATCGAGGATGCTGTATTCAGAATGCACATGGAGATGAACGAACGGACTCGCCAAGTTATTCCCCCTCACTCGATGAATCGTCTGCTTTGTTGATGAAGATGACCCGCTCTTCGCCAGGCAACACCCACCCAAGTTGCCTGTGAACAGCATCTTTGATTGCAGACAAGTCATCTTGACTCGCCAGCTGGGTTTCCAAGTTCTCACGCTCAATCCATGCTTGCTCGTAGGCAATCTGGGATGACGCCATCTGCTGACGAAGATCACGAATGCGCAGGCCGCGCGTTGTGAATAGCAGAACACCGCCCCCAACAACGATCGCGCAACACAGCAGAATCCAACGAGGTCTGCTGCGTTGCGCGCGTTTGCGACGGTGCGAATACTCGCCCGCCGAACGGGCGTGCCGTCCCCCTATCATGAATCCCCCCGGATGTTAGCTACGGAGTGAACCGCGTCGGCCATTCGGCCAGCGGCAATTCGTGCTCATCCTCGATTCTCACCAGCTGATTATACTTCGCCACCCTCTCTGAACGGGACATTGAACCACTCTTAATCTGCCCACAGTTTGTACCCACTGCTAGGTCTGCAATTGACGTATCCTCAGTCTCGCCTGATCGGTGTGACACGACACTGGTATATCCAGCGAAGTGGGCGATATCCATAGTCTCAAGCGTTTCAGACACGGTTCCGATCTGATTGAGCTTAATCAGGATCGAGTTGGCGAATCCCATCTCGATGCCTTGCTTCAGGAGTGTCGGATTGGTAACGAATACATCATCACCGACGATCTGGACCTTGCTCCCAAGTCGATCCGTCAACAGCTTCCAGCCTTCCTTGTCTTCTTCGCCCACACCGTCTTCGATGGAGTAGATCGGAAATTCCTTGACCCAGCCTTCGTAGGTTTGGACCAATTCCTCTGAGCTAATCGAGTTCACATTTCCGTCAACAGTGAACTGATAGGCGCCGTTCTTGAGGAACGAGGTAGCAGCCACATCAAGAGCAATGGCAACATCAGCGCCCGGGCGATACCCAGATTTCTCGATAGCTTCAACCAACAAGGACAACGCGAGTCGATTGTCTTCCAGATTGGGTGCGAATCCGCCCTCATCTCCAACAGATGTAGCCAAACCTTTCGCTTTAAGAATGCCCTTCAAGGTATGGAAGATCTCTGAGCAGGCTCGAACAGCTTCACGGAACGAAGTCACGCCAACAGGAAGCAACATGAATTCTTGAACGTCAACATTGTTGTCGGCATGTTCGCCACCATTAAGTACGTTCATCATTGGAATTGGCATTCGTACTGCACGTGTTCCCGAGAGATAGCGGAAAAACGGCAAACCTAGCAAGTCGGAAGCTGCGCGTGCTGTGGCTAGCGAAACTGCCAGCATGGCATTGGCTCCAAGGCGAGCTTTGTTCTCTGTACCATCTAGTTCAATGAGAAGTCGATCGATTTCAGGCTGATCGAGACCGTTGCGGCCGAGCAACAGAGGCTCGATTTCATCGTGGATATTGGCAATGGCCTTGGTGACTCCGCGTCCGTGAAAGACTCGATCGTCGCCATCACGAAGCTCGTGCGCCTCGAATTTCCCCTTGGAAGCGCCGGACGGAACAGCTGCGCGTCCAAAGCCGCCATCCTCTAGGTAAACGTCGGCTTCGATGGTCGGATTGCCACGGGAATCAAGAATCTGTCTCGCTTCTATGCCTTCAATGAACATCTGAGTATCACTCCCTTATCTATTGGCTTCAGTATAGTGAGCGGCAGTGGATGCAGCAACGGACAGTTTGCGCCCTTAGCGAACGGCATCGATAATCCGTTGAGAAAGTAGACAAAGGAGAAAACGATGAAGGTTTCGGAACTACGAACTCGCTATCTTGAGTTCTTTGCCGCGCGTGACCACAAGAAGCTGCCAAGCTCGCCCTTGGTGCCCAACGACCCCACCCTGCTATTCACTTCGGCTGGCATGGTGCAGTTCAAGGATTACTTCGCTGGGCACGCGGCTGCTCCGCATCCGCGAGTCGTGACGTGTCAGAAGTGTTTTCGAACCACGGACATCGAAAACGTCGGCAAGACGGCATTTCATCAGACATTCTTTGAGATGCTGGGCAATTTCTCCTTTGGCGATTACTTCAAAGAAGGCGGTATTACGATGCAGTGGGAGTTCCTCGTCAAGGAGCTGGGCATTGAGGAATCCAAGCTCTGGGTTTCGATTTATCTAGACGATGACGAAGCCTACGACATATGGCGGGACGTGGTCGGCGTTCCAGCGGATCGGATCGTTCGTCTTGGGAAAGAACACAACTGGTGGGGTCCGGTCGGCAATTCAGGCCCCTGTGGACCTGATTCCGAGATCCATTACGACAACGGGATTGAGGCCGGATGCGGCGACCCTGATTGTCTAGGTCCGGCGTGTGATTGTGATCGATTCTCCGAAATGGGGAATGTCGTCTTCATGCAATACGATGCTCAAGAAGATGGAACGCTCATACCTTTGGCCAAGAAATGCATCGACACAGGCATGGGACTTGAGCGAATGGCGGCAACGCTCCAACACGCGGAGACCAACTACGAAACAGACATATTTCGTCCAATTCTCGATGCCATTGAGGTAGCCAGCCCCCGTACCTTGACCCACGGCGATCAGGTTCACAGAAACACGATTGCCGACCATGTTCGCGCTGTGCTGTTCCTGCTGTCTGAGGGGCTTATGCCATCCAATGAGCGGCAGGGCTACGTCTTGCGCCGCATCTTGCGCAGGGCGATCCGAGCTGGAGAACATCTTGAACTGGCACATGGATCCTTGGCGACATTCATTGAGCCGGTGATCGACACGATGGGCGTCACCTATCCAGAGATTATCGACTCTCGAGATCTTGCGCATCGTTTGATTACGCGTGAAGAAGAGACGTTCCGTCGCACACTACGTGACGGGGAGCGTCGCTTGAACAAAGTGCTCGATGAGCTGAAGGCTTCAGGCGAAACAATTCTTCCTGGAGATACTGCGTTCGAGTTGAACGACACGTACGGGTTCCCGCTGGAGATGACGCAGGAGATTGCAGGGGATCGCGGATTCGGGATCGATCTCCCTGGCTACACAGCGGCGCTCGAACAGCAGCGTATCAGGTCCAGGCGCAGCACCGAAGAAGATCAACTCGATAGCCAGGTCAAGGAAGCGCAAGAGGGCAGCGAGACACAGTTCCTTGGATACGATTGCCTCGATAACACAGCCAAGGTTCTGCAAGCCATCCCCGATACGGACGGAGATGGAAGCAGCCTTCGGGCAATCATTGTGGATCGAACGCCGTTCTACGCTGCCAGTGGTGGACAGGTTTCCGACACGGGGATTGTTGAGAACCTTTCACTTCCCGGGCAGAAATCCCGCATCTTCGAAGTTGTCAAGATTGCGAATGGGCCTTCAATTCACGAGCTTGAAGATAAGAGTGCTGTGTTCCGTCCTGGCGATGAGGTGCGCCTCGTTGTTGATGCAGGACGGCGAGATCGCATTCGCCGCAACCATACTGCCACCCATATCTTGCATTCAGCATTGCGCAGCGTCTTAGGCCAGCACGTCAAACAAGCGGGTTCTTTGGTCAATGACGTAGAGCTGCGCTTCGACTTCTCCCATTTCGAGAAGATGACTGAAGTGCAGATGCATCAAATTGAAGACCTTTCCAATGCTGCTGTACTTGCCGATCACCTCGTGACGACAGATCTACTGGCTCCAGAGCAGGCGACGGCATCAGGCGCTATTGGATTGTTCGAGGATGAGTACAGGGGCAAGTCCGAAGTTCGCGTTGTCAGCGTAGGCGATGCCAGCAAGGAGTTGTGTGCCGGAACCCACGTCTCTCGGTCAGGAGAGATTGGATTGATCAAGATCGTCTCTGAAGAAAGTATCGCTTCAGGCACTCGCCGACTTCGAGCCATTACCGGTGGCCACTTGCTCGATTACCTGAGAGAAAAAGACGCATTCCAGCACCTCATGCACGAGCAGCTAGGTGACGATCCCGTCGCAGGCATTGCACAGCTGCGCTCCCAAGTTGAGGCGCTGACAAGTCAGCTCGAAGCTTTCGTGGGCGACCGTCTAAGAGCAATGGCTCAGCAGATTGCTGAGACTGACACTCCAGTAGGAGAAAACCATCTGGTGGTTGCCCGAGCCGATCTGCCAGGCGACCAACTGAAGCAGTTGGCTGACCTTATTGAAGAGGTGCGACAGCCAGCCGTCATCATCCTTGCAGGCGAGTCGTCAGGTCGAGCGCTGGTGGTCTGCAAGGTCTCCAAGGGCATCCAGGGTGTTCGTGCAGGCGACGTGGTGAAGACGATGTCTCAGGCTTTGGGCGGCGGCGGCGGTGGGGCTCCCCATTTCGCGCAGGGTGGCGGTCAAGACACATCCAAGATCGATGCCGTGTTACAAATAGCTGGGGATGAGATTGGCCAACAGCTTGCCGAGTGAGCCGGGAACCCATCAATAGGCAAAGAATACGTCCCAGACGAGGGTCTGGGACGTTTCCATGTCTACAGCAGATTGAAACTCTCTAGGTGGGTAGATTGAGTGGCATGCACACATACAAGAATCCATGATCCGCTGCTGAAAGCTTCTCACCTGCAGGTTCCATCAAGGCTGGCTGCAACGGCGATGCTAACCAGAACCCGACTTCATCCGATGCCAAGTGCTTGAGCCCATCAATCACCATGTTGGCGTTGAAGGAAATCTGAATACCTTCAGTCGGCGCATTCTGCAACCGCACGCGTTCTTCTGCTTCGCCCTTGTCTCGGGATGATGAAGCGATGACGACTGCCGATTCGTTAGGCGTAGCTTTCAGTGAGATGGCCCCCGAGTCTTCGGCTGCCGTAATCACAATACGCTGCAGGGATTCCAGCAACGACTTGCGATCAAAGACGAGAGAGATCTGGTGGTCTTTGGGAATGAGACGATCGAAATCCGGGAATTCTTCAGCAATCGTGCGCGCCATGAAGGTCACGCCTGCGGCTTGGAAGAACAACTGGCCTTCACCTTTGTAGACATCGACGGTATCAACTGGGAGCTGTGAGAGAACGCGATCGAGATCCATCAACACACTGCCGTCAATGAGGAATTCCACTTCTTCCTGGATGTCTCGGATCTCGATCGTCTTCATCGCCAGTCGATAGCCGTCAGTGGTTACCAGCTTCAGATGATCAGACTTGAATAGCAGATTCACGCCTGTCAGATTCAGCCGCGTCGTTTGCCCTGCCTTCTTTGCAGCAAAGACCGTTTGGTTCAGTCCGCGTTGAAATTGCGAAATCGTGACTGACGCCATCTTGGTGCTCGGCGGGGGTGCAATCTCTGGATAGTCGTCAGAGGACAGTGTGGGAAGATCAAATGTGACTTCGCCGCAACGAACCTGAATCGAAGTCCCCTCGTTTGGCTTGCTGGTCAAGCTGATGCGTTCGTCAGCAGGAAGATGAGACGCAATCTGGTTGAATACGGCGCCATTGAGAACGACAGACTCGTCTCCGTCCTTATTCTCGATCGGAATCTCGCAACAAACGGCTCGCTCCAAATCCGTCGCCTGCAATCGAAGCTGGCTACCCACGATCTCAAGCTTTAAACCCGCAAGAATAGGCATGCTGCTTCGAGTACCCAGAGCGTGACTGGCCAATCGTACGCCGGACACAAGATCGTTTTTCAAGCAGATAAAATCCATTGCTCCCCCTATTCCACACAAGCAACGCCGATTCCCGTGCCTCGATCCATTCGATACCTGACAGAGTCAGACTTGAAGATATCGTGCCACATTCTCCGCAATTTCGCCAAGCGCTCGCATGTCATCGTGCGGCAATCTCTCTGTTGAGTAATCGTCAAGGACGCGTCGAAAGCCATTGCTGAGAATGAAGTCGCATCGGGAGAGGTTCATCTGACTATTGCGCAGACGTGATTCGCCAGGGTTCAACAGATAACGCCCCAGACGTGTGTCTGGGGCGTCTGCATATCTAGATCGTGAGAGAACGCCTACTGGCTCAGATTGACGGGCATGCACACGTACAAGAATCCGTTGTCCGATGCTGGGATCTTGTCTCCGGCTGGCTCCATCAAGGCGGCCTGTAGTGGCGCCGCCAACCAGAACCCGACTTCATCAGAAGCCAGATGCTTCAGGCCCTCAATCACCAAGTTGGCGTTAAAGGAAATCTGGATACCTTCAGTCGGCACATTCTGCAACCGCACGCGTTCTTCAGCCTCTCCCTTGTCGCGAGACGAGGAAGCAACGACAACTGCCGATTCTTCGGGTGTGGCCTTCATTGAGATGGCCCCAGAATCTTCAGCTGCTGTAATCTCAATGCGCTGCAGGGCTTCCAGCAGTGATTTGCGGTCAAACACCAGTGAGATCTGATTGTTCTTAGGAATCACGCGGTCGAAATCCGGGAACTCCTCGGCAATCGTACGCGCCATAAATGTCACGCCTGCCGCTTGGAAGAATAGCTGGCCTTCACCCTTGTAAATGTCAACGGTGTCAGCCTGAAGCTGTGAAAGGACGCGATCCAGATCAGTCAACACACTGGCATCAATGAGAAACTCTGCTTCCTCTCGAATATCCTGAATATCGATCGTCTTCATGGCTAGTCGATATCCGTCTGTGGTCACCAGCTTGAGATGATCGGACTTGAATACCAAGTTCACGCCAGTCAAGCTGAGTCTTGTCGTTTGTCCTGCTTTCTTGGCAGCAAACACGGTCTGGTTTAGCCCTCGCTGAAACTGCGAAATCGTGACTGACGCCATCTTGGTGCTCGGCAGGGGTGCAATTTCTGGATAGTCATCCGTGGGCAATGTGGGAAGATCGAATGTCACCTCGCCACAGCGAACCTGAATCGAGGACCCATCGTCAGCCTTGCTGGTGAGGCTAATACGGTCATCTGCAGGGAGATGGGACGCAATCTGGTTGAATACTGAACCGTTGAGAACGACGGATTCGTCTCCACCTTTGTTCTCGATCGGGATTTCGCACCGAACAGCGCGCTCCAGGTCCGTTGCTTGCAATCGGAGTTGGTTGCCCACAATCTCGAGCTTCAAGCCCGCAAGAATAGGCATGCTGCTTCGTGTACCCAGGGCGTGACTGGCCAGTCGCACGCCAAACACAAGATCATTCTTCAAACACACAAGATCCATTGATCCTCCCCCTTAGCAAAGGAACGTCGATTGCCATGTTACTCCATCCATTCAGTGGCTGACAAAATCAGACTTGGAGATAACGTGCCACATCCTCTGCGATCTCGCCAAGAGGCCGATCTCCGTCAATCACGACAGCGTTGGGATCCTTGGCAACAAGCTCTAGAAAGCCTTGCCGTACGCGTCGATGGAATTCCACAGCCTCGATTTCAATTCGATCATGCTCAGTCGTCTTTCTCTGAATGGCTGTTTCAGCAGTGATGTCAATGAGAAACGTCACGTGTGGTTTGAGCCCTGCGGTGGCATGCTCATTGAGGCTTTCTATCAGCCGCAAATCAATACCTCGGCCATAGCCCTGATACGCCTCGCTGGACATGCGATAGCGCGAAACAATCACCGTCTTGCCTGCATCCAAAGCGGGTCGAATGATCTCATGCGTGTTCTGTGCACGGCTAATCATGAAGAGCAGCAACTCGGAAAAAGGTAGCATCGCGGAGAGCTCGCCAGGTTTGGAGAGCACAATCGATCGGGCAGCTTCTCCAATCGTCGTCCCTCCGGGTTCCACAGTGCTCACAACCGAATGCCCCCGATTTTGCAATCGTTTGAGGAGCAGCCTCGCTTGAGTGGATTTTCCCGAAGTATCAATGCCTTC
>Ga0233431_1005142_pt1 | contig 13109 bp, 11 predicted proteins | sample SI_118_April2016_FD_179867 | JGI IMG/M metagenome (GOLD analysis project Ga0233431, IMG submission 179867) | Seawater microbial communities from Saanich Inlet, British Columbia, Canada - SI_118_April2016_200_MG | ecosystem: Environmental > Aquatic > Marine > Inlet | place: Canada: British...
TCTGAAACTATCAATTCGGCTTTTTATAGCCAAAAACCTATAATAAACTTCTTCAACAATAAGTGTGTCATTTCGTTGATATTCAGACCGCTTAATACTAATTATTTCATCTTTTCTAATTCGAATATAGTTTTGATTTTTTTGAATTGTATCAACATATTTTCTCTCTATTTTATATAATTGATCATATTGGTCATAATAGCTGGCTTCTTTTTCAAGTATTTGAGCAGCCATGTTTTGAATAAAAAACAGTAAAATAAATAATAGATAGATTTTTTTCATCTGTACTAACTATTGAAATATCCATAATAGAACATTCGTATCTACTCCTTTTAATTTATCATCCAGCACACGCATAAAATCATTTGAAACAGCAGGGCAGCCCCATCCTTCAGGAGAACCACTTGGATATATTTCTGTATCACTCAGCATTTCCCAGCCATGTAATACGATCTGCCGTGCATTGGCATTGTTGTTTGTAGCTTCTAATCCATATAATTGGTAGTTTACATTAATCCCCCAATTACTCCAGCCACAGCTACCGATTTTGTATTTTCCTAGCGAAGAACAATGGCTCCCATGTGCATTACTAAATTCAGGATTATCGGCAGTGTAGTCTTCTCCCCAAGGATTTCCACAACAACCATGGCTGCATAAACCCTGACTCATGATTGTATCTTTTTCAAAATCCCAAATAAAGAGGCGATTCTTGCCAGAATGAATATGCATGTCTAATAGTAAACAGAATTCAGTGTTAAGATGATTTGTTTTACAATAGTCCAGTGCTTGTTCAGCTTTTGGTCTGATTGTTTGGCTAGGATTTTCCTTCACGAATGCCAAATTTATAGTTTGATTTTGGAAGTTGAGAAAAAGTGATGTTAGAATGATAAGGAATAGGATTCTTTTCATGCTTGCTAAAAGTCTTTTAATACTAACTCAAGTTGTTCTTTATTATTTTGATTATTCAAAAAAATGATTCGTTATCGTTTGAACTTTGACTTCCTTCATTCCATTCTTAATTTGTGTTTTTAATGTGTTGGGTGGATGGACTAATTATAGAAATGCGTGTGAAATATCTGTGGATTAACTGTCAAAACTTTGCTGTATTATTAGGTATATTTGCTGCTTAATAGAAACATGGAATGAGCGATTTTATTAAACATGAATGCGGTATTGCTCTCATCAGGTTACGAAAACCATTGAGCTATTACAAAGAAAAGTACAAGTCTCCCTTGTATGCTCTTAACAAGCTTTATGTGCTCATGGAAAAGCAACATAACAGAGGACAAGATGGTGCAGGAATTGGTGTCGTAAATTTTGATCTTCCACAGGGAAAACAATACATATACAGAAATCGTTCAATTACGGATACTCCCATAATGGATTTATTCAATTCTATGTTTACTGAGTTTTCTGATTTTCAATCTAAATCGGCACTTAACGACATTCAATTGATGAAGGAGAACTTACCTTTCATGGGTGAATTGTTGTTGGGACATTTGAGGTATGGTACACATGGAGGGAACGACATTCGGTTTGTTCATCCTGTATATCGACCTAATAATTATAAAACAAAAAGCCTGATGTTGGCAGGTAATTTCAATATGACCAACAATAAGGAATTGTTTGATAAATTGGTGGAATTAGGCCAATATCCTATTAGTTTTACGGATACGATTACTGTTCTTGAAAAAATTGGACATTTTTTAGAAAGCGAAAACGAATACTTGTACAAACAGTATAAGGAACAAGGTTATAATCAAAAGGATATTACAGATTTAATAGCTAAAAACTTATCCTTGGAATATATTTTAACACGTTCTGCCCGTGATTTTGATGGAGGATATACCATTGCTGGCTTAATCGGCCATGGTGATGCTTTTGTTTTACGCGATCCTTCTGGCATACGACCTGCTTTTTATTACCAGGATGAGGAAGTAGTTGTTGTTGCCTCTGAAAAACCAGCCATTCGAACTGCCTTTAATTTACCTTATCAGGATATTCATGAGGTAGAACCCGGACATGCATTGATTATTAAAAAGAACGGTGAATTAAGTCAAATAAAGGTTGTTGAGAAAAGAGAACGAAAATCCTGTTCCTTTGAGCGCATTTATTTCAGTCGAGGAACTGATGAAGATATATACAGAGAAAGAAAAAAATTAGGTCAGTTTCTGGCTCCAAAAGTATTGGAAGATATTAATTATGATATTGATAATACAGTATTTTCATACATCCCCAATACGGCTGAATTCGCTTTTCTTGGTTTGATTGAAGGATTGAATGACTATCTGGATGAAAATAAGAAAAAAGAAATAATGGCATTAGAAGGATGCGACTCTGTTCAATTGAATAAAATATTATCCAAAAGAGTTCGTGTTGAGAAAATTGCAGTGAAGGATACTAAAATAAGAACCTTTATTACAGAGGATAAAAGCAGAACAGATTTAGTAAGTCATGTGTATGACAGCACTTATGGTATTATTAAAACAAGAAAAGATTCGTTGGTTATTTTGGATGATTCTGTTGTAAGAGGCACCACCTTGAAAGAAAGTATCATTTCATTGTTAGATAGACTTGAACCTAAAAGGATAATCATTGTTTCTTCAGCACCTCAAATCCGATACCCCGATTGTTATGGCATTGACATGTCGAAATTGAAGGATTTTGTTGCTTTCAGAGCAGCAATTGAATTGTTGAAAGATCATGGTAAAGAGTTTGTAATCAGAGATGTATATCGAAAATGCAAAGAAGAATCGAAAGAGCTTTCTGAAAATACAGTAAATCATGTCAAGGAGATTTATAAGCATTTTAGTGCTGAAGAAATAAGCAAAAAGATTAGTGAATTAGTGACACCTGAGGATATGCGTGGAGAATTAAGTATTATTTATCAGGATATTGAAACCTTGCATCGGGCAATCCCAGATCATAAAGGGGATTGGTATTTTACAGGGAATTATCCAACACCTGGAGGTAGTAAAGTGGCAAATCAATCTTTTGTCAATTATTTTGAAGGAAGAGATGCCAGAGCATATTAATGAATCAATTTAATTAAGTGGAATGCTGACAAAATTGGACCAACTATTTGATTTAGTAAAAGATAAAGAAATTAAAACGGTAGTGGTAGCCGCAGCCGAGGATCTTCATGTAATGGAAGCTATTCAAAAGGCTATTGAGAAAAAAATCATCAATGCAGTTTTAGTTGGTCATAAAGAAAAGATCGAAAAAATAGCGCAGAGTTTGAATTTCGATCTAACAAATATTGAAATATATCCTGAAAATGATCCACTGAAATCGTGTGCGAAAGCAGTCGAATTGATTCATGATAAAAAAGCATCCATACTGATGAAAGGTTTGGTTAGCACTGCGGGTCTTTTAAAAGCTGTTTTAAACAAGGAAAAAGGATTGAGAAAAAATGAAGTTCTCAGTCATATGTCGGTTTTTGAATCTCCTTATTATCATAAGCTTTTAGGAATTAGCGATGTGGGAATGAATATTTCTCCTGAATTAAAAGATAAAGTGGCTATCATTAATAATGCTTTGGAAGTTTTTCATGCTATCGGTGTTTCAAATCCTAAAGTTGCCATTCTTGCTGCAGTGGAAGTAGTGAATCCTGCTATGCCAGCTACAATTGATGCAGCAGCTTTAACACAAATGAATAAACGAAAGCAGATAACAAATTGCATCATTGATGGACCTTTGGGGTTGGATAATGCAATTTCAAAGGAAGCCGCCTTACATAAGGGAATTGAAAGTGAAGTTGCAGGAGATGCCGATATTCTTATTTGCAATGATATTGAAAGCGGAAATTTCATGTATAAAGCAATGAGTTTTCTAGGCGGAGCAACGGTAGCAGCTTTAATTATGGGAGCGCAGGTTCCTATTATTTTAACATCCCGAGCCGATAGTGAGAAAAGTAAATTAATGTCAATTGTATTGGCTTCAGCTTTATAAACATTTTATTGGATAAATTGATATTTGAAAAATGTTAAATAGAAGTACTTTTATATTCAAAATATTAATGAATTAGTATTATTCATGAGCATACTTGCAATAAATCCGGGTTCAACTTCAACAAAGATTGCAATCTATTCCAGTTCGAAAATTGTTTTTTTTAAGAATATCAGACATACATCAGAAGAGTTAAATGGATTCAAAAAGATTGGTGATCAGTATGAATTCAGAAAACAAATTATTTATGATGAGTTAAAAAAAGCAAGCGTTGATTTTGACGATATAAAAGTTGTAGTGGGTAGAGGAGGTTTATTGAAACCAATAGCTTCGGGTATTTACGAAGTAAATGCTGCCATGAAAAAAGATTTAATGGTTGGTGTTTTAGGAGAACACGCCAGCAACTTGGGTGGACTTATTGCAGATGCAATCGCTAAAAACTTACCCAATGCAAAAGCCTATATTGCTGATCCGGTAGTTGTTGATGAATTAGATGCAGTTGCTCGAATTGCAGGACATCCCTTATTTGAGCGAATTTCTATTTTTCATGCACTGAATCATAAAGCGGTAGCCAGATTCCACGCCAAATGTATATCCAGAAAATACGAGGACTTAAACCTGATCGTAGTTCATTTAGGAGGAGGAATAACAGTTGGTGCGCATAAAAAAGGTAGAGTAATAGATGTAAATCAGGGATTAGATGGAGAGGGGCCTTTTTCTCCAGAGCGGAGTGGAACCTTACCAGTTGGATCGTTGGCAAAACTTTGCTATTCTGGCGATTATTCTCTGGATGAAGTGAAGAAAATGATTACTGGTCAAGGAGGATTTGTAGCTTATTTTGGTACAAATGATGCCATGGAAGTCGAAAAACTGGTGGACAGCGGAAATGAGCAAGCTCTTTTAATTTATGAAGCAATGGCTTATCAGGTTTCAAAAGAAGTAGGTGGAATGTCAACAGTATTAAAAGGCCAAATTGATGGTATATTACTGACAGGAGGACTGGCAAATAATAAATGGTTTGTGGAACTCATTATTGACAGGATTGCTCATATTGCCCCGGTATCCATTTACCCTGGAGAGGATGAGATGAAAGCTTTGGCCATGAATGGTTACATGGTTTTAAATAATGAAATTGACGTTAAAGAATATATATAATCTGAAATAATTCAGAATTATTTTCATAATTAAATCCTACTGTATGCATAGAATTTACACTTTTTTCATTCAAACAACATTATTATTAACTTTTCTATTTTTCAGTATTCACTTACAAAGTCAAACATGGCATAAGTATAATACGTCCAATACAGGAACAAACAATTCTCTTATTTCCAATGATGTATATGACGTTTTTCAGGATGCCAGTGGTAAACTTTGGTTTTCGACAGTGGATGGTGTATGTAATTTCGATGGTACTAATTGGGATTATATAACTACAAGTGATGGATTATCAGAGAACTATGTTACATGTATGCTTCAGGATTCAAAAGGAAATATTTGGTTTGGAACACAAAGCAAGGGTGTGAGTGTGTATGATGGAACCAATTGGGTTTTTTACAATACCGGCAACTCAGCACTTAAAAGAGATAAGGTCTTTGACATTTATGAAGACTCAAAAGGAAATATTTGGGTTGGAACAGAATGGGGAGGAGTAAATGTTTTTGATGGCACCAACTGGACCTATTATGGTGCGAACGAAGGAATGGCTTCTGATGATATTCAGATTATTTTCGAAAGTAGTGATGGGAAAATATGGTGTGGATCTGGATGGTTTGGGTTAAGTGTATGGAATGATACAAACTGGACTATTTACAATACTTCTAATGGTTTAGCAGATAATTTAGTTATTGCTATCATGGAAGATAATCAGGGTGACTTGTGGTTTGGAACAGGCGTAGGAGGCGTATCGCGTTTCGATGGAACAAGCTGGACAACCTATAATACGACTAATTCCGGATTACCTGATAATTCAGTAAATGCAATTTTTACTGATGCAGCTAATAACATTTGGTTTGGTACTGGTGAAGACTTTTTTGGTAGTCCCGGCTTTGGACTTGCTATGTTTGATGGAACGAATTGGACTACGTACAATATAATGAATTCTAATCTGGCCAGTGATCATATTCGAAGTATTTTTCAATCAACTAATGGTGATATCTGGATTACAACATGGGATGGAGTAAGTATATTTAAAAATGGAAAATTTGAAACCATACGTTACTTAACAGGATTACCCGGCAATGAGGTTCGATCAGTTTTTAAAGATGTAAACGGTAGAATTTGGTTTGGCACTGCTGAAGATGGACTGAGTTTACACGATGGGGTAAATTGGACACCGTATACTAAACATATGGGTTTGGCTGGTAATGCAATTCGTGACATCTCTCAAAATGCAGCAGGAGATATATTGATTGCTACAGCATCAGGTGCCAGTGTTTATGATGGAAGTTCTTGGTTAAATTATACAACAAGCAATAGTCAAATTGCAAGTGATGATGTTCGGGCAATTTTAGAAGATAAAAGTGGCAATTTATGGTTTGGAACCGATCAGGGTTTAAGTATGCTAAGTGGTTCTAACTGGACAACTTTTCTAAAAGCTGATGGATTGCTTGCTGATGAAATATTATGTTTATATAGCGACAAGGCCGGAAACGTTTGGGTTGGTACAGACGAAGTGGCAAGTTCAGGAGGTGTTTGTATGTATGATGGAAATTGGACTTGTTATTCAGTTACTGATGGCTTAGCTGGTTTTCATGTAAATGATATCTATGAAGATACTGATGGTAGTATGTGGTTTGCTACCTGGGCAGGAATTAGTCATAAAGTAGGTTCAACTTGGACAACCTACGATACAAATAATTATATTTTTTACAATAATGTGCAATGCATTTTACAAGATCTTTCAAATAATATGTGGTTTGGAACAGCAGAAGATTATTCAGTACTAGGAGCAGGAGTCATGAAATTTGATGGATCGAGCTGGCAACAATATGCTAAAAAGAATACAGGTTTGGCGGATGATGCAGTTTACGATATGTCCTTGTCGAAAAATGGCAATTTTTGGTTTGGGACGGGCAATGGTGTCAGTAAATTAGTTTATGGTCAGTCCATTGAAAATAGTGAATTCAATGACTTTTCAGTCTATCCAAATCCTAGTAATGGCCTGGTATATATCCAGCCCACATCATTTGAGAAATATACAATTTCGGTTTATGATATAAACGGGAAAGAGGTTTATCGATCCGAGGAATTAGATGATAGGAGGATTTTGGATTTATCGGACCAAATTTCAGGTTTGTATTTTTTAAAGTTTGTATCAGAAAAAAGAAATTCATCAATTAAAATATTCTTAAACTAAAAAACATGCAAAAACTATTTACACTTATTCTATTTATTGCTCTCGCAAGCAGCACTTTTGCTCAAGTTAACAGCTACAATGGATACAAATGGGGAACTCCCTATTCCGAAATGGAAGATAAACTTGTTCCTTCTGATAATAAAATCCCTGGTTATAAATCCTATGAGATGAAAAACCAAGAAATGAAATTTGAAGGCTTTACAGTACACACTTTGAGTTACGTTTTTAAGAAGAATGTATTTTATGGGGTGAATATTGGTTTTTATAGTAAAGATAAAGAAGCAATTCTTGCCTTATTGACTAAAAAATACGGAGAACCTAAAGCAGTTGAAACACCATTTGTAGTAAACTATGAATGGCATCTGGAAAAAACGGCTATGGCTTTAACCTACTTACCCACTAATCAAGGAGATAAAAGCTTGTCCTTTACAATGGGAAAGAAAAAATAAAGGCCTTGATAAATCAAGACCTTTACGTATTCAGGAATTCAGGTTTATAAAATATTTCCTGAACAAAAGCGTTAACCATTAGACGCAAAAATTATGCAAAAGGTTGCCTGAGTAATTTAAATTATTGATTATGAAAAATATACGCTTCTTATTGTTTTTTTTCTTTATTGTTATCTTTTTTTCAAGCCAAGGGCAGGATATTGGTTCAAGCTGGACCATCATGAGTCCCGGAGCTGGCACAACACAGCACGAGCTTATTAAAGGAAAAGGAATGTGCACGCTGCTAAAGAAAAAACAAAAAACCATTGTATTTCGGGAGAATAAAATAAATGAAAACACCTATTCCAAAAGGTTTATGCAGCTCAGGAATAGATCTACAGGGGAAGTATTGTTTGAGCAAGAGCTGAAGTTAAGTGAAACAAATATTGTAACTATTCCACTAAAGCCTATTAAGGAAAAATATGGAGAATCTATTTATGAGCAAGAGTTTATTATGATTGAGCTTGCTGATGAATTAGAAAGTAGTGGGTATATATATTTTCGTTACAAAGAATCCAAGCGTTCAGCAGAAAAGAAGAAGTAAGTTTCAATCTCTATTTGAAAGTACTGTTTCTCCTTGTTATAAAGAAAAGATTAAAATATTAGCTTTTTTGGATTGATCAAGAGAGCTATAAAAATGCTGGTTGTTGCATCCAAACTCAATGAGTATTTTTGCATTTTTTAAATAAGTAAGATTCCAATGTCAAATTTCTGGAAAGATATCAAAAAGCCTGTTTTTTCACTTGCTCCTATGGAAGATGTAACTGACACCTCTTTTCGGGAAATTGTATTAGCCTTATCAGATCCGGAATATCTGCAAGTTATTTTTACAGAATTTACTTCTACAAATGGTTTGTGTCATGAAAAAGGTCGCCCCAATGTAATCAGTCGATTGGAAGTGAATGATAGCGAGCGAATTTTGCTGCAGGAAAAGAATGTGAAATTAGTCGCCCAAATTTGGGGACCCGATCCTGAAAATCATTTTAAGTCTGCCAAAATAGTTTCTGACATGGGATTTGAGGGCATTGATATCAATATGGGCTGCCCCATTAAAAAAATAGTAAAACAAGGAGGATGCTCGGCCTTAATTGCCAATCCAGAATTAGCTGGAGAAATTATTCAGGCTACTCAAGAAGGAAGTAGTTTACCAGTAAGTGTAAAAACTCGTATAGGTTTAAACAAAGTAATTACAGAAGAATGGATTTCTCATTTGCTCAAATATAATCTGGCTGCATTAACTGTGCATGGAAGAACACAAAAAATGCAATCGGAAGGCTTGGCCGATTGGAATGAAATTGCAAAAGCAGCTCAACTTAGAAATGAAATTGCTCCCGAAACTCTTATTTTTGGTAATGGAGATGTGATGAGTGCTGAAGAAGGTTTAGCAAAATGTGAAACACATCAATTGGATGGTGTGATGATTGGACGTGGTATTTTTAAAACACCTTGGTTTTTCAATGCAAATGTTCAGGATCCATCCATCAAGGAAAGCTTAGATGTGCTTTGGCGACATGTGAGCTTGTTTACTAAAACATGGGAAGGACGCAGGAATTTTGCCATTCAAAAACGATTTTTCAAAATCTATATCAATAATTTTAAAGGTGCTGCCGAATTACGTGCTTCTTTGATGGAAACAAATAACATTGATGAAGTGGAAAAAGTAATCGAACAATATAGAGAACAAAATCAAGTTTAATTTGAACGTTGTATTAAATTTCGAATCTCAAACGTAAAACAAAACTCCCAACTCTCGTCCTTTCTTTAGCTTTACTGTTTAAGTTATAAGCTGAGGTAAAGCATAGTTAAACAGTGCTCAAAGATTAAGCTCGATTTCTGAGCATTTAAAATGTTTTTCAGGACATTCTTTTTTTCCATGCAAACCACAGGGACGACAACTTAGCGTATGCTTGGTTTCAATAATAATGGATTGGTCTGACAAAGGGCCAAATCCAAAAGCTGGAATTGTTGATAGGAAAAATACAGTTAGCGGGGCATTTATGGCTGATGCTAAGTGTTGAGGAGCTGAATCGTTTACATAATTCATTTTTGCCTTCTCCATTAAGGCAACTGATTGAAGTAGTGAGAATTTACCTGCCACTACTTCTACATTATTATGCTTAGTTTGTTTTTGGATATTAAAACACAGTTCTTGATCGTTTTTTGATCCTAATAGAAAAATTTTCATTTGCGGTTCAAAGGAATCAATTAATGCTATCCATTTGTCTTTTGGTAATTGCTTAGTATACCAAATAGAGGCAGGTGCAATGCAGATGTAAGGAGCTGACTGGGTTGTTGTTTCATAATCGGATATTGACGGATAAAGCTTTGGTTTTGCTGCAACACTATCGGTCAATTCCTCAATTAATGTTTGATTTCTGTCAACTTCATGTAAACGAGAATCCTGATTAATTTGATGATCAACAGCTTTTGAAAAGAGAGAGGATAAGGGGTTTTTTTGAAATCCAATTTTGTACTTTGCCTTTGAAAAAGCGGTAATTAATCCGGAGCTTAAAAATCGATGTACATTAACAACGTGCGAATATTTTTCCCTTCGAACCTCTTGGAGAATATGAATGAGATTGCTGTATTTCTTATTTTTCTTATCAAAAACAATGATTTTCCTTAGTAGAGGGTGATTCTCGAGTAAACTTTCATTTCCTTTGGCAAGGAGGAAATCGATACTGCAAGAGGGATGCTGCTGCTTAAGTTTTTCAACTAAAGCAGTTGCTAGTATAACATCTCCTAAAAAAGCTGTTTGTATGATCAGAATTTTCATGCAGTGATTCTGTCGGTAAATATTAAATCTAAGGTTTAATTAAGTAATAAAGTTAATTATTGTTTTTAGAATAACTCCTTAATAATATCTTCAACAGGAATACCTTCAGCTTCTGCTTTATAATTCTTTACAATACGATGACGCAAAACCTGATAGGCTACTTCTTGCACATCTTCAATATCAGGCGAGTATTTACCTTTGAGAACAGCATTTGTTTTAGCGCCAATTATTAGATATTGGGATGCTCTTGGACCTGCTCCCCAGGCAATGTATTCATTTATTTTAGGTGTTGCATGTTTGGTATTTGGTCGGGTTTTATTTACTAAACTAACCGCATATTCAATGACATTATCAGGAACAGGAATTTTTTCTAATAAATTCTGAAAGTAAATAATTTCTTCTGCTGATATGATCTTGTTAATTTTGATATTTTTACCTGAAGTGGTTTCTTTTACGATATTTATTTCATCTTCGTAACTCGGGTAGTCTAATATCACATTGAACATAAAACGATCCAGCTGTGCTTCGGGCAATGGATATGTACCTTCCTGTTCAATTGGGTTTTGTGTCGCTAAAACAAAAAAGGGCTCTTGTAATTTATGAAATTGTCCGGCAACCGTAACGTTCTTCTCCTGCATGGCTTCTAGCAAAGCAGATTGAGTTTTAGGAGGCGTGCGATTTATTTCATCAGCCAAAACAATGTTGGCAAATACAGGACCTTTAACAAAGCGGAAATGTTTGCTTTCATCCAATATTTCAGATCCGGTTATATCTGATGGCATAAGATCCGGAGTAAACTGAATTCGACTAAATTTCAAATCCAGTGCATCGGCAATCGTTTTAATTAATAGTGTTTTTGCCAGACCAGGAACACCAATTAGCAAACAATGTCCTTTGCTAAATACGGATGTTAATACCGAACGGATAACAACATCTTGTCCAATAATTATTTTCTTAATTTCGCTACTGAGTTGCTTATATTTAGCAAGCAACCCATCAATTGCTTCCTTTTCGTTTTTATAGGTAGTCATGTTTGTTCAATCTTTGATAAAAGCTTAATCTTAATCCTTCTCAGATTTATCCACATAGTCTTTTAAAGGCTCGCAGCCATTATAGGGCTCATGAATGGTTATATAAGTTTCTTTCATCTTTTTCTCAATCCATACCATAAGTATCTCTTGCTTTTTATTGTTGTCAGCAAGCTCTTTGATTTCAGGATAATCATCTTTTAAATTAGCCAGATGAGGTGCTGTTTTTGATTTGAATAAAATCAGTCGATAAGCAATACGTCCGTCAGGATAAGTTGTTACCAGTGGACCAGCCATATTGCCTACTTCCATGGTGTCGATAACAAAAAACAATGAAGCGTCAATTTGATCAATAGGGATTTTACTGCTACCATTGTTTGCATCAACTAAAAGTCCACCATTATTTTTTGTCTGCTCATCTTCGGAGTATTTGAAGGCTGCTGAAGCAAAAGTGAAAGTATCTTTTCCTATTTGTGCAGCAATTTCATTCAGTTTTTTTTGAATGTCTAATTTAGCATCAACTGTTACTTTTGGTTTAATAAGAATGTGCTTGACGTGTATTTTTTCTCCTTTTCGATCCACCATTTTTAGCAAATGATAACCGTATTTTGTTTTCACAATTCCTGAAATACTATCCTTTTTGAGTTTCATGGCAGCCGCAGAAAACTCAGGTACATACTCAAATTTAGACCGCATTCCAAGGTCACCACCCTTAACAGCTGTGCCATCATCTTCAGAATATAAAATGGCCATTGTTTCAAATTTGGTCCCATTGATAATCCGATCGCGGTATTCCTGAACTTTTGCCTTGGCTTTGGCATGTTCTTCTTCCGTTGGTTTCGCGAACATAAGTAGTTGGGCAACTTCTACCTGGGTATTAAAATAGGGGAGGCTATCCTTTGGGATATTATTAAAGAATTTTTTCACCTCAGCAGGAGAAATGCTGTAATTACCAATTACCTCATCTTTCATTCTGCGGATTAATATCATTTCTTTGATAGGATCCCGCATTTCATCTTTAATTTCAGCAATCGATTTCTCATAATATTTTTCCAGTGCTTCAGGGCTTCCAATTTGGCTGATAAAATATTCCATTCGCCTATTAATCTCTGAATTAATTTCATCGGGTCCAACTTTCAAACTATCAATGTATGATTGATTTAAGAGCAAGCGTTGGTAAATACTACTTTTGAGAATTTCGCATTGGCCTTCCCATTTCGCCCTATCAGTAGGAAAATTGAAACCAGACATCTGACTTTCAATATCGGATTTCAATACAATCTGATCACCAACTACTGCCACTACCTCATCCAATACAACTTTCTGAGGTTGGGCTTGAATAATAAATGCGGTTAAAAAAAGTGTTAAAACTAAGGTTGTTCGTGTTGTTAAACTACTCATATATTTTGAAATGTTTCTTTTTGATTCCGTCCGTATAAATCTGGTTGTTAACTTCTTTTAAAAACTCCAGACTTTTTTTGTGCAATATTGTTTGTTTAATTCTTTCGTGT
>Ga0233431_1005145_pt1 | contig 13106 bp, 13 predicted proteins | sample SI_118_April2016_FD_179867 | JGI IMG/M metagenome (GOLD analysis project Ga0233431, IMG submission 179867) | Seawater microbial communities from Saanich Inlet, British Columbia, Canada - SI_118_April2016_200_MG | ecosystem: Environmental > Aquatic > Marine > Inlet | place: Canada: British...
ATAGATCACAGGATTTGCGGGTAAGTGGACGCATGCCCTTGCCTTCTGAGCCGACGACGATGCCCACGCCACCATCTAAACGGATCGCTCCCGGATTTTGGGCTTGGTCGCTGCCCTCCAGACCGATGATCCACGCCCCGGCATCTTTCAGCGCCCCGATCGCCTGCGCAAGATTCGCCTGTGCGATCAATAAATGTTCACTCGCCCCAGACGATGCGTTCACCACCGACGCACTCACTTGCGCCGTCCGCGCCAATGGGATGATAACCCCATGCACACCAACGGATTCAGCTGTCCGCAAGAGCGTGCCGAAATTTTGGGGGTCCTGTAAAGTGTCGAGGAGCAGGACAAAAAGTGGTTCGCCACGCGATTCCGCCTTATCCACAATATCCAGCACATTATGATAAGGATATCCGCTCACTTCGAGGGCAATGCCCTGATTGTTGGCGGCAATTTTATCCATCCGTTTGCGTGGTGCGCGAAGGACTGTCACTTTCTGCGCGCGTGCCATCTGGATAATTTCAGCCAAGCGACCTTTCTCCTGCGCTGTCTCGCTGACCAATAGTTGAAAAAACTGCCGCCTTTTGGCGCGCAGCACTTCGTAAACCGGGTTTCTCCCGTAAATGAATTCTTTCATAGAGATATTGTACCGCGTCAAAGACGCTTTAGCGTATTATAAAGCGATAGAGATCACAGCAAATTTGACAAGGTCAAATAGAAGTTATATAGTTTCGATATAGTATAGTTTCTGACTATCTATAAAAAGGGTTTTGCATGAACACCTATCTTATAATTGGCATTGCTGTTCTGATTGTCCTCCTCGCGATATTCGCTATCTCTAAAAACAAAGAGAATAGAAGGGAGCCAGATTATCGCGTCTTTTTCATTCTCGGAATCACCTGGCTGCCGATCGGCATCGCAACGGATAACCCTGGCTTATGGGGAATGGGAGCTGTTTTCATGGTCGCCGGGTTGGCAAATAAAAATAAGTGGAAGGAAGAACCCAAGTGGTCAGAACTATCGCCGGAGAGAAGGAGAGTCAAGATGATCGTCGTCACTGGTATAACAATTCTATTATTGATAGGGATTGTGGCTTATATCATTGCAGAGAATAATTAATTTGTTTTCTCATAAGACTTGTTTTAGGCAGCTATTTTTTGTAATATTGATTTGAAAGAAATATTCTGTTATCGGGGCTAATTACGAAGGTATGGGTATGAGTGAACCTTTTGTGCTAATTGTAGAAGATGATCGAGATATCGCAGCTCTATTTCGGCATGTTGTCGATATGGTTGGATACCGAACAGAAACTGCACTCAATGGTCAAATCGCAATTGAAAGACTATCAAACAGCAAACCGGATATCGTTATCCTTGACTTGAATCTACCCAAGGTTTCGGGCAAAAAGATCCTAAAAAAAATTCGAGAAGATGCGCGCTTAGCTCACACCAAGATCATTGTCGTCTCAGCTCATGCAATTATTGCGAATACCCTCCCCATAGAACCTGATTTGACCCTGCTAAAACCAGTCAGCATTGAGCAACTTTCGATCTTCATTAAAAGATTTGCTTTATCTGAAATATCTCTGAAAGATGCAAACCCTTGGGATAGAAATACAGGACTCTATAACCAATCTTTTTTCATAAATCGCCTAGATAGTTCACTTAAACAATGCAAAGAGAACGAGCAGTACCTTTTTGCTGTACTCTCATTCAAGTTGGATCAAAAACATAATCTAAACAATTCTCTGGATTCCAAGCAGTGGGCATCTACCCTCCGCAAGACAGCAAAATCACTGAAAGGAACTATACGACCCACTGACACTTTCGCCAGTTTCGACCAAGACAATTTTTATATTCTGGTCGAAAACATTCCCCATAAAATTATCCCCATAGAAGTAGCTGCGCGCGTACAAGAAATGCTAGAAAAGAATCTGGTCAACATTGGCAATAAGGCTCAAACTCCTGTCGCTGTTGGAATCACAGTTTGTGATGGCAGCCATAAAAATATTGATGAAATCCTTCGGGATGCAAAAAAAGCACAATCTCTTGCAGGCACATGAGAAGTGATAAATTTATAATGCTCTCGTCATAGGTGGAGTAATTTCTTCAATCGTTTAGACAAAACATCTCCCTAAAGCCCCCTTTCTTACACAAAAATATCCTTTCGCCTGAGAAACAAGCCTAATTCGGAGTAAAAGGTCATATTTACGAGATGATGTCCTTCACTAGGACAAATTAGGGGATTAAAGTATTATTGATAGACATTACCCTATTTTATAAAGGAAAGAAAATGCAAATTACTCGACAAGCAGACTACGCAGTGCGTGCAGTTCTATATCTTGCACGTTTGGGAATGGGAAACCGTGCCGCAACAAGTACGATCGCAGAAGACCAACATATCCCCCCCTCTTTTTTGGCAAAGATCGTCTCACAACTCTCTATCGCTGGTTTGCTTCATACTTCACGTGGCGCACGCGGTGGTGTCACCCTCGCCCGCAATTCCGAAGATATCACCCTACTTGAAGTTGTCGAAGCCATTGACGGGCCTATTCGTCTAAACGAATGCGCCCACTCTGATGGCATGTGTGCTTTCTCAAATGACTGCCCCCTTGTCTCGATCTGGCAAGATGCACAGAGTGACCTGGTAAACCGTCTCGGCAACGCCAATTTTGCTCAATTCGTAAGAAAACAAAAGAAGCTAGCGTAGCTAATACACATAATTAAGCGAGATACCTTTTCAAAAAAACTTCGAGAATTTTCATTCTCGAAGTTTTTTTGTCTCTATCTCTCTTATAAAATTTAAATCTTTTGTTTCCTTTTTTCTAATACACAGCGGATATTATATGCACAGTGATTTTTAATAGTATTCCAAATAAAGGAGACAAAAAATGAGTTACTACATCCGACCTTATGCCCACCGCCGCAATATGATGCGCCGCATGGCTGCCCAAAATAATGCTTTTACTTTACGCGTTGATGTTCGTGAAGAAGATGAGAATTTTATCATCACCACTGCCGTTCCCGGTTTGAGCGCAGATGATTTGAATATTCAAATCCTTGACAACGTCGTCCGCATCGAAGGCGAATATAAAACATCTGACGGTGAACATCTTTTGCGCGAGTTGCCTGAGGGCAAATTTATCCGCACGCTGCGCCTCCCCAGCGAAGTAGACGCCGATAAAGTAGAAGCCAAGATCAAAAACGGGGTTCTGACCCTCAGCCTTCCAAAGGTTGAATCAGCACGCCCAAAACAGATAAAAATTTTGGCGAAATAAGTTTTATCCAACCAAAATAACCCGTTCCTTCAAAAGGAACGGGTTATTCTTTTAAAAGCATCAATGAAGTAAAATTCAGGAAAAGAAAAAAGGAGAAACACCTATGAAAAAACAATTCATCCTGATTTTACTAATTACCTTCCTTCTAGCGGGATGTGGCGGCTCCGCCGCAACGGAACCGACTCAAGTCCCTACGCTTGCTTCCACTGAAACACCAATACCGGAACCCACGCTAACGCCTACACCCGAAATCCCCCTCGCGCTGCTTGTCCTCCCCGCTGATATGGATCAGGAAACTTCAGACATCTACCAAGCCCTCGTCTACGATCTCGCGCAAAGTGCAGGGATGCGTTTTCAAGTTCGTAATACGCTCACGATGGAAGACCTTGAACCATCGCTGCGCGTCGTTATCGCTCTTCCTCCTGATCCCGGGCTGATGGAATTAGCCCCAGCCGCGCCCCAGGCACAATTTCTCTCCGTAAATATCCCCGATATGATCGCTGGCGGCAATTTGAGCGTTCTCGCAAATACAGATCGTCCTGATATTGCCGCTTTTCTCTCTGGCTATATCGGCGCAATGATCACCGTCGATTACCATACCGGGCTGATGGTTCCAAAAGATGATCCTGTCGGACAGGTTATGCTCGCAGCTTTCCGCAAAGGGCAAGAATATTATTGTGGCCTCTGTCAGCCTTGGGCAGGCCCCTTTAACGATTATCCGCTCTTCGTCGAGATTCCAGCTGACGCGCCCCTGAACGAGTACAATGCTTACGCCGACTACCTTGTCAACCACACGGTCGAGACGATGTATGTATCCCCCCAATTTGCCACCCCTGAATTGCTCACCTATCTCTCCAGCAGCGGGACACTGATCATCAGCGATCTCTCCCCGGGGAGAAAATATGGCAACTGGGTCGCTACCATCCAACCGGATGTAATTCATGCCATCCAAACCACCTGGCCCCAACTCATTGCGGGAACAGGCGGGGTGAATATCACCTCCCCGCTGATCTTGGCAGATGTTAACCCCGAACATCTTGATGCCGGAAAACAAGCGGTTGCACAAGACATTCTCAGCCAGCTACAAGCAGGACATATTCTGACAGGGGTCAATCCCTAAAAGTAAGTTGAAAAGGCTACCAGAAAAAATCTGGTAGCCTTTTTTGATTCTAGGCACAGCTCTCTTTAGGTTTAGGCAGCAGCAGTTGTCTTAACTGATGTTACGCAGTTCAAAAAACAGACTGTCGCTTTCCCTCATCCTAACCTTCTCCCTTTGGGAGAAGGGATTAAGTCCCCTCTGCCTTTGGGAGAGGGCGGAGGGTGAGGGCAGCCCCAAACTCTACAAAAAGCACTTTTTGCGTAACATGAGGTCTTAAGTGTTGGAAATTATTTCAGCGCAGAAAAGGAAATGATATACTCTAAAAGACTTGTTTTAGTCTGTTAGGGAAAGGGAAAAAGTGATGAGGACCATCTTCAACACGCCGCTTATCACCCCGGCTTTTCGTCTTCTTTTTAAATTGGCGTTACGCCTCGCTGGTTGGCGTGTAGTAGGAGAATTGCCAGATATACCCAAATTTGTGATTGCTGGCGCGCCGCACACCTCCAACTGGGATTTTGTCATGTTTCTGGCGATTGCATTCATCTTGAAAGGGGATTTGCGCTATATGGGCAAAAAAGAATTATTCCGCTGGCCCTATGGGGCATTCTTCCGCTGGTGTGGTGGTGTGGCAGTAGACCGTGCCAAACCACAGGGACTGGTAGAGCAAACGGTAGATGCCGTTCAGGATGCTGACACTTTTCAATTGATCATTACTCCTGAAGGAACGCGGAAAAAAGTTGACGAATGGAAACTGGGTTTCTATCATATCGCGAAAGAGGCAGGCGTCCCGATTTCAACAGGATTCGTCGACAGCAGCACAAAAACCTGCGGCATCGGCCCAACCTATACCCTGACCGATGATGTGGATGCTGACATCGCAAATATCCAGGGCTTTTTTAAGGACAAGGTGGGGATCAATCCTGAATTAACAAGTAAATTATGACTCTACCTTTCCACAAAAATGATCAGGAGATGAATTTATGAAACTTTCAACAGAAGAAATTCAATTTTTACAAATTTTGTCCGATGGTCGCAGAAAAACATACGTCCATATCGTAAAAGGCTTCGGTCAACCCCTCACGCCCATGGCGCCAACTTTCACGAATCGAATCGCAAAGCCTTTGCTCAAGCTTAAACTTGTAAAAAAAGCAGGGCTTTTAAAAGACGGTTATAAAATAACAACTAAGGGACTCGCAGCTCTAAAAGAATAGCTCGCTATTTTTCTGGTCTTTTGGACAACCCTTTTAGCATTCCAGGCAAAAGAATAAAAAGAAAAGCTGGCACTAAGAGACAGATCGCCCCAGCGCACAGACCGAAGAATAACTCTAATACGAGCCATTCTCCATAGACATTACTTTGCCAAAAATAAAGTTCCCCATCTCTCTGCAAAGCAAAAACATAGTTTCTATTTGCCCACATTTCTACATGGCATTGCTCGATTTGTTCTTCAACACCAAATAAAGGCAATGTCGGCGAACAGGTTGTGTTTTTGACATCAAAATGCTCAAGATCATCGGAATAAACAGCTTCGGGGATATGTTCAACAATCCTCCAGCAATCGGATTGGCAACTTTCAGCGGAGTTGTACTCATACAGAATGCCCGATTCGCTCTCCACCCAAACTTGCTCCCGTTCAATCTGCAATAATTCGGCGATAGGCTCTGGTGAGGCTTCGAGCTGTACCCAACTCGACGTAAACCACCCCCAAATAAAAACGACTACCAACGCAAGACCTAAAATCCCCCCAAGAACACTTAATAAAGCTGTCAGTCCAAATCGTTTTAGCATTAGTATTTATCCTGAAATTTAGAGGGTGCGTCGCACCAAAACGATAAGAATCTGCCTATCGACAGACAGTATCTCGTCGTTTCGCTCTTTTTTGTCGAAGCTGGTGCGACGCACGTCAGCCCCAGTTTTTTCAGAAAATGACTTATTCCTTCAACAGGAAATCCCCATTATCTAATACGCCATCCAAAATTGTCTTGATAACAGGAGAGTTTTCGGGCGAAAGCCGCGCAAGATCGAAATCCTTCAACAGCCCATGCGAAGTGCGCACACCCGTCTCAAGATATTCGCCAAAGGGCAGGGATGAGAAATAGAGTTGATAGTACAAAAAGCGGCGAGCATTTCGTTTGAACTCAGCGGGGACTTCGATACTCTCTGTATTCAAGAATTCTTCCAGTTTTTCTTTATACGCATCCACGCTCTGGGGGAAGAAAACGGTCGGGTATTGTGTGAAACGCGCTTTCCCCGCACAGAGCACAGGCTCGCCCATAATGGATGCTTCCATACCGATGGTCGAGTTGTAGATCATCGTGAATTTTGCGCGTTGGATCAGCTCATATGAACTCAACGTCTCCTGCGGCGGGACGAAGATCACGTTCGGCTCGTCGGCCGCCTTCCGCTCGGCAACCCAATTTGCCACCGTCTCAAGGCTGGCTTTGCGCAGGCGCATCTCGTCGGGGTGGGCGCGGATGACGAAGAGCGTTTCGCGGTGCTTCTTGATAACCTCCAAGACCGCATCGAGCCAGGTGAACATATCTTCAAAAACCGTGTTCGCGTGCGGCTGGCTGGTATCAAAAATGACATTGGTAAAGATTGGCACGATCTGTTTGAAACCCGCCGCTTTTGCCAAAAATGCTTCGTCCAAACCCTTCATGTCTGACCAGAATTTCATCCCGGCCATTGTGAAATCACCCTGAAAACGTTTTGAGAGATATTCGTCCAGACGCGCGTTTTGTGCATCGTTCAATTCAAATTCGTCGGGGATGTGGAGAGGATAGGCGGTCGCTTCGCCTTCGGTGAAGAAGACGGTTTTGGGGCGCAGCCCAACTTCGTGCGTGATCGCTCGTAGCCCGTGCTTGCGTGCCACGAATTTGGCTGTTGCTTCGGGATACATCTGACCGTTAAAAACGACCACGGCTCGAGGTTGTGACCGTTCAATTAACGATTCGAACTCTTGAGCAATATTCCACGCCGAGCGGATATATTCGCGCAGCAGATAACGTGTCGGCTCGTCGTCGTTGAGGTGATGGCGACGGAGTATCCAACGTAAGCCGGGCAGGCAGAGCGCCCCTAGCGGTATCCCGTTGAATTCGAAATCCATTAATTTGGGGAGTGGCAAGTTGACTAAAGAGCGATCCAGTTCTTCATCTGGATTAAAAGAGAAATAGTTCGCATCCGCGCCGGTGTAGAGCGTTTTTGATTGATATATACAGGAGGCACAGGGCGGCTTTTGCTCGACGTTGTCGCGATTTGTGCCGAGCACGCAGTGAGTCATACCGCTTTTGCAGGCAAAAAACTGGACGGGGATGCCCTGCAAGCGAAAGGCCCACGAGGTGAGCAGGTGGAAGGCGGCGTTCCAGGAGAGATCGTCTACGCCGGAGGAGGCTTTAAAGAAAATAACAGGTGCGCCTTTGGCGGCAGGAACGGTTTTGGCAACACGACGTGCCATCTTCCATATCTGGAGATTATTGAGATGGCGGGTAAGACGGCGTTGGATTTTTTGGGTGTAGAAGTCAGAGATACGTTTTTTCATAGAAGGGAATTTTACTCTATCCCTTTCATTTTGTTTCCTTGGTTTATAGAGTTGTTCTTATAAATCAAAGTTCAGAGATTAATTACCAATACCAGATATGGTAATTCCATTCTCTTCAACAATCAAAGATGTGTAGCTTCGTTTTGGTAGTCGCAATGTGATAATTGAGTAATCTGGCAAGTTCACTTCAATAGTTTTTTCGCTATTTACATCTTTATTCAAAATTACTATAAAGTGTTTATCTCCTTCTTTAGTTGCATAAATTTTAACTTTTATTTCATCATACTCACTTGACTGATCAACCTGAAGAATTTGACCAGAAAAATAGCTGGAAAATTGTTCGTAAACAGGGTAATTTACCCCAACATTGTTGCTGCGGTCAAAATAGGCTTCGTGCATTTGCGTAGAGTCGCCAAACATTATTTTTGAAACAATATCGAGACCTAGTTCGGCATATATACCAATAACATCGCTATAGTGGATAATAAAATCTATATCTGCATACTGGGAAGTGTCAAATTCACTTATTTGGTAGGGGCCTGCAGGCAAATACTCAGTAATGCCAATGTCCAAAGAGCGATTAAATATTTCTGTTGTCATATCTATAATCGTATGAAGATAATCTCTGTTTGGATTTGAATATTTGATTCCCTCACTATCATATCGATATACAGGTGTATCTCGATATAAGGACTCAGTATCATCTAAGATTAATTGAGAAGCTAACATTTTTCCGTTTTTATCGATATATACATAACTCTCTCTATATATAAAGCCATCCACCAAGGTCATGTTTTCTATAAGTTCGGCCTGTCTTATCCTATTTAGGTGACTTTGATACTTATAAACTCCTCCTCGAGCCGCATTGATAGAGGAATCAAACGCGTAAATCTTTATATCAGGAAACTCTGATCTTATTGCTTTTGCAAAATTGATAAATCGGCTAGTAAAATTCGAATTATGTATGGTTGGCTTTATCCTACCGTATCCCGCTTCATCTTCCCATTCATCGCCAAAAGTTATCCCATCAATATGCAATCCTGCATCGCTAATTCTATTCAAGTAGGAGATGATGTTGGCAATTGTGTCTACTTCCTGTAAGGATTCCATACCACTGCCAAGTTCTCCAGGAATGTAATCAGAGTAATTCGCTTCCAGAAATACAGGAATACCTTCTTTGTTGCAAAACTCAATAATTCCACGAACGTCCGTGGGGATTTTTTCTGATTTTAATGTCCAAGGAATTATTACTCGATCATTTTCGTAATCAACAAATGACATAAGACTGGAGCGAATAAAAAGAGTTTTTATAGTATGATCATGCTTATCGAGCTTATATGAAGATATTTCATGTTGAAGATATATATATCCAGCTGAGAGGGACGGCGATATCTCACCGTCTCTGCGATTTGCAATTGGAACATTAGAGATGCTGAAGGAAGCTTCTGAAACGCTATTTGCTTCAGGTATAGCGAATAAATCTTCAGTAAACCAATCCCCAGAATTAGATGATTGATATTCAACAACATCTATCGCTTGATTGATTGGCCCAGGAATAGGGGTTGATGTTGGCGTTTCTGTCGCAGACTTTGGAGTAGGGGGGATTTCTGGCGTTAGTGTAGCTAAAACAATAGGAGTTGAAGTCTCAATAGGTGTCGGTGAGGATGTGAGAGTACACGAAGATAGAAATAAAGAAGCTAATACTAGAACACATAATTGAATACTTTTACTTTTTTTCATCTTGCATCCTAAAGCGTATACTTATACGAAGAGCAAATTGTACCCCAATCAAAAAAAGGTTTTGAACATTATTCAAAGAAGAGAGTAGATGGTTATCTGCCCTCTTCTTTACCAATCGTTATTTTCCTCGTAACCTAATCTTTGCAATAAATCCCCGCTGACTTCCTTGAAGAGACCTTTATTTTTATCACTAAAGTGATCCACCCAGCCGCCCGTCTTCCCCGAGCGAAAGGTGTGACTCTTTTTCGGGTTGATCGCTTCGACAAGAATTGATAGTGCCTTATCTCGCGGCGTGGGGATTTTGTAACCCGTCTTCTCAACTTCGTCCATCATGGCAAGGAGGGTTTCATCTCGATTATTGATCAAATCTTCAAATCGGATGCACATAACATTTTCTTGGTCGAGCCAGTCAAAAACACCGGTATAACGTTCCCGCACGCTGACCATTTTTAAATCGTATTGGTCAATCCCCGTGATAGCCACTTTAAGTCGTGCATCAAAATCAGGCAGAGATTGATAATAATCGTGCATCCCGTGGCCTTTGTGCATATCTGTGGCAAAAAAGACTTGCGAGACGAGCATATCGCGCGGGTCGCGGTAGATGAAATAGTTAACTCGCCCCTTACGGCATAAAATCGTCACATTTTCAGGAGAAGCTTCTACATAGCCCCAACCGATCACAGCGGGATAGATACTCATTAAATCTGTCCCGATTTCCCTTGCAGATCTACGCCCACCCTCTTTGCGGATGGTACGCACAGGCTCTGCCGCTGTATAGGCGTAAGGCATGATCTTTGTAAAGCCGTTCAAAATTTGGAGCAAAAGATGCGATCCGCTTTTGGGTTTGGAATTGCCAAAAATGGGCGGGGCTTCATTAAAAGAAAATCTCCGCCAACGCAAAACTGCCTGGGCGTACTTGCCAGGCTCACGGAAGGTTTGGCGGAGGGTATCTTTTAATTTCATATAAACGTAGGGGCGGGGTGACCCCGCCCCTACAATAAAATTTATTTTACGCGGCGAAGTTTCTCGCGCGGCCCCAATTCACTTTCGTAGACTTTCTTCACGCCATCGCCCAATCCCTGCTCGGTAACGCGGATATATTTAACCAGCTTGCGGAAGCCGCCTGGCTCCACAGACGCAGATTGATCGCTACCCCACATCGAGCGGTCGATGGTGATATGGCGTTCGACCATGCACGCACCCAAAGCGACAGCCACAGCCGAAGGAACCAAGCCTACTTCATGCCCGGAGTAGCCGATGGGGATATTCGGGAATTCCTTTTTCAAAGTTTCGATCATCTTCAAGTTCAACTCTTCTGGCGGGCAGGGATAAGAACTGGTCGAGTGCATCATACCCAAATTCTCTTCACCAACTGCCTCAACGCCTTTATAAATTTCTTCCATCGTAGACATACCCGTCGAAATAATGATCGGGCGTCCTGTAGAACGAACTTTTTTCAATAGCGGATAATCTGTTAATGAAGCAGAGGGCAGTTTATAAGCCAATGTGTTAAAGTTCTCCATAAAGTCCACTGAACCTTCATCCCAAACGGAGACGAACCAGTCAATGCCTTTTTCCTTGCAGTAGCGGTCAATCTCAGTGTATTCTTCCACACCGAATTCCACTTTATAACGATAATCGAGATAAGTAATATAGCCCCAGGGAGTCTGGCGCATTTTCGATTGTTGGTCAAGCGGCGTACAAACATCGGGGGTACGTTTTTGGAATTTAACCGCATCCGCTTTGGCGTTTACCGCTGCGTCGATCATCTTTTTAGCGATATCCAAGTCACCGTTATGGTTGATGCCGATCTCGCCGATGATATAGGCAGGATGCCCATCACCGACCAATTTATTGCCAATTTTCATTTCACGAGCCATTTTTTCTCCTAGTTTTTTCACCACGAAAACACAAAGTTCACAAAGTTTTTCTTTGTGGCACAAAGGATTTCTCTGTGCCTTTCATGTCTTTGTGGTTAATCGTTTTTTCTACTCAAAATCAAATCACAAATCTCACGGACAGCGCCGTGCCCACCATTTTTACTCAATATAAAATCTGCTTTTTCTAATACTTCGGGCACCGCATCTGCGACAGCGACTGCCCAGCCTGCTACACGGAACGCAGGCAAGTCGTTCACGTCATTGCCAACATAAATGACATTGGCAAGGTCGATATTTCTTTCGACTAACAAGTTTTTCAAGGCAGTTTCTTTGTCATCAATGCTCTGCATATAAGAGACTTTCATCTTATTGCAACGAGCTGCGACAACGGGGTCTCTTTCCTTCGAGATGACAAAGGTCTCAACCCCAGTTTTTCGCAGTAAGCCTATCCCGTGGCTATCGCTTCGATTTGCAGCAATGGATTCAAGCCCATCTTTGTTCACCCAAACGCGATTGTCGCTGATGACCCCGTCAAAGTCTGTTACAAGCAAGTCAACTTTCTTGGGCATCGGACGACGGTCACGACCGGGCGAGATAAATTTCAGGTCACCAAATTTGACCAACCATTCATATTTCGCCCAATCCGAGAGATTATCAATATCCACTGTATAATCGGGATCAATCATCAGCGGGAAAATGACATCGCCAGTCATGGATTTTTTCTCCAGAATCGCACGCGGACGAATAGCATCAATATGCCCTGTCTGCCAATAAATAGGCGGTAGGCTCTGGCGGGGGGCATTGAAAGGCTCGGCGATACCATCAACATCGAGCAGGTTGCGCATAGCGGCGTTCTCGCCATCGGGCAAACGCCACATCTTATGCGGATTTTGCCCCGCAGGCACAACGCCGCGCACCGTATCCGCTTTGGGGTTGTCGAGCAAAATGCGGATGGCATCATCCACGCAATCGAGCGGGCGAATCGGCGATGTGGGGCGCAACTGCACGACCACATCGGGATGATAATCTTCGTTTTCAGCAAGCCACTCAAGGGCGTGGACGTAAACGGGTAAATCAGTAGTGTTGTCTTTGGAAAAAACGGAGGGGCGCATGAAAGGCGTTTCTGCGCCGTATTCACGAGCAACTTCGGCAATCTCGTCGTCGTCTGTGCTGACGATCACGCGAGTCACAAGTTCCGATTTCAGCCCGGCAACAATACTATACGCAATGAGCGGGTAGCCCGCAAAATTGCGGATATTTTTGCGCGGGATGCCCTTAGAGCCGCCACGTGCGGGGATGATTGCTAGGATTTCAGTCATCAGTATTCAATATCCAGTTTTCAGTATTCGATGTTCAGTTGTCAGTGTCCAGTTTTTTTTACTGATTACCGACCACTGCTCACTGAATACTGCCTTACCACGCCGTCCAACCACCATCGACAACAACATTATTTCCCGTCATATACGAAGAGGCTTCCGATGCCAAGAAGAGCAGCGCGCCATTCATTTCATCTTTATTCGCCATGCGCCCCATGATGGTTTTTTCGGAGTATTTGCGGTTAAAAGTATCGTT
>Ga0233431_1005147_pt1 | contig 13103 bp, 12 predicted proteins | sample SI_118_April2016_FD_179867 | JGI IMG/M metagenome (GOLD analysis project Ga0233431, IMG submission 179867) | Seawater microbial communities from Saanich Inlet, British Columbia, Canada - SI_118_April2016_200_MG | ecosystem: Environmental > Aquatic > Marine > Inlet | place: Canada: British...
TTTCCGGTTTTCAACAGAGATGGGAACCGGATTAAATGCATTATTCTTACAATAATCGACCAAAGAATCGTATCTGTCACTCATCCCGACTTATATTCTATATTGAACTATTTAATATTGGAGGCTTCACGAACGTAATGTAGGGATAGATTGCCTGGAGCCGATTGAAGATAATTTTAGCGATATCAAAAGGAAAGGCTAAATATACTACGGCATCCGGCCCCACTTCGCTTGGCGTCAGGATCGGGATCCCCATGTGTTTTTTTCCATGCTTCAATGGATCTTCGTCGACAAAAAAGTCCACTTTATCAAATAGACATGCAGCAAGCCACGTTCCTGCATTCGAAGTCCCGAATACCCCAAAACGTTTGTTTCCGAAGCTTATACGGGCATGCCCAATGACGTTATTCAACCATACGATTGTTCCCTTCGTGATGTTCTTCTTAGATACTCGCGGAACAGTTACAGAAAGAGCATCCTTGACAACAGGCGACGCGACCAAACTAATTTCTTTGGGTATCCATTTGTCAGATGTATGGTGCACCCTGAAACCCGCCACCTCTGCAACATAGGCCAGTGTGTCTATGTAAAAATGGGAACAATGGTCTGCAACGACTACATCAAAAGGGTTTGTCAATAAATTCGGTGTTTGTATCAAAACAATTCCACCAGGCGCGAGAAGGTTTCGAATATAACTCATTATATCAATTGGATTAAACAAATGTTCAATCACATGTATCAATGTTATAATATCGTATTTTCCATCAATTGCCTCAAGGTCTCCGGAGTAAAACCCCTCGACTCCACGTATTTTCAAAACACTTTTTCTACAGGCATCACTCTGCTCAAACCCGAATAGCTGCCATTCAGGATATGCCTTGAGAAAAGCGCTTAAAAAGGAACCGTTACCGCACCCAACGTCGAGCAACCGTCCCTGGGATGGGATGTCGACTTCTGAAGACAATTGTTCAAGAAGTTTTGCCGTTCTCGACATAGATCCATGTTCATTAAAGATGGCCTGCTCGCTCCCATTACTCAGAGGATACATCTCATACTGGTGGTAAATTTCCGCAGTATCCGAGAACCAATCTTCATCAAGCCGTTTCTGGACGTGGCTGCATTTCTTGCACAACATGAGATTGGCCATTCTTGGCCATGGTTTACCATCTGAAGTCACGCCAACTAAGGGCTCCTTACCTTCAATTATTGAAAGTCTATCTGTGTGACATAAAATACATGTATCAGTTGACATTTCGAGACCTCTATATGGATGGTTTTCAGTACATGAGCCAGTTTCTTAAAGTCGTTCGAGATAAAGAGCGGGGAGCGGCTTATCGCGACTATGCCGGATTCCTCGAGAAAGTCCCTTGTGAAGGAACATTTTCCAATTTCCGAGCAAGGTTGGGGGTCCATAAAAATCAATGTATGGGCGTCTATTCATGTGGTACCCGTTGATCAGAACGCAGATTATACCAATCTTTATAACCTTTTATCCATTCTCGAATAACCGCTTCAGTGTCAGGCAAATTCAATTTCATATTTTTGATGACTTTTGATACTTGTAACGTTGAATGGGAATAATGAACCCCCATTTCATCGATTTTTCCCTGAACCGGGACAACCAAATCTTCACTGCAACCCAATTTCTTTGCAAGCATCCTGGCAATATCATAGTAGCTTGTTTCTTCCGGCCCGGATAGATGGATGATGTTCTTCCACCCTTCACGTATTGCTACTAGCACCGCTTCTATTACTGAGTCCAGCGGAACTAATGAACAAAATAGATTGCTATAAGCTTCCACAATTTGCCCTTTTCTCAATTTCAATGCCCAGTCAGTGAATCTTGGATATAATGGATCAATCACTTTAGTAACCCGAATTACAAAGCCTTGCTCATTGAGAACAATCTCCTCAGCCTGTGCTTTATGTCTTCCTATAACACATTGTGGTTCAGGCATTTCACACTCTTCAACAAAAGCCTTCCTGCCATTGAATACGTGGTAGGAAGAAAAAAAAACAACCTGCGTGCGAGATGTCTTATACTTTCTTACAGCTTTTTCCAATCCTTCAACATTCACTGCATATGAAAGTGCTGGGTCACTTTGACATTGAGCCAGTTTACCTAATGAGGCACACACTATCATTGAATCAACCTCTGGCATATCTGGCCACTTGTCCAGCGCAAAGGTGACATCTAAAAATGAATGATCAGAACCACCTCTTCTGCTTGTCCCATAAACATCACCGCCAGCAATGTTTATGGCATTGTATAACGCACTACCTACAATGCTATCTATACCGAGAATCAGCACCTTTTTATTTGGAAATTTCTTCATTTCAGATTAAGCATTGCAATCAATTTAAAAGATCGTTTACAGGTCTAATTTGCACCTTTGTTATTCCACCAAGAAATTCATTCATATATTCAGGCTTGAAAATCTTGTAGTAAAAATAAGTAAAAAGCATGCTATATTTTTTCTTCATTCCAATTTTAGAGAGTTCAAATAACGCTTGCCCATCAGCTTCATTTACCAACACCAGATTTGTTTTAAAATATGATCCGGCCTGAATTGTCATTATACCCTGCTTACCATTCAAGATACTTTCTGTTTTATGAGGTGATCTATATGGAGGCATAAGTGCGCCAACCAATACATGTCTAACAATAGATTGTTTGTCAGGGTACTTGGAAGCATTATACGCATACCGCTCGTGATCACCACACACCATTCTTAGCACATAAGACCAGCGACCCCAGGTTTGTTCGTAACAAGTGTTCAGAAAGCTCTCATCTTGAACCCTGATTAGTCTATAATCTTCTATCCCCTTTATCTTTGAAAGATTATGCGAAACAGACTGCTCCTTAACGGAAATTGCTTGCCACTCTAAATAGGTTTTGGCATCAACAGCAGAAAAGCTCATAATCATAAAGATGGACAGTAACAAATGTGGGAATCTGCCACCTGAATCATAAAATATTGCTCGAAAACCCACCAGCAACAGTATTGACACTGGTATTGCCATTAACAGGGCATGTCTAGAACTAAACCAATCAGCTGCGGGATAATACCCAGCCACAAAATAAGGGAGAACCGCAACAGACAACAGCAATGCACCATAGAAGAAGAGAGGCAATGTATCAACCTTATTAACCGTTTCGTTCTTTAGTGGCAAATATCTATAAATAAAGCGCGCTATGACATAACTCAAACAAACAGCTAAAGCGCCAGCCTTTGTAATGGTGAATAGTAATCTAACACCTCCAAAAACTTCTTCGGGGATTGTAAATATTAATAGTCTGCCAAATTGTAAGGGCGCCTCCAATAAATTGCTCAACGAGGGTTGTTGATAACTTTTGCCCGCCGCCCCTATGCCCGGCGTAAAGGTTATGCGCCATAGCCAAAAGATAACTGGGATGCTGATGTAATCAATTCGTCTACAAAGCCAGCCCCAGGGGAAACTCAATACCGCCCTTTGTTTTCGTTTGTTTTCATACAGCACTAAACCAATTAAAAACCCATAGTAGAACACCAACAGTGAGCCACACGAGAAACTCACAAAAAAGCCGATAACTGCAATTCCGCGCAAAACCACGTGCATAGATCCATTCTTAGTTTCCGCGCAAATAGCAAGGTATGCACAAAATAAAAAAATAAGGTAGCACGATAAATACATCATAACAGGTATTGCATTTCCTAACACTCTTACAGTTGGCAAGGTTAAACTTGTAATCGCAATAATTAATGATTCCTCATCGCTAAAACAATCTGTCTTCTTAAAAATTAAAAACGTTACATATGAAATTAAGCAAAGATTCACGAATGTCATTACCTTAATTGCGACATTCGGGTCTGGAAAGATTAGGTAGATTCCATAGTAATATCTTTGAAAATATAGGCCGTTTTGTTGGGACAGATATTTGATCTTATCCCAGTTATTTTCTTTCAAGAATTCCAGTATCCACCAACCATCAGTAATGACAAAATCAGAAATCAAGAGTAATCCATGCGCCACGAAAGCAACCAATAGAATAATTAGTGGTACAAACCATTTTTGCTCAAAAATATTTGACTGCAGGTTTTTCATCACGTCCCTCGTATAACAGCAAGTTCTTTCCTTATGTTTTTGATCGAAATGCTTGTGGAAGGTAAAAAAACTAAACCCAGCAAAATAGTCATAATCATGCCACATAAGTAATAGACCAGGGAAAATGCTAAAGCTTCATTTTTATTAATGCCATAAATTGCCAAAGCAAGAATACAACCATACTGCCAATTACCTATAAAGCCTGGCGCAGTGGGAAGGCTGATTCCTATCATTGTTATAAAGAGAACGACAAAAGAGCTAATAAAAGGAAGATTAAGATTAAGGGAAAAGTACAGGCTATAAATCGATAGCGCAGCAAAAACCCAAATTAGAAGCGTCAAAAACACGATATAAAGAATATTTTTGAGACTTGATAATATTTTCAAGCCACTGACAAAATTTCGAACCAATTCTACTATTTTTGTATCTATTTTCTCAGGAAATCGTTTCAACAATGGTCTAAAAAGATTTATGAATGAGTCTGTTTTGCCAACAAAAAGTAACATCAAGCAAATTATTGCTATAATTATTAGCAATGAAGTATATCCTGAATATATCACCCACTTCGGCAGGTCAGAAGCGAGCATTGCAAATAAAAATAGGAAAACTAACGTCGATAAGTCCAATACCCTCTCCACAAAAATAGTCCCCAGACTTGAGGTAAAAGGAATTTGACTTTTCGTTTTTATTAAATAAGGTCTTACAAGTTCCCCTGCTCTCATAGGGATCAACGTAATTGCCAAAAATCCAACACATGTAATAGGGAAAAGTAATTTTTGACTAATTTTTTCTAATGGACTTAACATAATCCCCAAACGAACTGATCTCAATATCGTCCCTGATATAAAAAGTATTATTGCCGGTATGAAATAACGAGCATTCACATTTTGAACATTTTCAAGAACTTTTTCATATACAACTCCCCGAATAGACAAATAAATACAAATAGCAGCAACAATTAAACCTATAATCGCTTTTTTCATAATGCAACCTATCTACTTGTACAAACGTCTCAAAATAATATTAATAAAACATTGTAATGCTGATACAAGATTACGCCAGGAAATAGCCTTAGATTGTGAATTTGCCCCATATATGGGCGTCATTTCAATTTCCTTCACGCTTCGCGCATTGTTCAACAGAATGACCATATATTCAGTCAAAAAGCTGTTTCCAAGATTATAAGGGTGGTATTTCAATACATCATCCCTTAAAACTAGCGCTGAGCTCTGATAATATTTCAAGGAATATCCACTTAGAATGCTGATAATTAGTGTATAGAACTTTGATATGAGCCTTCTGAAAAACATTCTATTATCTGTTACGTAGGATGTTATGATATCTGCTTCGCCAATATGTTTAATAAATTTCATGGTTCCCTCCTTACGTTCCAAATTCCCAGAGTGAACCATTTTATAATACTTCCCATTGCCGACAATTGCACCTTCCACATAATTGTAACCCAACCCAAAATTCGCTTTATTCTTTATTAAAACAGGGGCCACATCCGGATTTTTTAATAAATACTCTTCAACGATATCCGCGGTATTGTCTTCAGAATGATCATCAATAATGATTATTTCATAAGTGTAATCAAATTCATCCATTGCCTCATTTATGGAAACAATCGTGTCGATAATACTTTCTGCACTATCTAAACAAGGAATGCAAAATGTTATGTCCATTTTACCTCAAATTTGAATCATTGTTGTATTTATCGAAGACAGAATACATATAATTTATATATTCCTCCATCTCCTCAGGAAGTTGCACCACGCTTTTATTATTAAGTTGAAACAAGTCCCTAAAATTTAGAGAATATTTTTTGTAATAATCATCATAGATTTTCGTTCCGGGATAAGGCGTAAACCGGTTCAAAGAAACAAATGTCGGTTTTATTTTATCGACAATGTCAACGGACATTTTAAGGTCATCGAGAGTCTCAAATGGAAATCCAATTATAAAAAAAGCCTGCCACGGAACCCCTGCTTCGGTTAACCATTTTGTTCGCTTTATTGTTTCTTCAATTTCAAGCCGTTTTCCAACACGGTCAAGTATTTTCTGTGAACCGCTTTCCACACCAATATATAAATGATTACCACCATGCTTTATGAAAGCATCTATTTTTTCGGGCGACAAGGCCATTACACGCGAGCCAACATTAAAAGCCAGGTTATTCTCTTTGAAAAGAGCTATGACCGCATCAAAGTGCTTTTTGTTTGAAAAAAAACAGTCATCCATGGTTGTAATAGGTCCCACACCACCAAACCATTCTTTTATTTCCTCAATTTCTGTCCGAAGGTTAATAATATCTCGGCGAATGATCCGTTTTTCGAATGAGTGACAACAGAAGGCACAACTGTTAGGGCATCCGGAAGAGGTCATCATAGAAGATAGATTTTCTGCCGAATACTTTTCGTAATCGAGAATCAGTTTTTTGTTTGGTTTGCGGTCAACAAGATTAGGGATCCGGGTGACAACATGGTCAAAATGGGGTCCAAAATCATAGCCCGGATGTGACTTACACATGCCCTGCACATGTGGACCACCAAGCATGGTTGTCACATTCTTACCGAATAACTCTTTTGCCATTTTTGCGACAATGACCGCGGATTCAATTTTTGGAGTAATCGAGGTAATCCCAATCACATCAGGCGCATATTTGACAAGCGTATTGCGAACTTCACTCCAGATTGGATGTGCTTCATTACTAAGAGCTTTTTCATATAGATGATAATTTTTTCGAACTTCTCCCCGTGCAAGAGGTCGGCATTGAGGCGTTGGGCGGTCAGCATCGTAGATACGAACCGCATATCCCCGCTCCTCAAGGTAGGTTCCAAGCAGCGTCAAGGTAACAGGATAATACCAACGTTGGTAACCGAAAAACCTATAAAACGGAGGTTCGATAAGCAATATGTTGGAAGAAGGCTTAATAAAATCCATGAAGACTCATTTCATTATATAACGCAACTGTTATAATTTGAAGGTTATTATAAAGCGCGAGAAAAGGTTTTTTAAGCTAAAGTTAGATATCCTTTGAAAAACTCTGCATTTTACTGGTCACATTATCCACAAGCTTTGAATTATCTGTCATTTTAGCAATCGCTAAAAACGTGGTTAACGAAATAATTATCCTTGGCAACAATACGGCTTTACCAAGCCCATAATAGGCTTTATATTTTTTCATCTCTTTATTAACCTTATCATCAAGCCGGTTGAATAGCATTTCCATATCAGGATTGTGCAGTTTGAAAAAAGTTTTGATCTTAATGGCTTTATTGGTTACCGGGTTTACAAACACAGCATCATGTGTTGGATAGTCATTAGAATTGTAGATTGGAGCGCCAGGGAATGAACGCATATTGATGGAGTGGCTTATCTGGCATGGCTTTTCTGCATATTCCATAACCTGCCAAATGGTTTCCAGCAATTCTTCGATTGTACTCTCGGGAATCCCGAGAATAAGATTAATGGTGGGGAACAATTTGTTTTCCATCAAACCCTTGAGGACAGCATGGCACTTTTTACTCGATACACCTTTATTCACAGACGGGCTATGCAGCAGTCTGTCGGAAAAAGTCTCAACGCCCAATGTTACATTGTGAAACCCGGCACAATATAGGGCTTGCATCAGCCGGTGGTTGACACCTGTTTTACCGTCAACCTCTTTGACTAAAAAACAATTCGGCCTTGTCTGACAACTGAACCGCACATTATCGGGAATTTTATTCTTTCGTTTAGAATCAACAATTAGATTACAAATGGCAATGGCGCGTTCGATACCAAATTTGTTTCCAAGAAGAAAGTCCTCATCATTGAACGAAAAACTCCGGGCCCCATATTTTGTAACATAATGAACGATGAGTTTGTTGACCTGTTCTGCAGAAAGGCTCATTGGCTTGACAACCGAACCCTGGGCACTCCTTAGAAAATCTGGACAACTGCAAAAACCACATCGGCCAAGACATTTACTGGATGTCAGAAGTCGTCCATTTTCAATTATATAAGAACGACTATTTGCTGTTAATAACCCGGTGGCTCTTTTCTTTAGAAAATCCCAATATTCTTTGTACGGCAATTCCATGTTGATTACGTTATGATACATAAGCTGCTCGAAGGCCTCGTTCGTAAGGGCATTAGCAGGATTGTACACTACGCGCCCATCGGGATCTAAGAATGCAACACCTTTACAGTCGTTGAATAGTTTATGGATAGGTGCGGAAGAATGAGTCATTCTACTGCAAATATCTAACAATGACATTTCAGAAAATCCCAAGCAAGCCAGGTCAAAACCATACGTTAGCCACTGTGCATAGTTAATAGTAGCTTGAAGGCCTCCAGCAATAAAAAGACACGCATGGTTTTTTTTACGGTAAATATCCTTTAACCTGTGCAGAAAAGTCAGGTCCTCTAACATTCGCCAATGAGTTACGCTTATGCCGATGACGTTATAAAAACCCTTTTCCACTTTTTCCATGTATTCTGATTCGATATTAAGCTGCTGATCAATAACATCGCAGAGTATACCATGACTTTTCAAAACATATTGAAGGTTATATAATCCTATGGGAACAGACAAACTGTCAAGAATGTCGTCGGGTGGGGATTGGGTAGTAAAAATCAGGACATTAGGGCGATTATTCAAGGCATATCCTCCTGTTTGACGTAACATATATTGATGACTACTTTTAAACGTATGAAATTTTGTTGTTGTGCATAGCACTGGAACAAATCTAAATTATTCAAAAAACTGTTTTAACTCTTCAGCCCATTTAATTATATACTTTGAAGGCGGGTGAATATATTTTCCATGTAATAACGCCGAAGGCAATTCGCCTTTACATGTCAATTCAACAATATTATCTGCAGCCTTAATTACAATATTTCGTCCATTAATTGAGATAATTTTACCAGGTTCTATTCTTTTCAATTCATTGGGAGTTTCTGTAATAGATGGTGTTGAAGCGGAATCAATCTTTAAAATATGATTTTCGAAGATTACATTTGCACATGGATAAGGGCCATTAAAAGACCTTACTATGCTCACTATATTATGTGATAACATTCTAAAATCTATTGTTATATCGTGTGGTGTTCGCTTTCGCCAGTAGTTGGCAGCAATATGGTTTTGTTCAATTCCTTCATAAGATTGTTCTTCTAATAATTTTCTCCATAGTAAAATAGTCCCTTCATAAGCCGCACCATTCACTCTTGTTAAGAGATCATTGATTGAATCTTCTGGATCAATTTCAATAGGAATCTGTAACAGAAGTTTACCCGTGTCAACATTTTGGTCCATATGGAAAAAACTTAGTTTTGTTTGGCTTATGCCTAACACTATAAGCCAATGCAGTGGATGTCTACCCCTATTAAACGGCAAGTCTGTTGGATGTGTTCCAATGACATATCGTTTAGGGATATCAAGCACACTTTGCTTCAACATTCTTGGCCACGAAGAAAATATAAAGTCAGGAGCGTAATTTCTGAGTATATCTAATGAATATAATGAGTTAATATCATCTATTTCGTGATATGGTATATTATATTTACTTGCAAATCCATGGATGTCTGCGGAGTTGAGAGGCAAAAAAGAAGCTGGTCGTGAAATTATTGCAGATATATTCTGTTTGCTATCAATAATGCCTTTAGCGCAACAAAGTGTAAATTCTGTAGTCCCTAAAACAATGATATTCATTATTAAGCCCTGTATTTCCTCAATAATTTAATAACCTTTTTCACATTACCAAGCGGCTGCGCAGGCCCGCAGGGCAGGAATAAACCTTGCTCACCAAACACTTTTGAGTTCCGAAATTCGCCACTATTCTTAAAATAAGGTGCCAAATGCAAATCAGGATAAAAGGGTCTCGTCTGAACACCTTTATCGGCTAAAAATGATACTAAGTTTTCTCTCTCCTTACAAAGTACTTCAATATAGATTGGTATCTCTCCATTATCGATATCAACAGGGATAAACTTTAAAAAAGGAAGCTCATACATTGCTTCTATATATTTCTGATATATTTCTTTAACTGCTTCTATTTTTTCAGGCAACTTTTTCAGTTGCTCAATGCCAATAGATGCCAATATGTCTGTAAACCTGAAGTTAAAACCTATTCTTTTCCATGAGGGATTTACAACATCACTTACGCCATGTGTGCGTATGAGTTTTAAAGTTTCATGGGTCTTTTTATCTCTTGTTACTATAAAACCTCCCTGGCCTGTAGAAATCAACTTAGCAACGGACAATGAAAAACATCCCATAGCAGACTGACTTCCAAGAAATCCTGTTTTATTTCTTGAATAGAAAGCTTGAGCTGCATCTTCGATTACCGTCATTCCATATTTTGCTGCAATTTCTTTAACTTTCTCCATTTCAACAGAACGCCCATTCAGGTGAACCGGAATAATTGCCTTTGTTCTTTTTGAAATTTTCTCTTCAATCTTTGTTATGTCCATAATGGGTCGCTTTTCTTCAACATCAACAAATATAACCTTTGCTCCGAGCAATAATGGAGCATGCGCTGTAGCAATCCATGTTCTGTTTGGAACAATAACCTCATCGCCCGCACCAACTCCAGTTGCTATTAAGGACATCAGCAACGCAATACTCCCACTTGTGGTTGCAACAACATAGGGAATATCTAAGACATCCGAAATTCTCTGTTCAAATTCTGCCGTAACTGTACCCTGACTTAAACATTCATTCGAAATCGATTCTGAAACATGGCAAATCTCCTCTTTGCCAAAACTTGTTCTCCACCACCATATTTCATTCATTTAAAGCCTCGTAGATAGGACTTTGCTTTGACATATTCTGGTCAGATCACTTTCAATATTGGCAAAGGCACAATGAATTTGCCTCTTTTCTCAAAAAATGATTGGTTATTAGCCAATATCTGCTTTTGATATTGCCAAGCTAATATGATTACATAATCCGGCTTGTCCTCGAAAATTCTCTGTGGCGGATAGACCGGAAGATGATAACCAGGTGAGTATAAGCCATGTTTCAAAGGGTTGTCATCCACAATATAGTCCAAGAACCTTCCCAGCTCAAAATGATAAGTGAGTGTAGTGGTGCTGTGGGAGGCGCCATAACCGACGATTCGATTTCCCTCGGCCTTGATTGAAAACAACAATGCTAACATTTCGGATTTGACTTGATCGATTTCCTTGCCGAATCTAATGTACGTTTCGGGTCTTCCCATGCCTTCTGACTCTTCTTCATGTATTATCTCAGTAACAGAAGGATGAACTGATCTCTGACCACCCACCAATTGTGCTACAACTCGAATTGACCCGCCTTTGGCTGGTATTTTTTGTGCATCAATGAGTTCCAATCCACACTTTGCGAATAACTTCTGTAAAACTTTTAGTGTGAAATAAGAAAAATGTTCATGGTAAATGTAATCGAACATCTTTAACTTCATTTGTTCAGGATGATAGCCGGTTTGAACTACAAAAATGCCATCTGCTGATAGGAGCATTGCAACATTCCGCGTGAAATTCACCACATCATCTATATTGGCATACATATAATTGGCTGTAACAATTGACGCCTTACCGTGTTTACGGACAATTTCTCCTGCCACTTGATCGGTAAAAAAGTCACAAATGGTGGGCATTCCAGCTTCATTTGCAGCTCTGGCAATTGCTCGACCTGGCTCCACCCCTAACACTCTCATGTTGCGTCTTTTGAATGCAGCTAACATCGTCCCATCGTTGCTGCCTAAATCGACCACCAGTGAGTCATTGACCGGTTGTTCCATTTCCAATATCTGGTCAGCATATTCCTGATAATGATTGCTCAAGCCAAGCGTGACTTTTGTGACATAAATGTAATCGGGATAGCTAATTTCGGGACTCAAGACGAAAAGCAAATGCAGATAACCACAATCTTTGCATAAGCCCAGGTCAAGGGGATACACCTCCTGCGGAACATGTAACTGCTCCTTTGAAACAAATCGATCCTCAGGCGGGGTCGGAGTAAGATGAAAGACGGTTGTAATATTTTCGCTTCCGCATAAACGGCAAACGTTATCGCGTCGAATCGGCACTGTCATCATACTATGACCCCTCATGAATTCGATAATCTTTTCTTCAAGCATTCTGAATATTTTTGTATCGCTAATGTGTTTCTTTCATCTGGCGACCAGTCGGCAGCAACATTATCCCTTTTGTCAAACGGTCCTTTTGTCACCTCGTGAAATATTGTATCTTTCCTGACAATTTGTGTATGGAAAGTGTTTGCAGAAATCCTGTAATAGAATATTTTGCCACTTGAATAGTCCCCCATTGGTAGACTTTCAACCACATTGCCACCCTCATCGAATATCACCAAATCAATTTCACCGCTTATTAGATGAAAGGACTCATCCTTACCTCTATGTTTGTGCGGACGTACATAGGTTCCTTTCGGGTGATAAATGACCATTTCATGGATATCTTCTTCAATCGTCAAGTGGGTACAGACCCTGCTTCTGTTTCTCACATTCGCCTGTGCAGCAGTCTGAAGATATTCAGTGTCTTGCTTTGACAAGGTGACAAGATTGCGGGACTGTTTCGGGTAAAATACTTCTTCACTTTCTTTAATCCACTTCATGACGATGGCTCCTTGAATATGGAATATCTACTGGAAGGGAAAATGGAAAAGATTTTGCCACCCTCTACTAAACATTTCTGAAGTTTTAATCTTATTCTTTCGTCTAAGAGCGGATTAACTGCCAGCAGACACAATGAAACATTTTTATTATACAGTTGGTCTGAGGGGACGATTGGTACTCTAGACTTGGGCATAAAGAGCCCCACCTTGTTGGGGTTATCGTCAACAATACAGTTTATAAAATTTTCTACATTATATAATGTTAAAAAAGCACACGCAAGGTGACCGGCCCCAAAGACTGCAATTTTTTCTTCGTTCATATTGCCGAGGTATTCAATAACGAATTCTCGGCGATAGGCAACTCCCTTTGAATAATTTTCTCCCAAATTCTTTTGGTCATCCAAGGCTTTCTCATCTA
>Ga0233431_1005148_pt1 | contig 13100 bp, 12 predicted proteins | sample SI_118_April2016_FD_179867 | JGI IMG/M metagenome (GOLD analysis project Ga0233431, IMG submission 179867) | Seawater microbial communities from Saanich Inlet, British Columbia, Canada - SI_118_April2016_200_MG | ecosystem: Environmental > Aquatic > Marine > Inlet | place: Canada: British...
AAAGTTACAGACAAAGAAATGGAAGAAGTTGTGATATATGGTGATGAATTTCATCCAGAATGGAATTATACGATTGCACCAAGATAAACAGCAAATCGTTTAATTTATATTATTACACTTCCTAACCTGCAAATACCTGCGGAAAAATCAACGTTAAAAGATAAATAAAATATCAAAACTAAAAGCAAAGCTTCCTTCCCCATTTGCAGGTACGAGAGCTAAAACGCTAAAGATCAAAATTGATAGCACAGTTTTAGGTGTATACCCCTAAAAAATACAGTAAAAAAATCTAATAAAAGGGATTAATAATAATGAGTCGGCATATACTTAAAGGAAATATCAATACAGTCCATAGAGGAGGCTTTTCTCCCCTTCTTGATCCAGTACTTCGTATTAATTCAAATGATGTAGTAGATGTTGAAACTTATACATGTTATACTGCAATTTTTGATCATGTCCCAGAATCTCTTAAGACTAAAGACATAACAGAGATTTGCAAGAAACTTCCCAAAGAAAAAGAAACAGGAAATGGACCTCATATACTTACAGGCCCAATATATATTAATGACGCCGAACCTGGAGATCTTTTGGAAATAAGAATTTTAAACGCTTATCCCTCTCAAGCCATGGGATTTAATAAAATTTTTAAAGGAAAAGGGGTTCTGACTGAAGAATTCAATTACAATAAGCTTATGTTTATTCCTATCGATTTAAAAAATAATAATGTTGAGTTTCCAATAAATAGTGGAATAAAAATTCCGCTAAGACCTTTTTTTGGAATATTAGGTGTAGCAACCAATGAAATTAATCTTTCATCTTATCCTCCAGGTTCCCATGGAGGTAATATTGATAACAGAGAATTAACTAAAGGATCTAGAATATTTATTCCTGTACAAGTGCATGGAGGAATGCTATCAGTAGGAGATGGACATACCTTGCAGGGGGATGGTGAAGTTAATCAAACAGCATTGGAAACATCACTCAATGGTACACTGCAAATAATCCTCCACAAAAAGGCACTAAATTTAACAACCCCTATTGCAGAATCTAGGACACATTGGATTACGATGGGGTTTCAAAATACTTTAGATGAAGCTTTCAAAGAAGCCCTCCAAAACATGATAAAACTATTGACTACTTTTTATTCAATAAATAAAGAAGAAGCTTACAGATTATGCAGCTTAGCAGCTAATTTTAGAATTACTCAAGCAGTGAATATGCCTAATAAAGGAGTTCATGGAATGATTCCGAAAAATATATTTCCTTCAGAATTTTCATGTAAAGAGAACATACAAATATGGAAAAGATAAATGCAAATAATAGCTATAAGTCAGTTCAATGCCATAATGGAGAAAAATGAAAATAATAGAAGCAACATTTGAAGACGTAGAAAATATTATTGAGTTAAACAATGATGTTCATAAAATGCATATTACTTGGTTTCCTAAAACATATAAACCTCTAAATAAAACACTGCTCAAGAAATTTTTTAAAGATTTACTAGATAGTAATAATATTAAAATTTTTATTGCAAAAAATAAAAATAAACTTCTAGGTTATATAAAATTAAACATTACTAGGCAAGAAGAAAGCCTATTCATATATGAACAGTATTTCATTGAAATTGATCAAATTAGTATCTCCAAAAATTCAATAGGAAAAGGCACAGGAAAAGCATTGATAAATAAAGCTAAAGAATATGCAATGAACCAAAACATAACCAAACTAATTTTAAAAGTAAAATCAAAAAACATAAATGCTATCGAAGCATATGAAAAATTAGGATTTCAAACGACAACGAAAAAAATGGAATTAGACCTAAAAACCGGGGGCTAGGAATTGGCAGGGATTTGACAAAAAAGTGCTTAGCATATGCAAGAACTAAAGGCTATAAGAAATGTTATTTAGATACACTTTCAAGTATGAAATCAGCAATATCATTATATGAAAAACTTAAGTTCAAACATTTGGATTGTCTACTTGATGGGACTATTCATAGTGGATGTTATGTTTGGATGCTCAAAGAGTTATAAAATATAAATAGTACAACGTCCAGCAGCATCCAAAACAGCGCTGGAAGTTTATATAAAAAATCTATGTGTTTAGTGAAAAATTAAAACTATAACCGATTTCTTAAAATAGCAGCTATTTTTCTCCCGCCTTAGCCAAGGTTAGAATGTAACAAGTCGAACTAAAATAGACAGACAGCTATGCAACTAAAAAGACCACAACCGCTAAAAGGAAAACAGTTTATGAAAATATCTAAATAGTATTTCGAAGCTCTTGATTCTGGCGATCTAAAAAAAGTCTTATCTCTTTTTGAACCCAGCGCTATTGTTATTTCTCCACTATACGGAAAGCTACAGCCTAGTAAGTTTTACACAAAACTATTTACCGAAACTAAAAAATCAAAAGCATCTTTGTTGAATATTTTCGACAAAAGCTCTGCAGGAAACTGCATAGCACTACATTATAATTTTGAATGGACTCTTGAAAATAATGTATCAAAGAGCTTTGAGTGTATTAATGTAATAGAATTAAATGCTCAAAAAAATAAAATCATTAAGCTCTCTATTATATTTGATACTTATCCTATCCGAGAAGATTTTAAGCTAAATAAATAGGCACTTATTACAAACTTAGCAAAATAAAACCAAACAATTTAAAATTATTATAAATAAAGGCAGCGACAAATGATAGAAATATATAAAGCTATTTTAGATTCAACACCTCATAAAATAGTATTTGTTAATACAGAACATATAATTGTCTACATGAATAAAGTAGCTGTAGATTTTTTAAAAAAGCGAAAACTGCCAAATTTGATAGGTAAGTCTATTTTTGACTGCCACAATGTAAAATCCAACAAAAAAATAATAGAAGTATTTGAGCGATTTCAAAATGGTGGAGAAGAAGAATTTTTATCAATAACAAAAGATAATGAAAGAAAATATATTACACCTGTAAGGAGTAAATCAGGTGAATTGTTAGGCTATTATGAGCGAGATGAATTAAATGAAAAATGGGATAAAAAATAGCTATATAAAATAGAAATCACTATATTTTAACCAAATCATTTCAGAGTCTCGCAATACTCGATCATTGAATTCTAAAGTTATGAATTAAGAGATTTGAAAAACAACTGCTTAAAGTATAAACTGTTATAACTGTAAAATGGAAGATAAAGCTAATGGAACAGTCAATTGTACATATAGCATTACTTGTAAAAGATTATGATGAGGCTATCAAGTTTTATACTAAAACTCTAAATTTTGACCTTATTGAAGATACACTTCAAGTAGAACAGGACAAACGCTGGGTCATAGTTTCTCCTCCCAATTCCACTGGAGCATCATTACTGTTAGCTAAAGCTTCTAATACAAAACAAGAAGCTTATATTGGCAATCAATCAGGTGGACGCGTATTCCTTTTCCTCAATACTGATGATTTTTGGCGTGATTACAATCAAATGACATCTAAGGGGATTAAATTTCTAAGATCACCCAAAAAACAAGAATATGGCATGGTAGCAGTATTCCAAGACTTATATGGAAATATTTGGGATTTACTTGAACTAAATAGCGACCATTCCATATCTAAAAGATCAACATAGTTAATTATATAGACAACTAAATTCAAAACGCTATAAGGAGGTATATTATGATATATAAAAATAATAAAGATGGTTTTAAAACACTTAAAACTGGACTCCAGTACAAAACATTAGTCAACGAAGCAAAGACTCATATGGTAAAAGTGTTAGCGAATAAAGGTGCTATACTTGAGCATAGCCATCCGCATGAACAAACTGGTTATTTATTAAAGGGGCATTTTAAACTTACACTAAATGGTGAAGTATATGATATTCTATCTGGTGACGCCTGGGCTATTCCAGGAAATACATGGCACAAAGTAGAGATAATAGAAGATTGTATTATTGTTGAAGTTTTTACTCCTCCCAGAGAAGATTATCTCAAACATGATGAGGTAGATAAGTGAAAGTAATATATTCTGATAAGCATAAAATGTATCGCCCTTCGCATCAATTTTATGGGGGTAAAGAAATTAAGTCAAATGAAATACCAGAAAGAGCTGAAAATATAATTAAAAATCTAAAGCTCAAAGATTATGAAGTTCTTGCCCCTCATACATACAATTTAGACTCAATTTTAGATGTTCATTCAAAAGATTATCTAAATTATTTGAAAAATATTTATTTTCTTTGGAATAAAGCTAAATCAATTTCAACTGATGTAATACCTGCAGTTTTCCCAACCAGAACTCGTTCTAAAAAACCAAATGATATTGCATCAATGGCGGGATGGTATTGTTTCGGTACAACTGCACCTATAATAAAAAATACATTTGAATCAGCAATCTCATCAGCCCATTGTGCATTAACAGGTGCTGATTTACTCTTAAAAGGAGAACGAACAGCATATTCATTATGTAGACCCCCGGGACATCATTGCGGACCAGATTATTGCGGGGGCTTCTGTTATTTAAACAATGTGGCTATTGCAGCAAAACATTTACTAAATAATACACTTAAAACTCCTAAAATAGCAATCCTTGATGTTGATTATCACCATGGCAATGGAACACAAGACATTTTTTATGATTCAAATCAGGTGCTATATGTATCGGTTCATTCAGATCCAAATTTCACATTCCCATTTTATTGGGGATATGCAGATGAAATAGGTAGAGGCAAAGGTGAAGGATTTAATTTGAATATCCCTCTCCCGAAAGGAACAGTAGAAAAAAATTATATTAATGCGATTAAAACTGCACTTATAAATATTGAAAAATTCAATCCTGACATTTTACTTGTCTCATTTGGAGCTGACACATTATTAAATGACCCACATGGTGGTTTTAACCTATCTCCTAATTCTTTTAGAAAAATAGGAGAACACCTATCCTCTCTCAACAAACCAACACTTATTATTCAGGAAGGTGGATATATAGCAAAATCATTAGGTCTATGTGTATATAATTTTTTATGTGGCATAAATCAAGAATAAAGAAAAATTATTTACAAATAGGTTCAAGGGAAACTATAATGAAAGAAATTAAAATAACTAAACTTAATAAACTCAATAAAGATGAACGTGGCAATACCTTTGATTTTTCTATCAGAGAAACTGATAATTTTATTTTATGCACTAGGAAAAAATCTAGTATAAGCGGGAATACTTATCATGAGGGTAAAAGTAGCAAAACTAATCCAAAGATTTTTATTTTAATTAGTGGTAGTATTGATTTTTCATTTAGGCACATAGATTCACCTAAACCACAAACAGTAGTTATAGATTATCCATCAATAATTGAAGTTAAGCCAAAAATCACTCATTCCATCAAAGCATTAACTGATATAATAATGCTTGAATGTAACTCAATTGCAGATATTCAAAATGATAGATATAGTTTAAATGTATTTACAAATTAACGTTTTATCATCAATAATAGCTGCATTGAGTTTTTCAATGCAGCCATGAAATTTAAATTATTATGCTAAAACTTTAAGCATTTCATTAACAGAATCAAGTTTTATCTCAAGTTCCTGAAGATGCTCTTTAGCGCTACTGACTACTTTTTCAGGAGCACTGGTTAAAAATCTCTCATTTGAAAGTTTTGCTTTTGATCCTTTTATCCATCCTTCAAGCTCTTTTTTCTGTTTATTAAGTTTTTTAAGCTCTGTTTCTATATCAATAGCACCTTTAAGCGAAAGAAATACTGTTCCATTCTTACAAACAATTGAAGGAGCAGGACCATCATATAACTCAGAGAAGCTTTTCAAACTCAGAGTAAGTTCTTCTGCATTTAATAATTTTTTAATAGCTTCTGATTCTGATTCAATAAAATCAAGAGAACTTTGATCATTTGCTTTTATAAAAAAAGATAATTTTTTACTATTAACTATATTATAAGAAGCCCTTAAATTACGTCCTCCTCTTATCATTTCGAATTTAGACTCTACGTTTACAACCAGTTGAGTATCATTCAAAATGGTTTCAAACTTACCACCTCTTAGAGATTTAGGATAAGAAGCAAACATTATAGTTTCATCCTCTGTCAGGAATCCCATAAAATGAGCTAATTCCTCTGTAATATAAGGCATAAATGGATGTAGTAATTTTAATATCTGATAGAGAACATAATCTAAAACAGATGAAGCCTGTTTTTTCTCTCCACCACCTGCAAATAAACGACCTTTAGATGCCTCAATAAACCAGTCACAGAACTCACTCCATACAAATTCATATATATTATGAGTAGCCATATGAAAACTGAATTTATTTAATTGAGTATCAACAACTTCAATACTGTTATTAAGTCTTGAAATAATCCATTTTTCATCAACGGTTAAATCATCTATTGAAATCCCGTCTAAATCTTTAAAGTTTGAAGAACTTTCGCCCTGCATTTGTCTAAATCTGCATGCATTCCAAAGCTTATTTGCAAAATTTCTACCAATTTCACATTTATCATTACTGTAACGGATATCTGACCCAACGGGAGCAATATAAATAATAGAAAATCTTAATGCATCAGCTCCATAAGTTTTAATCACTGCAAGCGGATCAGGAGAATTGCCAAGAGATTTACTTAATTTTCGCCCTGTTTCATCTCTAATAATACTTGTAAAATAAACATTATTAAAAGGAATAGCACCTTTAAATTCCAAGCCGGCCATAATCATTCTGGCAACCCAGAAAAAGATAATATCCGGTCCTGTTACAAGATCATTAGTCGGATAAAAATATTTCTGTTCTTCAGTATCTTCAGGCCATCCCATTATCGAAAAAGGCCATAGCCATGAACTAAACCATGTATCAAGAACATCATTTTCCTGTCTCCAGTTCTCAATATCCTTAGGAGCTTCTGTTCCTACATAAACTTCACCTGTTTCATCATTGTACCATGCAGGTATTCTATGTCCCCACCATATCTGGCGACTAATACACCAATCCTGGATATTATCCAACCAGTTAAAATAAACTTTACTCCAGCGTTCAGGATGAAATTTAATCTCACCTTCCCTAACTGCTGCAATTGCAGGTTTAGCAAGTTCTTTCATATTAACGAACCACTGTTCACTGACTCTAGGCTCAATAGGAACATCACCTCTTTCAGAATAACCAACATTATGAATATGACTTTCTGATTTAATAAGCAAGTCTAGATCTTTCATCATCGCAACAGCTTTTTTCCTACATTCAAAGCGATCAAGACCTACAAACTCCTCCCCTGCATTTTTATTCATAGTAGCATCAGGGTTCATAATATTGAGTACTTCAAGATTATGCCTTTTACCTACCTGAAAGTCATTAGGATCATGTGCAGGAGTAATTTTAACGCATCCAGTACCTAATTCAGGGTCAGCATGTTCATCTGCAACAATCGGAATCTTTCGAGCTGTAAGAGGTAGGTCAATTGTTTTTCCAATAAGATGTTTATATCTCTCATCATTTGGATGTACAGCAACAGCAGTATCACCAAACATTGTTTCAGGTCTTGTTGTTGCAATTTCTAAAAAACCTGAGCCGTCTGTCAATGGATATTTGAAATGATAAAAATAACCCTGTTTTTCCTTATAAATAACTTCTTCATCAGATAAAGCCGTTTGAGAAACAGGACACCAGTTAATCATTCTCTTTCCACGATAGATATAACCTTTATCGTACAGTTCAACAAAAACTTTATTAACTGCTTCATTTAAACCTTCATCAAGAGTAAATCTTTCTCTTTCCCAATCACATGAGCAGCCAAGTTTTTTAAGTTGCTGAATAATTGTTCCACCATACTCTTCTTTCCAGCTCCAGACTTTTTCTATAAACTTTTCTCTGCCTATATCGCGCCTTGTTACACCTTCTGCCTCTCTTAAATAGCGTTCAACTCTGCTTTCTGTAGCTATTCCTGCATGATCTGTTCCCGGGAACCAGCATGTAGAATAGCCCTGCATCTTTTTCCAGCGAATTAAAATATCCTGAAGTGTATTATTAAGAACATGTCCTAACGTAAGAATACCTGTTACATTTGGTGGAGGTATTACAATAGAATATGACTCTTTACTATGATCAATCTTTCCTTTAAAATATCCTTTATCATTCCAAATAGGAAACCATTTTTCTTCAACATCAGTTGGATTGTATGCTTTAGGAATTGTATTTTCAGTACTCATATTTATCCTTCGAAATTTATATATAATTCATGAATATTAATAACTAATAATTTACACCTAATATTTACTTATTTCCAAAAAATTGATTTGATAAATATTAAAATAAAAACTATTTAAAAACAAAAAAAGCAGTTGGAAAAACCAACTGCTTTTAAAATATATTAATCTATAAAATATTATAGAGATCAAACTTTTTTAATTTTTCCTGAACGAATACAAGATGTACAAACTTTTATTCGTTTAACAGTACCATCTATATTAACTTTAGCTTTTTGTATATTTGGTTTAAAAGTTCTTTTATTGTTTTTTACAACGTGTGTACCAATCCCGCCTTTTATTTTAGCAAGACCTTTTCTTATAATAGAACCGCCTACTACTTTTCTTTTTCCACAGATTTCACAAACCATACTCATCGGAACTATCTCCTAAACTATCATATCTTAGATATACAAAATTAAAGTCAAAACAACTTATTAAAAACACCATTTAAAAAAATGGTGGGTCGGCTGGGATTTGAACCCAGGACCCCCTGCTTAAAAGGCAGGTGCTACTACCGCTGAGCTACCGACCCGAATTACGGGAGAGATAAGATAGTAAGAATTTTAAACTTATCAAGCAATAATTCCTAAAAAAAATGATTTTTCTTAATACGACTTAATCATTTTAAATACTTCTTCCGTCGAGATAAGTAAAATAGCTTCCCCCATGCTTTTATCAAATGGATTTTATAAATTTAATTCAAAAAAATTCAATTAATTCAACCTTTTCTAAGGGGAATAGTTTATCCATTACAAAAGTGCATTTGATTAATATTATAAATATAAAAAATGCCTAATATATAAAAATATTATCCTACAATTACTTTGTCATTTAGTATCATCATCGGAAGTATAATCAACATCTATCGTATCACTGTCGTTATAAGATGTATGCGTGTCAGGTCTATTATTACGACCAGTAAGTTTAATTAAAATACTAGAGCCTAATCTACGTGCACCATAAGTAATCATAATTAATAGAATCAAGCATAAAACTATTGAAAAATGCCCTGTAAACAGCGCACCGATAAAACCTATCGGGACAATACCGATACCTAGCAGAATTACTCCAAGTAGTATACCAAACCATCCAAAGATTTTGAATGTTAAAATCAAACACCATATCCACAATGTTACTCCAAAAAGATATGATGAGAAAAAAATCCATTTACCTGCAATCAATTCTGTTTTTCTGAATAGAGAGAGAGGTAAAAATAAAATTATATCAAGAATCAACAGGCAAATAGAAGCATAAATAAACAGCGGGAACATAGTGTCTGCAAACCATACTCCTCCTTTTATAAATAAACTAAGTATAAATAGCGCACCTATAAAAATTGCTATACCTACAAATAAGCATCCAATATTTTTAATTTCAGCTTTAATATTCAACATAAACAAACTCCTGTTTATAGTCTTTCAGTTTTATAAAATCTATAAATTAAATTATGATGTAATTATACTTTACTGCATATTTCTAAAATAAGCTTATATAATCCTGATGATTTAATAGAAATACCTATGAGATCTCTCTATATTTAATTTTTATTCAAAATAAGCTATAATTAATATAAATATTTTAAAATGTGAGAGAATAATGTTTTTTCCTAAAAGCAAAATTGCCAGAAGTTATCATAATATTATTCGCTATAAACAGATTATAGCAGTGCTAATTAAGCACGGATTTCATGAATTCGTGGACACAAGCAGGCTTATTCAAGCATTTAAGCTAAAGAAATTCCAGTTCAAAAAAAAACCACAACAAAAATACCATACTCGCTGGAGAAGAATAAGACTAGTATTGGAAGAACTTGGTCCAACTTTTATTAAACTAGGTCAGTTTTTAAGCAACAGACCTGATTTAATTCCAAATGAATTATGCACTGAGTTGGAAAAACTTTTAGATGATGTGCCTCCATTTGAAGGGCAGACAGCTTTAGCCATATTAGAGTATAGTCTTGGAGTAAAAAAAGATGATATATTTAAAAAGTTTGCCATTGAACCTTTTTCATCTGCATCAATTTCACAAGTCCATAAAGCCTATTTAAAAGACGGAACTAAAGTAGCAGTAAAAATACAAAGACCGGCGATCAGAACTAAAATTGATTCAGACATAGCAATAATGCTACACATCGCAGGATCTATAAGTAAACATGTACAAGGTGCAGAAATACTTAATCCAATATCTATTGTAGAAGAATTTAGAGATGGACTATATAATGAACTTGATTTTGAAAATGAAGCTTTGAATATAGAGAAGTTCACTAAGCTTTTTTCAGAAAATAAAAATCTTTCTGTTCCAAAAGTTTATAAAGATTACTCCAGTAAAACTATATTAACAATGGAATACATGGAAGGTATTAAGTTTTCCGAATATGCCAAACATGATTTTGACCATGATCTAATCACAGACAGACTTGCGGATTTAGTATTATCACAAATCTTTGAATATGGTTATTTTCATGCGGATCCGCATTCAGGAAATTTAATAATCCAAGAAGATAATCGAATATGCTTTATTGATTTTGGTCTTATGGGAATTCTACCGCCAAAACACAAAGGTGCATTATGCGATATAATAATAGGATTAGTTAACCATGATCCTGACAGAATAACAAAGGCAATGCTTCACTTATCGCTAAATAAAGAAGTTGAAAGTAGAAACACCCTTGAATATCAGGTTTTCAAATTAATAGAACATTATGCATACCTACCGTTTGAAGATATTAATATAGGACATTTTTTAAGAGATCTTCTTAAACTTTTAGTCAACAATAAGTTGATTTTACCTTCTGACATATTTTTACTGCTAAAAACACTAATATCACTCGAAGGCACAATAAGAAAAATCAAACCTAAATTTGATATGATTTCGCATGTTGAACCATTTGTCAAAAAGATGATGTATAATAATGCCAGCCCTGGAAAAATTATGAAGGATATATATGCTTCAGGTTTGGATTATGCTCATTTATTATGTGAACTGCCTAGTGAAATAAGAGAACTTCTCGATCAGATAAAAAATAAGACTTTCAAGCTTCAGTTTGAACACAAAGGTCTTGAACCAATGCTTAAAAAAACTGATCAGATTTCAAACCGCCTATCATTTGCAGTCGTTACGGCATCAATGGTAATTGGTTCATCGCTACTACTAAAAACAAAAGTTCCACCTACTATATATGGTGTATCCGGAGTAGGAATATTAGTTTTTATATTCTCTGTTCTCCTTGGAGGCGTACTACTAATATCTATAATACGCCACGGTAGGATGTAATTATAGGTTTCAGTCTTAAGTTTTCTATTTTGACAAGCCGACGTACATTCAATCGACACTATAATCAGCAACTTATATTTCAAAATAAACTAGATCGTGCCTAAACCTATTTTTATTTTTTCAAATTTCACATATGCAATAATTTTCTTTATATTCGCATTTTTATAGGCGTTTATATATAATAGTATTAATACATTATTATAAATTATCAGAAAAAAGTTTTCTATGAAAAAGATACTAATATTTTCACCTCCATGGAGTGGCCACCTAAATGTATTGAAAACTATAATAAGTTATTTAAAAGATGATTTTCAATTAAAATTTGCAATTACAGGTTTCAAAAATGAGACTATAGATTTGTCAAGTTTGGATGCTGATGCTGTAATGTTATCAAAATCTAAACTTACAGAGATGGATGTAGCTTTATTTACTCTACCGCGAGTAGTTGAACTAATAGATGATTGCATAAATGAAATTAAATCATTTAAACCTGACTTGGTTATTTATGGATATTTTTCAATTGAAGGCTGCCTTGCGGCAAAAATTTTAAACGTACCATATTGGTGTTCAATTTCAGCTATGATAGGTCCCAATTACTATCAGGATTATATAAAACTAAAATTAGATAATCCTATAAATCAAAAAGCTCTTAAAGAATTAAAAAATTGCTACAATATTGATTTATCTCATAATGATTTTGAAATAGCATCAAATGGTTTTGTTTTACCAGGTGAACGTATGCTTATCTGGTCATATGAGGAATTAGTTCCTAAAAATTTCATGCTAAATAGGAAAAACATTCCATATTCGTTTATTGGAAACTTGAGTAGTCAGAAAGCTATAAGAAAAAGTGATACAAATCAGGTTCCAGTTATTTATTTTTCTCTTGGTACAGTAATAATAAATTTTCTTTGGGATAAAGATTTAATAATTAGAAAACAGCTCAAACTATTTGTAGAAAGCTTAGCTGAACAATGGAGCGATAAAAAAATCAAAGTAATATTTGTATCTCAAGGAAAAGAGATTATTAAAAGTTATCCCAAAAATTGGGAAGTTTACCCTCGGGTAAATCAAGTAGATGTATTACAAAAAGCAGATGTGTTTCTAACTCATGGCGGTAGTAATAGTTTCCATGAGGCTGTACTGCAAAAAGTCCCTATGGTTGTGATCCCTTTTGCAGGAGATGAAATGCTCGTTGGAGAAATAGTTCAAAACCTAGGACTTGGAGTTAGCCTTGAGGGTAATAAATCTATAGAACTATCAAAAGCTAAAAATTTTTTAAGTGAAGATTTGGCAAAAAATATTGCATCATCTGTATCTTCTATTTTGAAGAATAAAAAATATAAAGATAATTATGATAACTTAAACTTAACATGTTCTTCTCTAAAAAATTTACTTAATTCAGAATTCGACAGTGAATATTACGGTGAAACGATTAGATAGATATCTTAGAAACTCATTTGATGCAGGCACTATTTTGTCGAGTAGGCATAATATATTTCTCCTTTTTATAATTTAATTTTTCATTTATAATGTGAAGAACTTCAATGCCCCTCACAGAACCGTACTTGAAGATTTCCCTCATACGGCTCTTCAGTAT
>Ga0233431_1005149_pt1 | contig 13090 bp, 16 predicted proteins | sample SI_118_April2016_FD_179867 | JGI IMG/M metagenome (GOLD analysis project Ga0233431, IMG submission 179867) | Seawater microbial communities from Saanich Inlet, British Columbia, Canada - SI_118_April2016_200_MG | ecosystem: Environmental > Aquatic > Marine > Inlet | place: Canada: British...
TAAATACCGGCGAAATCCGGTTCATCCTCTTGAAACCACATACTTTATGGTACCTTCCTGAATATCTTACGCCTTACACCCTACACCTTATACCTTACACCTATAAAACCTTAAACCCAAAAAATCCGCCTCGCACCCTTAGCCTTTGTTCAATTAGTAAATTTGAGGAAATACTTGCGATATTATTAGTGTTGTGAAAATTATCACAAAAGATGCTTGACACCCAAGGACAATATTTCATAAATAAAAGAGACTCGAAGTGTTTTTCTTAAAACGGGATATTTAAAATATTTTAAAGCAAGGAGGGCTCTTAAGCCATGAAAGAAGGAAGAATAGCCATACCGAGCACGGGAACTGGCGGCCTGGACGGGGAAAGATCAGGCCATTTTGGTCATTGTGATGTATTTACCCTTGTGGATGTGGAGGACGGCGAGGTGAAACAGGTCACCGCCATCCCCAACGGGGAGCACGTGCAGGGTGGATGTATGGTGCCCGTTAATTTGCTGGCCAGCCACAACGTGAATGCTTTGATTGTCGGCGGTATCGGCATGCGGCCCCTGATGGGTTTCAAGCAGGCCGGGGTGGATGTGTTTTATGAAGCGACCCGATCCCAGATCAGACCGGTGGTTGAGGATCTGATTGCCGGGAAGCTTCAAATGATCGGTGAAGAACAGGTGTGTGGTGGTGGGGAGGGCGACGGTTGCAAACACTGATGGGGCGCTTGCTTCAATCCGAGAAAAAGGATCGTTTTCATGGAGAATGACAAACCCAAAGACGATGTCTACAATATGCTTTCCGAATCCGGATACGCGGATAAAGCCATTAGATACTTTCAAAACCAGGATAACCTGGGCATCCTTCAAGATGCCGATCACTGTATGGATCTCACGGGCCCCTGCGGCGACACCATGAAGATTACCATGAATGTCAGGGGTGATCGGATAGAGGATGCCAAGATTCAGGTCATGGGATGTCCAGGCGCGGTAGCGTCCGGCAGTGCCACCGTGGCACTTGCCAAGGGAAAGACGTTGGACGAAGCCGAATCACTGACCATGGAAGAACTGTACAGCGAGCTGGAAAAATTGCCCGACCAGAAAGTCCATTGTGCCCGTCTGGCCCTTAAAACCCTTCAAAAAGCCGTGATCCAGTATCGTGCGGAACACCAAAACGCAGTGGTCAACGAAAATCAGGAGGGTCCATGAAAATTGCAGTAACATCCAAAGGGAAGACCATGGATTCCGAAGTGGATCCCCGGTTTGGCAGGGCCGCCTACATCCTGGTGGTGGATTCAGAGACCCTTTCATTTGATGCGTTGGACAATCAAGAGAATGTGAACGCTTTTAAGGGCGCCGGAATACAGGCGGCCAAAATGGTGAGCGAGAAAGGCGCGGATGTTCTTTTGACCGGGTATTGCGGTCCCAACGCCTTTAAGGCCATGAAAGCCGCTAAAATCGGCGTGGCCAACGATGCCACGGGGACCGTGCGTGAAGCTGTGGCTGCCTACGGGGCGGGGAAAATGCCCCTGGCGGAAGATGCAAATATTGAGGGTCAATGGTAAGGGGAGGTAGAAACCATGCCGATTTTTGAGTTTGAGTGTCTGGACTGCGGTCAGAATACGGAAATACTGATGGCAAACAGCGAAAGCGACCTGGTGGCCTGTGGTAGCTGTGGCGGCAAGAATCTCAAGAAATTGCTGTCGGCCCACGCTTCCGTAAGCCCCACGGGAAGGTTCCCTGAAAATGCAGCGGACCGGTGCTGTGGCTCCGGCGGGCCCCCTTCCGGGTGCGCGGGCCCGGGCAGTTGTTGCGGTCATTCCTGATTGTAACTCATTTCACCTGTTACAATGCGTTACGGGACTGATTTGTTTTCGGTCCCTGAACGGTTGTCCGGCCACACCTCTTCCCAAATGTCCGGCGCTTGACTTTTCAAGAATAATGCCTATTTAAAGCGTGTTTTAAGAGCAGGTATACACAAAAATCGCACCGGTTTTTCCGGTAAAGGAGAGAGTTTATAATGGCAGACAATACGCAGGGTTGCGGCATGAGCAACCAGAACAATCAGCAGCAGGCGCAGGACAAGGAGATTGAGCAAAGCCTGGGTCGCATCAAACATAAAATTTTGGTGATGAGTGGAAAGGGTGGTGTCGGTAAAAGCAGTGTGGCAACATATCTGGCCGGCGCCCTGGCCAAAAAAGGTAAGAAGGTCGGTCTCATGGATGTGGATCTTCATGGTCCCAGTATTCCCCGTATGCTGGGACTTAAGGGGAACATCCAGAGCGGTGCCAATGGTGAGAAGGCCAAACCCATCGAATATCTTCCCAACCTGCAGGTTATCTCCGTTGAACCCCTCATGGGAGAGAACAAGGATGCCGCCACCATCTGGCGGGGGCCGCTCAAAATCGGCGTTATCCGGCAGTTTATTTCCGACATCGAATGGAATGATCTTGACTACCTGATCATTGATTCCCCTCCCGGTACGGGCGACGAACCTTTGACCGTGGCCCAGACCATCCCCGGGGCTGAAGCGCTGATTGTGACGACCCCTCAGGAAGTATCGCTGGCGGATGTTCGGAAATCCATCAGCTTCTGTCGCCAGGTCAACATGAAGATCTTAGGGATCGTGGAAAACATGAGCGGTCTCAATTGCCCCCACTGCGGAGAAAGCATCGAACTTTTCAAAACCAATGGTGGTATGTTGACCGCCAAAAAGGAAAGCCTCAGGTTCCTGGGGAGCCTGCCCCTTGACCCGGAGGTGGTCATGCAGGGGGATGCCGGCGGGTTGGCCATACTTGAAAACGAATCAATTGCATTCTCCCGTGAGTTTAACAAAATGGCGGATGAAATTGTGAATGTCCACGAGAGTGAAGAGGGACTTCATTAAGATCGGGTAACCCAACAAGAAGGGAGCACTGGAGTAAAACGGGATAATTGCAATGGCTGAAGATCTGAATGAGGATGTGAAAAATTTCCAGAAGGCGATTCTTCTGAAAAATGACGGCTATGGGATGGCGGCCTTTGACAGAATGCTCAACCCCCTTTACCGGGGTGCTTTTTCAAATTCTGACGGATACGCCCGCGTAACCGGCCCCTGTGGTGATACCATGGAAATCTTTCTAAAGTTTGATAACGATCGCATCGAAAGGGCGGCCTTTGAGACGGACGGGTGTGGGTCCAGCGCCGTTTGTGGATCCTTTGCTGCGGAGATGGCTTTTGGAAAGACACCTGATGAACTCCTGGATTTGACCGGCGACCGGATTCTTGAAAAAATGGGGGGGGCGCCCGAAAATGAACAACATTGCGCTTTCCTGGCGGGGGAGACCCTCCAGGAGGCGCTCAGCAATTATATGATAAAAACAACTTCCGGCTCCAAATAAAAACCACAGGAAGGTTGCAACTTCCAGAGGGTGTGCCCGTCTGCTTTCAGGGAATGAAAAAGCTTGCACAATTCGAAAAATCCGATATGATTCCGTATGTCGTTTTTTTGGATGCCAAAGCTCTGGGATAGTCCGTTAATTGCCAACCGTGAACCTGGGAAGGTCGTGTTGAGAGCCTTTAAAAACCCTATTATTATCCCAACGTAAGATATGGGATAGAAGCCCGCCCTGGGTCAGGACGGGCTTTTTTACTGGCGCCTGAGGAGAGCAGTTCATGGAAAAAGAAATCTTTAGTTTGTGCTTTATGTGTTCGGTCCGTTGCCCCATCCGGGTTCTGGTGAAGGATGACCAGGTGAAATGGATCGAAGGGAATCCCCATGTGACGGGAATGGAGGGGAGTCTCTGTCCCAAAGGGGCTGCGGGAATCGCTCTGCTCAATGACCATCAGCGGCTCCAGTCCCCCATGATAAGGACGGGTCCCCGTGGATCGGGCCAGTTCCGCAAAGCCACCTGGGATGAGGCCCTGGACCATGTGGCGGAAAAACTAAAGGCGATTATTGCGGCCCATGGGCCTGAAAGCGTTGCAATGGGAGAGCGGACCCATTTGGCCACACATGTGAGTAAAACCTTCATGAAGGCACTGGGTTCCCCCAATCATTTTACCCACGATGCCCTCTGCAAAGGGTCGGTGAATACCGCTGCCAGGTCTCTTTTCGGTTACAATGATGCTCAGATCGGTGTGGATTACAAGAATACCCGTCACATGGTGTTGTATGGCCGGAATTTTTTTGAATCCCTGGAGGTGAAGGGCGCCAACGCTTTCAGCGAGGCCCAGGAAAATGGGGCCAAGCTGACCTATATCGACCCCCGGGTGACGGTGACGGCAACGAAGGCCGATCGATACTGGATGATCAGGCCCGGAACGGATCTGGCGCTTAATTATGCGCTGATTCACATTATCCTTAAAGAAAGGTTGTTCGATGAGGCCTATGTGAACCGCTGGTCAACCGGTCTTGGGGAACTCAGGGATTTTGTTCAGCCCTTTACCCCAAAATGGGCTGAAACGGAAACCGGTATCCCCGCCGCGGAACTGGTGGATATGGTCCGTGAAATCAGCCGGGAAAAGCCCTCAGTCATTTTCCATTACGGTTATCGCGGCGCCAGCCATACCAATGAAATTTACATGCGCCGCTCCATTTTCATCCTCAATGCCCTCATGGGGAGTGTGGAAGCCAAAGGCGGTCTTTTCTTCAAGAAAGGCCCGGGCCTGGCTGGAGGGAAGCCAGTCAGAAAATTAACTGAACAGACCTTTCCGGAGATCAAGGCACCCCGTTTTGACAAAGCGGGCACCCCTGAATTTCCACTTCCGGATACAAATCATGGCGTTGCCCAGATGCTTCCCGGGGCTATTTTGAACGATGACCCCTATCCCATCAAGAGCCTGTTCGTTTTTCGCTTTGAACCGCTCATGTCCATCCCGGATACCCATAATACGCGCAAAGCTCTGGATAAGCTGGATCTGATTGTAACCATCGACATCAACCACAGCGATATCGCCTGGTACTCCGACGTGATACTCCCCGAATCCATTTATCTGGAGCGTACCGATTGCGTTCAGCAGGCCAATGGCCTGAAGCCCCAGATGTTTTTAAGACGCCAGGCCACGACGCCCCGCTATGATACCCGGCCCGGGGCCATGATTATAAAACAGATCGCCGAGCGGATGGATCTGGGGCAGTTCTTCCCTTACGAGAACATGGAAGAGTTGGTGCGCTGGCAATTGGAGGGAACCGGATTCTCCATGGAGGATTTTGATCCCAAAGGGTTTGTGGCCTATGGGGATCAACAGATATTCTGGGATCGGAATGACGGGATTCCGTTTAAAACCCCCTCTGGCAAGATCGAATTCGTTTCGTCACTGCTTGAAGATGTGGGCTTTAAGTCTTTTCCCGAATATGAGCCGGTGGCACCGCCCCCTGAAAACCGGTTCAGGCTCACCGTCGGTCGTTGTGCTCAGCATACCCATGTGTCCACCCAGAACAACCCTTATTTAAACGAGATTGTGCCGGAAAACAGGCTCTGGATCAATGCTGAAAGTGCCGGGCGGATGGGGATCGGAGACGGTGCCCGGGTGAAGGTCTCATCTGACTACGGGGAAGGGACCATGAAGGCTTATGCCACGGATCTCATTCACCCGGAAGCGGTTTTTATGCTTCACGGGTATGGGCATCAGGCGCAATCGGCGAGACGGTCGTTTGAAAAGGGCGTGAACGACAGCCTGTTGATGAACAATATCTCTGATATGATCGGTGGCAGCCCGGCCTTACATGACACTTTTGTCCGTGTGGACCCGGTTTCCTGAATAGAGACTGCTGAGTTCGGAGGAAGCAAATGAGCAAGTATTACCTGTTTCAGGATGTAAAAAAATGTATCGGTTGCCGAAGCTGCGAAGTGATCTGCAAAAGCAACAAGGATTTGCCGGTGGGTCCCAGACTTTGTGAAATTGTTGCGGTGGGACCGTCCTTCATCGGCAATCTGCCCAGGGCCGCCTATACGTTCATGCCCTGTTTTCACTGCGAAGATCCATGGTGCGTGGCGGCCTGCCCCACCGGCGCCATGCAGAAGAGGCCCGAAGACGGCATCGTTTTTGTGGATCACTCAATCTGTGTGGGGTGTAAAACCTGTATGTCCGCCTGTCCGTGGGGTGCGCCCCAGTGGAGTGAAGCGATGGGAAAAGTGGTGAAATGCGATTATTGTATGGACCGGGTCGACCAGGGTTTGAAACCGGCCTGTGTGACCGTGTGCGCCACCCACTGTCTCCATTTTGGAATTGCCAATGACATTCCGGCCGTCAGGCGGCAACGCCATGCCAGGACAACGGCATCCCTTTAACAATTGTGGATTGTGGATTTCGCCTTGCGGAATGCTTTTTTCACATGTTCCGCGGGGGGATGCACTGAGGTGAACCATTATGGCAAAGCCGATCTGCCCTGTTGCCGATACCATTGAAAAACTTTCCGAAATCATTGCCGGCGGCCGTCTTAAGCATGCCAGATGCCGTCAGCGGGCCGAAGAAATATTGAAGCTCATGGAAGATGTGGCTTCCGGCAGAGGCGGTCCGGATCACATCCCCACCATGGAGACCCTGGCGTCAGCCCTTGAAACAGAGGGCCCCGATGAATTCTGTAGAAGGACGGGGGCTATGCTGGTTTCCGTTCTGCTAGAACACCGTGAAGTTTTCATAAGCCATCTGGATACCCTGATCTGCCCTGTGACGGACTGTGCCCGGTTGATCCCGTCCCCCTGCCAGATGGCGTGCCCTGCCGGTATTGATGTGCCGAGCTATGTGACGCTGATCGGCCAGGGGCGCGATGCCGAGGCCATCGCGCTGATCCGAAAAGACAATCCTTTCCCGTGGGTGTGCGGTCTGATCTGCACCAACCCTTGTGAGTTCATGTGTGTCCGGGGTCGGATCGATAAACCCATCTCCATCAAATACCTCAAAGGGTTCGCCGCCGAACGGGCCATGTCGGACGGACTTTACACAAATCCTGAAAAGGCCCCTCAAAACGGCCGGAAAGTCTGTATCATCGGCGCCGGACCGGCGGGGTTGAGCGCGGCCTTTTTCCTGGCACTTAAAGGGTATGGGGTCACGGTGCTGGATGCCCTCCCCGTGGCCGGGGGCATGATGATGGTGGGGATTCCCAGGTATCGTCTTCCCAGAGAGGTTATCGACAGGGAAGTCTCCATGATCGAAGAGCTGGGGGTTGAATTCCGGCTCAATACCCGGTTTGGCAAGGATGTGCATTTTGAACAGCTGAAAGCCGAAGGGTTTGAGGCCTTCCTTATCGCCATTGGTGCGCACGATTCACACAAGCTGGGAATTCAGGGTGAGGACCAATATCCTCAGGTGATCGATGCTATTTCCTATCTCAGGCGTGTTGCTCTCGGAGATCGGCGAAAACCGGGCCGCCGGGTCGCCATCCTAGGCGGTGGCAATACGGCCATTGATGCTGCCAGAACATCGCTGAGGCTGGGCTGCCAAGAGGTGACCATTATCTACCGCAGGTCCCGTTCGGATATGCCTGCCAACGAAGAGGAAGTGGAGCAGGCCGAGGAGGAGCGGGTCGGGTTTTCTTTCCTGACCGTTCCCATGGAAATTATCGGTGATGGTGGAAAGGTTACGTCTTTGCGGTGTGTCAGAACCGAATTGGGGCCGGAGGATCAGAGCGGTCGAAGGCGGCCGGTTCCCATTGAAGACAGTGATTTTGAACTTCCGGTAGACGCGGTGATTTCATCCATCGGCCAGCGGGTTGACCCCAAGGGTTTTGAAGCGCTCAATAAATTGGCGTGGACCCGCCGGGATACGGTCAAAACGGACACCATCAGCATGGAAACCAACATGCCGGGAGTATTTGCCGCAGGCGACGCGGTGTTGGGGCCTGCCACGGTGGTTGAGGCCATCGGTGGCGGTAAGCGTGCGGCAGATGCCATTGATAGATACCTTTCGGGAATACCCCAACCTAAAATGCGGACCGTCCCAGTGCGCAGGGACCGGGTTGATTTTATTGAAGTGCCGGCTTCCACCAAAATGATGCTGCAACGGCCGCAGATGCCCATGCTCAATGACGAAAGACGACGGGTGACCTTTCAGCAGGTGGAACTGGGATATACGGAAAACGCCGTCAGGGAGGAAGCGAGGCGTTGCCTTCGATGCGATGTGTGCATCCGTTGCGGTACCTGTGCCGATATCTGCCGCAATAAAATGGGTATTGATGCGCTGCAATTCGGATATTTGGATTTTGATCATCAGGATCCCACCGATTTCAGGGTCACAGCTGAACGCTGTATCCTGTGTGGTGCCTGTGCGGCCAACTGTCCCACGGAGGCTATTTCCATGGTGGATCTAGGGCAGGACCGGATCCTGAACCTTTGCGGGACTATTCTAAATCGGCTGAAAGTTGAGCGTTGCGGGGTTTGCGGTAAGGTCATCGGACCGGAACGGTATCACGATTATATTACCCGGAGGATACGGGGGATAAGCCCCAAAAGCCGGAAAGACGTACTCTGTTTGGACTGCGCCAGGGAAACCGCAGCCAGGCGTCATGTGGAAATCGCACCACCCAAATTAACGGTTTAGGGAGAAAAATAATGAGCTTTCGAAGGGGAGACCGAGTGGAGGTTTATCGAAAATCAAATGATGACCACTGGCAGTCGCATATGGACCGTTACGTGGGCCTTCACGGTATTGTCACAGATCCGGATACGGTCAAAAACGATCCTGAAGCCCTCATAGAGGTTACCCTGGAAAGTGAGGGAACCCTTCGGTTTCCGCAGGACTGTATTCGGTTGCTCAAGGATTAGGAAAAAATGGGGAAAACGTTCAAGATCACCATCGATAGCACGCCATATGAAGCCCATGAAGGCAAAACCCTTTTACAGGTGATGCGGAAAAACGGCATACAGGTCCCCACCCTCTGTTACCATGAAGCCCTCCAGCCCATCGGCGCCTGCAAATTATGTGGTGTTGAGGTGTTGGGCCGATCGGGGAAGCCGAAAATTTTGCTTTCCTGTGTCATCAAGGCCAGGGAAGGTATCGAGATAAGGACCAGGGGTGAGCATGTTGAAAAAGCGAGAAGGGCTGCTTTTCAAAACCTGCTGGCCATGGCGCCCCAATCCAAAAGAATCAGGGATCTGGCGGAAGCCAACGGTGTGCCGCTGGGGCCCATGGCCGATGGCTGTATTCGGTGTCGTTTGTGTATTGGGGTCTGCAAAGAGATTGTGGGTGTGGGAGCCCTCAGGATGGCGGATCGCGGGGGGCACCGCTTTATTGTTCCCCTTGAAGGGGTCTGCATCGGATGCAGTACCTGCGCCAATATCTGCCCTACCGGTGCCATCCGGATGAAAGATGAGGGCGACTTGCGGACCATATTCATTCGAGATGAGGTGATCGGGATCAATAAGCTTGAGCGGTGTGAGGCGTGCGGGCGGTTTTTTGCCTCCCGGAAATTCATAAAACATGTGGATAGGCAGACCACCGATCATGCGGCTGTGAAAGAGCATCACCTTTATTGCCAGTCTTGTGCCAAGCTTTTTTCCAATCGGATCAGGTCTTCCAAGAGATTCCCGCGACGGGTATAACCCCGTCGTGTGTTCAAGGGGTTATTGAGGACAAGGACAGCGGATTATGACATATGAAACCATTGAATACGAGGTTGTCGAACCGGGTATCGGGATGCTGTCCCTGAACCGGCCCCGACGGTACAATACCGTAAGCATTCAGATGATGGAAGAGTTGGAGGCTTTCTGGAAAGAGCGCCTTTATGACCTTGCAACCCACGTGGTGGTCTTAAAAGGCAACGGAAAACGGGGATTCTGCGCCGGTCTGGACATGAAAGAAGTTATGAAATCGGCGCCCCATATGTCACCGGATGAGTTCTACCGGTTCCAGGCACGCCTTGCCCGCCTCAACCTGGCCATGCGCCAGGCTCCGCAACCCATTGTTGCGGCGGTTCACGGAGCCGCTGCGGGCTTGGGGTTCAGTTTCGCCTTGGCATCGGATTTAAGGGTGATTACCCCCGATACCCGGTTTTCAGCGGCCTATATCAACATCGGTCTAGGCGGTGCGGACATGGCCTGCAGCTACTTTCTGCCCCGGTTGATCGGCGCCGGACGGGCTTACGAATTCATGCTGACAGGCAACTTCATGACGGCCCAAGAGGCCATGGACCTTGGACTCTGCAGTCGGCTGGTGGAAACGGATCAGCTCCTGGAAACTGCCCTGGAACTGGCCAGAACCATGAACAGCAAAAATCCCATGGGGTTGCGGCTCACCAAGGAAGCCATCAACGTGAATCTGGATACGGGCGGCCTGGAGCAGGCGCTGCAACTGGAAGACCGGAACCAGATGCTTCTGGTGCTTCGGGGGATGGCGGATAAAAAAGAAAAAACAAGCCGGTATTTCTGAGAAACCATGAAAATGAAAATCAAAGCAGATGAAACGAAAAAGAAAGGATGGGGTAGCCGCTTTCTGGCGTGGGTTATCAAGGGTCAGGAGCGGGTACCGGGAAAACTCTGCGGGCAGTGAGGGGGTTCATCCCTGACCCATGCCGGCGGCATGAAGAAAGACAATTCGAAAATGTCAGAGAGGGCGCGTGGCAACCAGATGTAAATTTTAAAGTTGAGAACCTCTCTGCTCGATTGAAACTTGCTTTTTTACCAGCGTCCCCAGGACTCCACCTGGTTCTGCTTTCTATTCATAGTGAGTCCACATACGAATAACTTTGACAGCTTTATCATCATTTAAAATCTGATAAACAATTCTATGTTGAATATTTAATCGCCTCGAATAGGCGCCTGACAAATCACCGACAAGGTTTTCATATGGTGGAGGGGTTTGGTATGGATTCTGTCTCAATAGTTCAATAATCTCCTCTGCTTTTGATCTAAGGCCAGAACCAGATAATTTCTTTGCATCCTTTTGTGCTTGTTTCGTAAAAACAATTCTCCAGCTCACCAATCCAGATCCTCTTTGCATTCTTCTATTGGAGTTGCCAAACCCGCCCTGATAGACTCACGCATTCCTGGAATACTTAAAAGAAACATGCTTTCCTGAATCGATTGCCAATCATCCTCAGAAACAAGAACAGCATTTCCTCTTTTTCCCGTTATAAAAATCGGCTCATGTGATAACGATGTTTGATCGATGAGTTTGTAAAGCTTTGAACGTGCCTCAGTTGCTGATAATATTGGCATTTTGTCTCCTTAATTGTTTTTCTGATGGTACGTTATAGCGTACGCAATGTCAAGGTGGTTCTTTGGCAGAACGAAAAGCGCACCTGGACCAAGGGCGAAATACCTTTGGGATCAGTTGAAGCGCCTTGTTCGAATTTCCGTCTGGTACAACAGAGTCCCCTTTCTACACTATCCATTCAAAAACAGATACTTATCGTCGCCCAAACCCCATCCACCCACATCCACCCCAGCAACAGCCAAACGTAGACTTTCCAGAAACTTGACGTAATCAAAAAATTACGCTAAGTTTTATTCATGATTAAACCTGACAAGAGTCTTGTGCCTGACTGGGATGATGACAACATCGATCATATTGCTGAACATGGTTTAACCCCCGAACAAGTTGAAGAGGTGTATTACAGTGAAGGACCGTTCCCAACTCTGGCCGTTAAACAAAAGAAAGAACGAGGAAAATCTGGGGAATATAGATACCGTCTGTGGGGTACAGACGCCTCCGGAACTTGTATCGAACTTATTGTGGCCCCCTTTCTCCAATACGGGGTATGGCGTTGCGTAACAGCTTTTCCTATGTCAAACACCACCAAGAAAACCTATTTTAAGAGGGTGAAAAAATGAGCAGACTTCCAAAAAAGACAAGGAATAGTCTCAAGAAAGAGGCCATCCAGTGGGACACCGCTATTCCAGGAGAGAGTCCTGAGCAAATTCAGGAATTCCTCAATGATGCAGAGTCTTTTAGGGTTCCCCGCCCAGCCCGTCAACCGGTCTCCCTCCGTATGGACCCCTTTGATATTTCGATGGTAAAACGACTCGCTCGCAAGAAAGGTGTTCCTCACACCCAACTTATGGCAATGTGGCTTCGCGAAAGAATCGAAAGAGAAAAGAGTCTCCATGCCCCAGAATAAGACGTATTAGGAGGCTGTCCGAGAAGGGCTATCTTCTGCAATCTCTAACGACCGGAAGAAACGGGCAGAGCAGCTGTTTTATCGGGGGGGGGATTGACATGGCCGAGGAGATCAATGGGGGAGGCAGGGAAGATCATTAAGGCATTTGTATCATCTGGATATCTCAGTCTTACAAATTTCTCAGACTTGAATATATTCACGTTTTTTGACCTGCCGATATACTGGACCTTTGTCAAGCTATATCAGATGGATGCCTTGTCATTCCTGCCGGGTTATTCCGGACAACCGTCATTCACGGAGCTGTCTGGCGATTGATAAAGCTTACGACGATCTAAAAGTTTACCTCATAAACTGTTACAGCATGAGAAAATCCTTTTACATCGATTTTACCCTTTGGCTGGCATTCTATTTCATCCTTCACCAACCCCCATGTGGGATGACTGATAAGTATTTTCCCCGGTTCACAGGCCCCTTCGAGTCTTGATGCCAAATTTACCTGCAATCCCATGGCGGCATATTTTCTGCGTATGCTTGAGCCGAATCCCCCTACATTGACCATTCCTGTACTGATACCACATCGGATTTCCATAGGTTGTTCAATTCCTTCATTGAACCATTTGTTCTGAAGATATCTCATCTTTTTCTGCATATCGATCGACATGTTGACACATCTTAATGCGTGGTCTTTATCCGTGGTTGATTCCGGTGCACCGAAAAAAATAAACAGACCATCTCCTACCATGTCGGCGACGACGCCCCCATATTGATGGGCGATATCACACATTTCGGAAAAATAATCATTTAACAAGGCTGCGACATCTTCCGGTTCCATTACCTCTGTCAGCTCTGTAAAGCCCTTTATATCAGAAAAGAAAATTGACAACCTTTTTCTCGAATGTTCCCAAATATCTAGCCAAAGATATTTGAAATTTTAAAAGATTGAAATCCACCGGTTGTTCAGCCAATGATAATGTTGGCAACTCAATAACAAAGGAGGAACAACCGATGGAAACTTTGATCCAGATATTTTCACCAATGATAGGCTTCATTTATCATTGTT
>Ga0233431_1005150_pt1 | contig 13090 bp, 14 predicted proteins | sample SI_118_April2016_FD_179867 | JGI IMG/M metagenome (GOLD analysis project Ga0233431, IMG submission 179867) | Seawater microbial communities from Saanich Inlet, British Columbia, Canada - SI_118_April2016_200_MG | ecosystem: Environmental > Aquatic > Marine > Inlet | place: Canada: British...
ATGGCAACCAAGAAATGTAGCCAGAATAAACAGGTACTAACGCACCTACCCCAGCCAGTAGTAATCCATCCCCACCGCCCCACATTCCAGAAAAATACATTATTCCCCCAAACATTCCAAACAAAACCACAGCTATCAGAGAAGCAATAAATGGATCCACACTTCCCACTACAAGTGACTCAACACCATGTAATCCCAATCCAAGCAGAATCATGCTAACAGTTATCCAGTCTGGGATGTCAGTGGTCTTCAAATCTATCCACCCAGCCATTCCCGATCCCAACACAGCTAACAGGATGTAAACAACTTCGAACATACTAGATAATTGGAATAGATGTTTTTATAGTTAGTTTTTAATCACAACTCAAAAACTTTAAGAAATGGCATCACATGAGTCGCTACAAATATAGGATTTTTCAATTGATCATAAAAGAAACAATTGTTTTTGGTATCATCTTGCCATGCAATCAATGTTTTATCATTTTCCATATGAAGATTAGATGCCTTTTCAGATATTGCATCTTGTAATGCGTATGGGGCATTCCTGCCAGGAGTTCTACCTGTATTAGAATGACGTATAATATCTTCTTTTGTAATAACATCAGTTTTTTTCAATTCCATCTCATGGCGCCTAATAAAATGAGGTTCGATCATATTATCTAAAAAATCATCAGTAGGCTGAACACCATGAAAAAAGTAGCAAGCATCACCAATTTTAGCAATTTGTGGTGTCATGGCCTGACCATATACCTCTGCATTCACAAATCCATAAGGAACATCACGAAGACTGTTTAGAATTCTCCTATAAGTATTCTTTTCAGTATGACAATCTTCACTAAGTTCAAAAATAGCTATTCGCGTATCAGTCACATACTCACCAATAGACATAAAAGTACCAATCTTTAAATACCCTTATGAAAATTCAGAAGAATAAACTAGTGCTTCTAGCTAGCGAAGACAAAAATTATCTAATTCCATGCACAGGCAAATTCAGTTGCAAATATGGTGCAGTTGACTTAGACAAATTAGCTGGTAAAAAGTTTGGAGTAAAAGTAAAACTCGGCAAAAAGCCATTCACAGTTATCAATCCCAATGTTCGGGACATCATGTTTAAAAAATTCGAGCGAGGCCCTCAAGTAATTCTACCTGAAGACGGAGCAATGATAGTAGCAAATACTGGAATTGGTCAAGGTAGTAAAGTAGTAGAAGCTGGCGCAGGCTCTGGATTTTTAACCACCTTTCTAGCTAACTTAGGTTGTCAAATAACTAGCTATGAAAAAAATATAATATTTTTCGCAAAAGCAAAAAAGAATATAGCTAAAGCAGGGTTCAAAACTGTCCTATATAATAGGGATATTACAAAAGCCCGCCTTCCAAAAGACGTCGACCTAGTAGTTCTAGACATGCAATACCCAGAAAAAGTTATCAAGAAAGCACACGCTAGCTTGAAACCAGGCGGATATTTAGTTGTCTACTCTCTACACCTTGAACAACTACAGCGCGTCGTTCCAAAATTAAAAAATTTCTCGCGCATACAGATTATAGAATCCCTACAGCGACGTTGGCAGATGGAAGGTCGTGATAAAACATTCACTAGACCAAAAACCCACATGCTCGGTCACACAGGCTTTCTAGTTTTCGCGAGGAAAATGTTATGAACAAAAAAAATACTATAAACAAATATTACATATACATAATAGTTGCAGCTTTTGTTTATGCTTTTTACAATATACTAAACAAAATGTTTCTCGTAGATATTTCTCCACTAGCTTTTGCATGGGGAACAAGTGTGGTCTCAGCCGGACTTTCCATAATTTATTTAATGTTCTCAAAAAAGACCAAACAAATTAAAAAAATGAATAAACTAGACTGGACATATGTCGCAATTTTGGGTGTAGTAGTAATGTCATTTGGTAAACTTCTTTATTTCCACGGATTATCGTTGATTACTGCAACAAGCACAAGTTTTCTTCTGAGAGTATCACCAATATCTGCTATAATTTTCAGCTGGTTTTTAATAAGAGAAAAAATAACCAAAAAACAAACTTTAATAATGTTTTACATGATAGCCGGAGTTTTCATTCTAACCACCCAAGGTCAATTTACACTTGAATTAGGAAGCATATTCATAGTCATGGCGGGAATCGTGATTGGAGTTGATCACACACTAACAAGAAAAATAATAAAAAGAGGAATCCATCCAAACATAATGAGTTCTTTAGTAATGATATTGGTTGCAATATCGCTAACAGTACTTGTTTTGATATTTGAAGAATTCACACTAGTTCATTGGAAAATTTTTCTTCTGTGTGGAAGTTTAATATTCATACCAAAACTTATTAGAAACATGGCACTGGGTCATATAAAATCACCTGTTGTCGGGACGGTCCTATTAGTACATCCATTATTTGTAGCAGTTTTAGGAGCACTTGTATTAGGAGAATCATTAACTCTGATACAAGCATCAGGAGCATTTGTAATTTTATCCGGTGCATACTTCCTAATCAAACAAAAAGAATAAATTAATTTAAATAATATAGCACACTGCTAATCCCATGGAAGAATATACAGAAATACTAATAGGAGCAGGAGCTATGATGGCATTAATTATACCTCTTGATATACACTATCATAGATTGGAGCGAGCATCTGCTCACAACCAAGAACAAGAACTTAGAAAATTATCTGGATCAGCTGAATACTATAAATTCATAGAAGATCACAAACCAACTGGTCCCAGAAAATATTTTCTCGGGGAATTGATAAGTTATAATAAATCATTATCTATTGAGATCGAAATATGTAAAAATATGCAGACATAATGCAAACTATTAATCACTTTCCTCTATATCTCTTTTCTAAAATCTCTTTAATATTCTGAGCAGTTTTCTTCCCGAGTTTTTTCACTTTTATGATCTCTTCTGAATCAGCAGCAAAGAATTTGAGCGGTGATCCAAAATGCTTAAGAATTTCCCGCGCCCGTACAGTTGAAATTCCAGGTAGTCCAGCCACTAAAAATTCCTGTGCTTCTTTCACCCCGCGATTTTTTTTCTTTCCGCGCACAGCTACTGTCCGTTTTTCATCTAGCTGTTCCCTGCGAGCTATCCAGTAAATCAAACCAGCAGTTTCAGAAATATTTTTTGTCCATAAAATAGGAATAGCATAATCTAGCGCAATTGAAGCCAACGCTCCCCGTATAACATTTTTATTTACCCTATCTTCGTCTCCATAGTTCTGCCCCTCTATCAAAAGCACAGGCTTCTCGAAATTTTGCTTCAAGTTTTGCATCTGTTTAAACAGACGTCCATCAATAACACTTTGTAAAAAATCCCTAGCAGTTTTCCGCTCAACAACAACCCTATCACTTAAAATAAAATCCCCAACAACCAGAAACTTCTCCTCCACAGTACATTCAAACCCGCTCAGCTCCTGCAAAATCCCAGAACTAGCTTCCCGTTTATCCACGTATATAATAATCTTCGGCGGCTCTGGTAGGGAATAGAACTTCACGATTTGCTTAACCATTCAAATAGTACACAATACAGAGATTTATAGATTAGTTTCTATACTCGATCCATACCCAGCACCTTTTTATTGGTTCGAAAGCAAAAAAGCTGCACCAAAAATTATACCCGATCCATACCCATCCGTTTCTTACATCCCGCACATTCCAGTTCATCTACATCCTCTATCCGTATCAAGTGAAACACGTTTCCCCCACATTCGCATTGCAGAATAGTTTCCAACAGCTTAGTATCAACATCAAATCCGCACATCAAAGTCACCTATTCAATAACTATCCCCAGCTAGGGATATACAAACCAAAAACCATTTAGGAATAACAGAAACTACATTTGTCGTCGTTTTTTGATAAATCTTTTTTGATCAATTTTTGCTAAAGCTTTTTGGTCCAATTGAATCAATAAAAAGGTTTGTTGGTGAAATCCCCAATTTTCCCCATTCTTTTAAACTTTCACTCCCAACGTCATTTGGCGATATTATATGAAAAGTGCGAATGGCGATGCTAGAGCTTTAGAAGTCACTCATGAGATACCTGGATTAGAGTTAGGTAGACCAACATATCAAACTAGTCCACAAGAAGCCGGTTATAGAACCGAGGTTAAAAAAGTCAGGTACCTGAACGAAAAAGAACTAAATAGATGTGTAGATCTGGGAACGACAAACTTCAAGCATCAACAGGGTTTGAGAGATTTTATATTAAGATATTATTTTTCTGATGGTGACAGAGATCTTATACTAACATATCAAAAAGATGAAATAGTTGCTTTCCATGAAGCAACTATACTGGATATAAAAAAATCTAAAATCATAGATCATAGTTTTTCTGTAGTAGATAAAGAACATAGAAGACGTGGTATTGATAAAAGAGCAAATCAGCTTAGATATGAGTGGTGTATTGAACAGGGATGTGCGTATGCAAGTTTCAAAACAGCATCTCCATACATGGCTGAAAGAAGAATGAAGGATGGTTTCAAGAATCCACTATTGAATCTTGTATCAGACGATGATTGTGATTTACTTGAAATCGGACTTAAAATAGGAAATGCCAGAGGAGAAGACATAGATGGTAATCTCGTTGTAACAAAAAATGATAAAGATGGTAATGTTTACTATTCTGAAGCTAAAACAAAACCAGCAAAAAATGATATGATAAATAAAAGATTCGAAATATTATATCCTAATCAGAGATTACGATTTGTCAGGAAATTGTGATTTAACATATTTTTTGTAACCTTCTACAAGATACGGTTCTTCTATAACTATAACATGCATTTTAGAAGTGTCATTTAGTATTTCACTTATTTCATAGAATGCTTCATGATCAAAATTTTTTGTTTTTTGAAAAAATTCTTCTATTTTTTGTATTAAATGTTGTGGATATATTACATACAGCATTTTGTCTCCATATATTCCTATTATGGATTGACCTCCATCATTTACACCTATTTTATAATTATTTATTCCAAGATCTTTATTCATTTTATTCAAAAATTTATCAAGATGTGTATTCCCCCGCAAAAGACTATAATATTTTATGTTCTTTTTCTTTATTTCCGCAGAAACTAATGGTCTTTCACTCAATGATAAAAGACTTATGACACTATGATTTGCTATCCACATTATTTCTTTATTTTCAAGAGAATTTATTAGATTTGTTTTTAAACTTTTTACATACTTCATGTAATTTTTAAAACTATCAAATATCAAAAGCTCAACTTTTCTTATATTATCTGCACCAAAAAATAAACCATTAGTAGAATCCTTAAGCTGTTTAATTTGTATAGTTTCCATAAAGGTGGTTGTTCTCTTGACCCAAACATCATTCAAAGCATAACTCTTTTCAGTTTTCACTAAAACATCCCTTTTAACCATATCTTGAACTTTTTCGTAAACTTTATGATATCGGATAGAAATACCTTGCTTGGTTATTTTATTATAGATCTGTTTCGTAGAAACATTTGGATTATCTTTGATAACACTAAGAATAAGCCCCTCGGGAGACTTATCAGAAGTAAGTAAATCAGTAACTACCATATGAAACAATTCGAATTTTATCTTTAAAACCCATACAGAAAGAACGTACGGCTTTCGCCGTGTACGGCGATTGTTGGATAAATCATTCACTTCTCCTTTTTCAACCGACTAAATCGAACACTAACAGAAGCATTCTCAGTAAATAGCTTCTTAGTCTTAGTGAGCAAATCTTTCGGCCACTTGTCGTCCTTAAGAATTTTCTTTATAACAAAAGTGTCTAAACAACTGACTTCCATCCACTTATTGTATTTGTGGATCAACTTTTCCAACTGAGCACGCTCTTTGCTGCTCTTAGCAGGAACTTTGAAGGAAGTAACTTCTTTAACAGAAGCCTTAGCATCTGAACCAAACACAACTGTCACTCCAAGTTGTTTAGCATAAGCAATTAGTTCTTGCCTTAAAACTTCTATCTTCAGCCCAAGCTCTTTTTTCTTAACAGTAAGATCATTAATCTCATTAACCAACTGAACTCCTCGTTCTTTCTTGAATTTCTTAGGCGGGAGCTTTTCTATTTTATACAAATGCGCCCACTCAGTACACATTGGCTTAAACTCACACCAATTGCATAAAGTGGTTTTATTCGGCTTGAAGTTTTTCTCTTTCTCTATTCGCTGTATAAGCTTTATTGTATCTTTTTTGAGTTCTTTCATCTGTTTTATTGTTCGCCTAGAACTGACTTCCTTATCAAAAGCCAAAAAATGCCATATCAAATTGATTTTCTTGCAGTCTTTGTAGTCTCTTTTTATCGCCATAGCATAAAGAGCCAACTGCCTATCTCGGTCTAAATAATTCTGTGTAGTCAGATTAGCATTAGTCTTATAATCATGAATATTATACACACCCTTTCCAGCATAACTTATCCTGTCAATATATCCCTGAAGCTTGTATTTACCAGCCTTGTCTAGATTTATCACAATTCGCTTCTCTAATCCAATTGTTCTACCGTTTCCAAATGGATGATACCGTTTATAGAAGTCTGTAATGAATTTCTCGCCCATTTTCCTATAATTTTCCTGCTTGTACTCGCTTCTTACTATAACAATCCGAGAATTCCAGTTTTTCGCCCATAAGTCATTGAAAACCGCTAACAACTCTTTCAGTGTCATAGTCTTTTGAAATTTCAGGTCTGTGTAGAGTTTTTCAAGTGTTTCATGTACTTGACAACCAAGAAATGCCTCTATCCCTGTTTCTGTCTCTGGTCTGACCTTTTCGATGTATTTGAGCTTGAACTTGAATGGACAGTTCTCAAAGCACGATAGTCTTGAGTGGGAGTATAGTGGCATATGTAGAATATTCATTCCATGGATATAAGTGTTTTTTAAATTAGAAAAATAATAGAATAAATAAGATGTTCAATATGGATCTACTGTTCTTAATAATAGCAATCATAATAGGAGTTATAATTGGTAAATCGTGGTTTGAACAACAAAAATGGTCAGATAAGAAAAAGATTATACAACAAAACCATGAGAAAGAACTAATGGAACTGGAACATGAATATGAAAAGGAGATATTAGAAAAGGACAACATGATAACAGAACGAGATAAAAATTTCGGAATAGCTTATGTAAAAGATATGGGAGAATTAAAGGATTTAGTAATGAGACATGAAAAATGCTTAAGACAAGACGCTGTTAAAAGATCCCGTGTTTCTATTCTTGGGAAGGTTTGGGAACAAATAGCACCATCACTTAAAAACTTCCCATTTCAACCAGAAGATGCAAAATTTGTCGGAGCTCCTATAGATTATATAGTTTTTGAGGGTATGGGAGAAAAAAACATTAAAAAAGTTCATTTTGTTGAAATAAAAAGTGGTAATTCAAAACTCAATAAACAAGAAAAGACGCTCAAAGATGTTATACAGAAAAAGAAGGTCTATTGGCGAGAAGTAAGAGTAGGCGACAAAAACCAGGTAAAAAGAAACAGATTAAAACAAGAAGAAGACAAAGACGTTATAGGAAAACATGAACTATATAATAATTTTGAAGATAAAATAGTAGATATGAAAAAGAAACTCAAAATAAAAAACAAAGATATCGAAGAATCAGAAGAAGAGGAATATGAATAAGGTGTATGAAATTTGATTACTAAAGAAGAAGCAAAAAAAGAGATTAAACATCTCATTGAAAAATACAATAGAATAAAAGAGGCCGGCAAAATAAAATCATACAATGAAAGTATGACAAAAAATCAATTCATAGAACCATTATTCATGGCACTAGGATGGGATATACATAACATAAAAATAGATGATGAAGTAACAAAAGAAGAGAAAATATCTAAAGGGAGAGTAGACTACGCATTTAGATTAAATAGTATACCAAAATTCTTTTTAGAAGCAAAATCTTTGAAAACCGATTTAGATTTACCTAAATGGGCTGAACAAGCAACAAATTATGCATGGCATAAAGGAGTTATTTGGTCTATCTTATGCGACTTCGAAGGTATAAAAATTTTTAACTCGGAAGTTCGTGATAATAATTATAGAGAAAAATTATTTTTTCAATTAAAATATAACAATTATCTAAACAAATTCGATCAATTATGGCTACTTTCAAGAGAAAGTTTTGAAGAAGGATTATTAAATAAAGAAGCAGAAAAATGGGGAAAGAAACTAAAAAAAATCCCAATTGACAAACAATTATTAAACGACTTCAACGATTTTAGAAATATTCTCACTAAGAATATTCTAAGTAATAATAAAAATCTTAATCTATCCGAAGAAGATATAGACGATGCTGTACAAAAATTATTATCTAGAATGCTTTTTATAAGAAAGTGTGAAGATTTAGAAATAGAATCTAAAGAATTAATAACAATAAGAGAGACGAGTCGAGAATATGGAAAATATAAGAAGTTAACAGATGTCATTTTTAGATATTATGATAATCAATACGATAGTGAATTATTTAGACCATTTATTTGTGACCAGCTATTAATTTCAAATAAAACAATAGAAGAAGTTATAAATGGATTATACAGAACTAAAGACAAAATAATAAGCTATGATTTTTCTGCAATTGATGCTGATATACTTGGAAATGTTTATGAACAATATCTGGGTCATATTCTAAAAAAGATAGGACGTGGTACTAGATTAAAAAAAGGTGAAACCCATAGAAAAGAACAAGGGATATATTACACACCCACACATATCGTAGACTTTATAGTTAAAAACACACTAGGCGTCATGTTGAAAAATAAAAAAATAGAAGTTAAAAACTTAAAAATATTAGATCCCGCATGTGGTTCTGGAAGTTTTTTAATAAAAACATTTGATCTGATAAACGAATATTACAAAAAAAAGACAAAAATAGATTCTCCATTCGTAAAAGATCATATATTAAAAAACAATATCTTTGGTGTTGATATTGATTCTAAAGCAATTGAAATAGCTCGGTTGAATTTGTTATTAAAAACTATCGAGAAGAGACATAAATTACCAACATTAGAAAAAAACATTAAAATAGGAAATTCATTAATAAATGATCCTGAAATATCTGGCCATTTATCATTTAATTGGAAAGATAAATTTCCAGAAATCATTAACAGTGGTGGATTTGATATTATAATTGGAAATCCCCCATATGTCTTTTCAAGAGAAAAAATCAAGCAAGAAGAAAAAGATTTCTTTTCTAAAAATTTTGTAACTTCTGAATATCAACCAAATACGTATATAATGTTTATCGAAAAGAGCATAAAATTACTAAAAGAAGGTGGTATGTTAGGTTTCATTGTTCCTGATGCATGGCTTAGAGTAGAATCTGCTAAAAAATTAAGAAAATTTATACTTGAAAACACATTCTTGGAATGTGTAATAAACATACGTGGAGAAACTTTCAGTGATGTTGGTGTAGAAGCTTCAATATTAATACTTAAAAAAACAAAAAAATACAAAATGACAAAAATATATACTGATTTTAAAAATCTAAAATTTATGAATGTCTCTCAACACGAGTGGTTAAAAAATGACAATTTCGAAATTGATATATTTTCAAATAATAATATAAAAAATATTCTAAATAAAATAGAAAGAAAATCTGAAAAACTCGATAGTGTATCATTAATAAAAGCGGGTCTTCAGGCATATGAAAAGGGTAAGGGAACACCAAAACAAACAAAAGAAGATGTATTAAATCGTCCCTATGACTATAACTACAAATTTAATGAAAATACATACAAATATCTTGAAGGTAAAAATATCAAAAGATATGGTCTCACTTGGAAAAGCAATTGGTTAAAATATGGTAAATGGTTAGCTGCTCCTAGAAAATTTGAATTATTCAATTCGCCGAGGATTTTAGTAAGAGAAATACCTGCCAAACCACCATATTCAACAGTTGCATCATACGCAGAAGATATATTTCTTAATAATAGAAGTATAATCAATATATTAAATAAGAATAAAGATATCGATTTAAAATATATTTTATCAATAATAAATTCAAAAATCATAACTTTTTATCATATGAATAAATCAGTAAAGGCTAAAAGGGATCTTTTCCCAAAAATAACACTCAATGATTTAAGAAAGTTCCCTATAATTATAATATCATCACAAGAACAACAGTATTTTATAAAAAACGTAGATAAATTAATCTATCTCAACAATAATCTTCGTTTATTAGACAATAAAAAAACAAATGAAAGAACAAGATTAGAAAAAGAAATTAAATCACTAAATGATGATATGAATAAAAAAATCTATAAACTATACAATTTAACTCAAAAAGAAATAGAAGTCATTGAAGAAAGTTTTAAATAATTTTTATTATAAAAATAAACATTTCATCATAATTTCTGGCATGTATTATCACTTTTTAGTTTTTCTCCTAAGAGAAAACAGGTTTGGTATACCTGCTTGGACTTCAGTCTCTACTTCCTCCTTAATTGGTTTAAAATCATCAAACCCAAACAACTCGGATTCCTCTAAGATCGTACTTATCACTCTAATAACAAAATCTATTTTTTCTTCATACTCTTTTTGTTTTTCAGATTCTGATATTTCATAGCCAAAATCACAATAATGGCACATTTCAGATTTTAAAATTTTAGCATCTTTTTCAGGATATACCCTATCGATAATTCTTTCAACAAGTTGGTATATATTCAAATATGGATCATTTCCATCTTTATACGTCACTCCCTTCAAATTTCTAAGTGTCTTGTTGAGACTTTTTAATTTTTTAACTATAGCTTCCATAAAATATCACTTTTTATTTTCCTTAAACTTCAATTTAAATAAAAGATCTTTAAATTTCTCAGAATCCAAAAATCCCGAACTCATTAAAAATATTAACGCCTTTAGAAATTCATACCCCTCATGATTAATTTTACAATCTGGACACATATTATCTTCCATATTTGGCATAAGAGATCTCACGGATTTATTATCAGACTCTTCGATCTCCTGATATATATCCTCCAAACACTTTGAAAGTATTTCATATATCTTATCAGTCTTTTTATTTTTCTCAATAATGTTTCGCATATTCCTAAGAAACTTTTCTTCAAATGTAACATCTCCCCAAGGATTATCATATTCGCCCATTCTCCTAGAAGCCATACCTGTCCTAAGTTCACAGCATTCAAAATATATTTTCGGGGATTTTCCAGTAGTTCTTTTATTTTTCTTTTCTTTCCAATCGTCTTCTTTTTTTGGTCTTCCCCATTTCCTTTTAAATTCCCTCTTTTTTACCCCATGAATAAATCCAATTGATTCTAATTTCATTATTATAGAGTATATTGTGGTTTTTGCTTCGTGTGTCTTTTTTTCAAGAGCTGAAACAGTTATACCTTTTAGCCCAGCTTTTCTAACTTCCTTCATTATTTTCCAAGACGCTTCGTTTTTAAGTAATTTCGCCATCTGCTCATTATGAACCGGTAAAAATGTCAAATATTCCTTTCTCTCATGAACCACTAAAACCACCTTCTAACTGTTAGTATTACATGTTTAAATATACCCATTAATTCGGGATTTCGTTAAAACGTTTTAACTAACTGACGAACAGTAGGAAGAACTATCCTTTTTCAAAACAGTATATAGATAGAACCCCGATACGATCCGCTCAGGATCTCATGAAGGTTCAAAAAAAATAGGAGATGGTTTAAATGAAAAGATTGGTAAAAAAAGAAAAAATTGGTCGTCATGCAACTCCAAATGGTATGACATGGCACGGGATAATGAAATTAGCATCTAAAGAATATGCCAAATGTAAGATGATAGAAAGATCAAAAAGAATACTTAGCAATAGCGTCAAACTCCAATTACAAAAAAGGATCATGAACAAATACAACCCAAGCATGAATTATTTGGTGATATGAATGAAAGATTTAAAACTCGAATACAACGGAATGAACACATTATGTCCAAGAAATGATAAAAATTGCCCTTGTTGCAAACACCATAAAAAAGAATTAGAAAACTTCTCAAAAGCTATTGGAATGCCTTTAAAAGAAGTAACAAATGGTGGATTTTCTTTAATTAAACAAAGTCTATCTGTCATTAGAACAGTATTTCATATAAAAACCGAAGAATACAATAATGAAGAATTGATAAGAAAAGTTTCTATGTGGACTTCTAAAGATATGAAAGAACTAATGAATCGATTTAATAATACAATAAATAAAAAATTAACAGAAGAACAATTTAATTCTATAAATACTAAGTATGAAACGGAAATAAAGAATCATGAAATACTTCTAAAAAACAAAGATAAAGAATTAAACAATTTAAAATTAGAACAACAAAAAATACAAAATAATTCAGAATCAAAACATAAAGAAATGATCAATATAATCAACGGAAATTTCAAAGAAATGAAACAACAATTACAAAATGAACTAAAAAACAAAGATAAAGAATTAAACAATTTAAAATTAGAACAACAAAAAACAAAGAATAATTTAAAAATTGAAATAAAATCAAAATATGAAGAAAAATACAATGACTATGATGATTTGAAAAGAAACATGAAAAAAGAAAAAGACGAAAAAGAGAAATTGATATTAGAAATAGAAGATTATAGAAAAAAAGAAAAGTATATACCTGCTCTGAAAGGTGGAAAAGCAGAAAAGATAGTAGGGGATATACTAAAAGCATCTTTCCCAACAGACGAAATCATTCCACAAAAAACCTTTAAAAATGAAATTGATTGGGTACAAAAAGTAAAAAATAACGAAATTATTGTTGGAAAAATATTAATAGAATGTAAAGACACAACTAGGTGGTCTAATACATGGTTAAAAAAAACCAAGGATCATATGAAAAGAGAAAACACACAATATGCAATAATAGCCACAAAAAAAATGCCAAATGAAAAAATATTGAGTCCGCTCGGATTAGAAAAAGATGGTATTTTCATTACACAATTAGAAAATGTAGGATGGACTACTGCATTCATGAGATTAGCTATACTAAAAACAAGTGACGCATTTCAACAACTAAATAACCAAAAGGAAAAATTATCTAAACAAACACAAATACGTAAAAAATTATCACAGATATTAAAATCCGAAGATTTCAAAACTGTAT
>Ga0233431_1005151_pt1 | contig 13087 bp, 11 predicted proteins | sample SI_118_April2016_FD_179867 | JGI IMG/M metagenome (GOLD analysis project Ga0233431, IMG submission 179867) | Seawater microbial communities from Saanich Inlet, British Columbia, Canada - SI_118_April2016_200_MG | ecosystem: Environmental > Aquatic > Marine > Inlet | place: Canada: British...
TTTGCAGGTGACGCGCTGGCTCTTCCTTCTCTGCCTCTAAAGCCTTTTGATAGTAGAAGTCTTAGGCTCCATCCCGCGCAGTATCCAACAATTCCACAGGATAAGTCATGGATATGAAGGTCTCCGTTTGAATGAGCTTCTGCTATTTCTTTCGGATATATATTTCCAAGCGTATAATTAGCAATAACGGAACCACTTATATGATTCAAGAGGCTCGCAAAAGAATATCCTGCATTAGAATTTTCGTTAACTCTCCAGTCATTTCTATCAAGATAAGTGCCTACAAGATCCTGTATGTCCATTAGAAGCTGACGATTTTTGCGAAGATTATGATGCTGTGCGCGGTAGAGTATAAAAGATTTTGCTGCTTTTGTTAAACTCCTACGAATAAATGCAGCTTCTGCAAGATCTTGAATTAATTCGATATCTGGTACATCAACTTTATCTTTATAGTCTTTAAGTGAATTTAAAACATCGTTGCATATTGTCTTTGCTAGCTTGTGACTTGCGGTTCCAGCCGCACGAAGAGCTTTTTCTACTGCTAGAGTTATTCGTTCCGGTTCAAATTCCGCAATTCTTCCATCTCTTTTTTTGATTTTAGTGTACGGTAGGCTAGACATGACAACGTAGCTCCCTCTCATAAAGATTGTTTTAGTTTTATACTATACTTAATTTGCTATATTTCTAAATAATTTATTAGTTTAACAAAAAACTATCTATACATAGATATAGTATGTGGCAAAGCGCAAAACAACTATATATTGTATAATTCATTAAAATTACTTAAAAAATATTAATCATGAACGGGTTATAAATTATCAGTAAAATGCTAGTATATCATAGATAATTTGACAGGGCTTTTGTAAGCATTTGAAAGGGCTGATTTTATAAAAATCTGTAGACTTTTTTTAAAAAAGGTATTGACATTTTTTCGGTTATAAACTATGCATATATAGTTTTACGGAAGTATTTTTTCTACGTGTGAATTAAAGCAAGGATATAATCACCTTTATCAAAATTTCCGCAAGTTGCACACAGCACCGGCTTTTTAAAAATTGAATCATCTGTATACTCAAGCCACTCTATTTTTCGACTTTTTAATTTTAAAACGTATTGTTTTTTATATTAGAATCTTCTATTGTTTTTGAGATAGCTTGAGTATATATTATTTTTCAAAAATCAAAGATTTTTTAAAATGGGAAAAATCTTTTTATCAAATTCCGAAGTCAAACATCTGAAGATATTGCATAAACGTGAAACTAACAGAAAATTTGCCGATCGTATTAAAACAGTAATACTTCTAAATGATGACTGGAGTTACAGTAAAATATCCAAAATACTTCTCCTTGATAACCAGACTATTATAAATTACGAGTCTAAATATTTTAAAGGAGGCATTGATAGTTTGCTTGCATCTGATTATAAAGGTGAGCTTTCAGCTTTATTAGTCGACAATTTTCAAATTATTGAAAATTGAGGAGTTACTAATAATATACTCGCTGCCTGCACAACAAAATAATAGAATATTTTAACACTTAAAATGCAATTCTAAATTTTGAAAAATCGATCGTAGCGAGTATATGTTGTATTTGAAACAAACATCAACATAATTAATACCTTTTCGTGGGACATCTAATTAGGATGGAATAAAAGCTGGATAAAGACATCGCTGCAAAAAAACAATAGAGAAAGCAACCATAGAGTTCTTTGTTAGTATGAAAATTAAAAATATTTTATTTGATCTAGACGGTACTGTAATTAACTCTAAAATAGGAGTGACAGGATCGATACAGTATGCTCTTAGAGAGCTCGGAGTTGATAGAATACCGAAACAAGAGAACTTAGTTTGGTGTATTGGTCCCCCGTTACAAAGGAGTTTCTCTATTTTGCTTCAGACGGAAGACAAGGCTAAAATAGACGAAGCAATAAGAGCGTATAGATATAATTATAATCATGAGGGAATTTATCTATTTAAGCTTTATGAAGGAATAGTTAGCACTATTAGAGTTCTCAAAAAAGAAGGCTTTAATGTTTATATTGCGACATCAAAACCCCAGGTTATGGCCATTAAGATTATTGAGCACGCGTCTTTATCTGAATTATTTGACGGCATATACGGTCCTGAATTTGACGGAAGCAGGATTGGCAAAGGAGAGCTAATTTCTTATCTTCTTGAGAAAGAAAAAATTTCTGCGGGTGAAACTATCATGGTTGGTGATAGAAAATATGATATATTGGGAGCAAAAGAAAACGGGATTGTGTCGTGTGGCGTTAAATACGGTTTTGGTGAGAAAGAAGAACTTTTAAATGCAGGTGCTGATTTTATAATACAGGAACCAAAAGAAATATTGGATATTGTGCGATGATGAATTCTACAAAAAAAAATAGGTTAATGGACAAAGGAGCCATTAAACGTGCAGTAGATAGACTTGCCCTTGAAATTGCAGAAAACTTTCCTGGAAATGACCTTGACGACATGGCTTTGCTGGGGATTCAGTCCAGGGGAGTTTTTTTGGCGCAGCGTTTGATGATTAGGTTAGAAGAACTTACAGGTAATCGTCCGCTTTTTGGTAAAATTGATACCAGCATGTATAGGGACGATATTGGAATGAGGAAAACACTGCCTACAATTTTGGAAACAAGGATACCGTTTGATGTTAACGAAAGACATATTGTACTTGTTGACGACGTACTTTGGACTGGACGTACAATTAGAGCAGCCTTGGATGCGATAACTGATTATGGAAGACCTGAAACTATTCGTCTTGCTGTGCTTATGGAAAGAAAGGGCAGGGAATTTCCAATTCATGCAGAATATGTAGGAATGAAATGTTCTGTTTCAAGAGAGAAGCGTGTTTACGTGAAACTGGAGGAGTCGGATGGAGAAGATGCAGTTTATGTAAAATTGTATGCAGATGAACAAAAAAGTGAATTAGAAAGTTGAATAATAGATTATGAGTGATGTTACCTGGACCAAAAAGGATCTTTTAAGTTTAAGTGATCTTTCAGCTGAAGAGATTGTATTGATCCTTGATACTGCAGAGAAGTTTAAAAAGGTAAATGAAAGAAAAGTAAAAAAAGTACCGGCTCTCAGAGGTAAAACTGTTGTTAATTTTTTTGTGGAACCGAGTACACGTACCAGGGCTTCATTTGAACTTGCAGAACAGCGCTTAAGTGCAGATATAATAAACATGAACGCATCTGCTAGCAGTTTAACTAAAGGTGAAACTTTGTTAGATACTGCACGTAATATTGAAGCATTACAGGTGGATTTGATAGTAATGCGGCACTCAGCAGTTGGTGCCCAGCATTTTCTGGCAAAAAACTTAAGCTGTGGTGTAATTAATGGTGGTGACGGAGCACATAGTCATCCGACACAGGCTCTTCTTGATATATTTACTATCAAAGAAAAGAAAGGTTTTGTAAAAGGACTAAAAGTCTCAATTATCGGAGATATTAAACATAGTCGTGTAGCCCGTAGTAACATAATGGGGTTACTAAAACTTGGTGCAGAGGTTACGATTGGTGGTCCTTCAACGCTATTGCCAAAAGAGTTTAAAAAGCTTGGAGTGAGGATTTGTGATAACCTGAAAGATGCTGTGGAAGGTGCTGATGTGATAAATCTTCTTAGGATTCAGCATGAGCGGCAAAAGGCTGCTTTTTTCCCTAGTATTGGGGAGTATACCTCAATTTTTGGATTGAATAATGATACTATAAAGTATGTAAAACCAGATGCCATGATAATGCATCCTGGTCCAATCAATCGTGGAGTAGAACTTGTTTCAGAAATTGCAGATGGTCCTCAGTCCGTTATATTACAGCAGGTGACTAACGGCCTGGCTATTCGTATGGCTGTCTTGTATTTGGTATCAGGTTGTCTCAAAATTAACTAGTTCCATTGTATAGGAATTTGCTTTGAACTTATTGATCGGAAATAATATTACATTACTCATTAAAAGAAAATAACAAAACAAGTTTAACTTGTAAAGATAAGATGACATATAATGAAAAATTCTGAGAATTATATACTGGAAGGCGGAAGAGTTGTTGACCCCCAAAATGGGATTGATAAGGTTGTGGATATTGGAATAGAATCAGGTGTTTTCTGCGAACCTGAAAGGATCAAGAATCCTAAACGAGTTGATGTAAAAGGGTTAATTATAGCTCCCGGTTTTATTGATATACATGTGCATTTGCGTCAGCCTGGCGCGGTAGATAAAGAAACTATAAAAACAGGTTCTATGGCAGCAGCAGCAGGAGGTTTTACTACAATTCTTGCTATGCCTAATACAAAGCCTGTTGCAGATACAGCAGGCTCAATTGATTATCTACGTAGAAATGCAGCAGAAAATGCTGTGATAAACGTTTTACCGGCAGGATGTATTACAAAAGGACGCGATGGAAAAGAAATGGCTGGTATAGGCGGTTTAAAAAAAGCTGGAATCGTAGCAATCACTGACGATGGTGACTGTGTTCATTTTAACGAACTTATGTATAATGTGCTGGAATATTCCAAAACATTTGGATTAACTGTACTTGATCATTGCGAAGATGATACATTAGCTGCAGATGGACTTGTTCATGACGGCTATTGGGCTGCAATAAATGGGTTAAGAGGAATACCATCTGCATCAGAAGTTATAATGGTTGCACGTGATATTATATTAGCAGAAGCCGTAGAAGGAAAAATGCATATACAGCACGTAAGTGCAGCTGACAGTGTTAGATATATTAGAGATGCACAGAAACGGGGGATAGCTGTAAGCGCTGAAGCGACCCCCCATCATATTACCTTAACAGATGAGTGTATTAAGGATTTTGACACTAATTATAAAATGAAACCACCACTTCGGACGGAGCAAGATCGTCAGGCTATTATTGATGGACTTAAAGATAATACGATTGCCGTGATTGCTACTGATCATGCGCCACATACAGAAACAGATAAACTTGTTGAATTTGCTTATGCTCCATTTGGTGTAATCGGCCTTGAAACTGCAGTGCCTGTTTGTTTAACAGAGCTTTATCACAAGGGTATTTTAACTATTTCCGAATTTGTTTCTAAATTTACAAAAGGTCCTGCGGATGTTCTAGGAATAGATATTGGTTCTATTGAACTGGGTAAAAAAGCGGATATTACAATATTAAATACAGACATTGAGCATGTAATAGATAAAAATAAATTTTATTCAAAGTCAAGAAATACTCCGTTCCATGGAAGAAATGTTAAAGGTAAAGCTGTTGCTACTGTCGTAGATGGTAAGTTTATTTACAGCGAACTATCGGAGGTAGATAGCATAATTTAGCTAGTGCTTGAACGAAAATATCCAAATATTTAAGCAGCATATGACACAATATATTATATAAACTAAGCTAAAAATATCAAAACGTAGGTTTGACCCCGAGAGATTCGAATCATAATAAATGACTTATGATTTTTATAAAATTCAAATGCATTATGCGGGTTAAAAACATCTACTGGTTAGAAATTTTGTTTTTTGCTGCACTGCCAGGGCAAATAAATCTCATCTTGCATTTTTTGCAATCACATACATGTATCGCACCATTTATGATAACCAAAATAATGTATGAGATAAATACTAATGATATATTACTAAAAGAAACCTTATTGAGAACTATTGCAAGTATCATAATAAGTATAGGAAGTATCATTAAAACTCCCCAGGTAGGACCTATGGTTTTTGAACCTATTATTATATTGCCTGAATCTTTCTTGTACATAAGCGAAGATAATTTTCCCCATCCACAATGACACCATTTACCATAGTAGAAACAATGGGTGCATAAATGTTTTCTCAAGACAAATCCAAGCATTATTAATGCAAAGAATATATAAGCAATTGAAATATACGGAATACAACTGATTTTAAACTCCAACATGCCAATAAAACCAAGAAGAAATTGGGCTATCAATAATAAATTTTCAGTTAGAATGTATGCTTTCTTAAATTCATTTTTTCCATTTTCATAAATTTTATGTTCCATTATTATTACTCTCCTAATATATTTATTACTCAAGTATTCAATGCTGTTGTTTAGAGTTGTTATATCGACGATGCTCTGATGAGATATATGTTATCAAACGGGATCAAACCCAATGAGTGTTGAGGATAGATAATACAATACTAAGTTATTTCTTCTTTCATATGCTTTTTAAACTTAAAAAAAGCAAAAAGACAAATAAGGGCGAACCCGATAGATGTTATTTGAAGTCCTAATATTGCTGATTTATGGAATAAGGTTACTATAGCAATACCGATTGTTCCTCCTAGAAACTGTGCAAATGTTGAAAGACCGAGTGCCTGTCCTCCTTTTTTTCCATAGTGGTTAAGCAGCATTATTTGTGTTGGTGGATTGAGTACTGCTACTCCAGCACGCATAAACAATACACCTAAAGTTAAAACTGTGCCTATATAAAAAAACGAAGAGGATAGATAGGAAAAAAACAAAATTACTGCTCCGATGCAGCTAAACAGCACTCCTATATGTACAATTTCACATATACTCTTTCCTTTATTATTTAATATTTGCATATATGAGTTGCCAGCAAAAAATGCAGCAGCGACTGTGATAAAAATCCAGGAATAGGCAATAGGTGTCATTCCAAGTTCATTGATATATATGAAGCTTGAAATTCCAATAAAAGAAAAATATGAAGCATAGGCTGCTGCTTGTGTGATAAGGGTAGGTGCTAATATAGGCGAGCGAAAAAGATAAAGATAGCTTCTAACATACTCAATAGGACCAGGCAGGTGTTTAAGTCCATGAGGTTTTGCATCCTTTAGAAACCTGATACTGTCAATTATCAGTATTAGGCCAAGTGCACCACTTGCAAGAAAGCATGCTCTCCATCCAAAATAGTGTGCTAGAAATGAACCGATCACAGGAGAAATGGCCGGAGAAACAGTTAGTCCCAAAAGTATAACACCGTTTGCATTGATTTGATCATGAACATTCATAGAGTCTTTAATTACAAGCCTTGAGACTATTACGATTGATGCAGCGCCAAAAGATTGTACAAGCCTGAAAAAAATAAAATCCCATATAGAATTAGATAGAAAAATCATAATGCAAGAGAAAATATATACTGCCATCCCAGCAAGAATTATATTCCTTCGTCCAAACCGCTCACTCAATGTCCCTGCAATTAGTGAGAAAATTGCCATGCCAAATGCAAATGCATTTAGTGTGAGATTGGCAATATTTGGGCTTACTCCAAAGCTACGTGTTATTAAAGGCAGGGAGGATATGTAGATGTCGGTTGAAGAAACAACCAGGAAAAAAATCATCGATAAATGAAATATCAGATATTTATTCTTCATAACTTAAGTTTTGCGTCAACAAACAGGGTTAAACCTACGTTTTATTGTTTTGATTTTAATATTCTCTCCAAGTCCTTCAGTATATTCTGAAAGTTTTTTAAGAAAAAGTCGATAATCTTCATCGCCTACTTTTAATTCTCTGATAGTGTGCTTTCAAATAAGGGCTATATATTTAGGCAAGGAGAACATTCTGAACCTTCGAAATCTCCTTCATATCTCTATCCCTTCATAATGTGTTCACAAACAATACTCAAAGTGAGTTTTGAATGCTGCGATAGCAGTATTTAAAACGAGGCAGAAACAACCAAGTTGATAACCTACTGACTATACCAATAACTAAAAAGAGCTTGCGCACTGAAAATATATATCATCGGGTGTTTTATAATTCAAGCTATGATGAAAGCTCCATAATACTAAATTCGCCTTTTATTGCTTCAGTTAATAGCAGGTGTCCTTGAAGCGGGTCTTCTCGATAAATCCAAATATCACCAGCTAGGCGGTAATAACACCAAGTTTCAAACATTATTCCTGAAACATTTTGAATATCGAGGTTATTATTTAGTTTTGTTTCTTTGAAAACAGCTACAGCTTCAGGCATCCCCCCAACAATAAAGTAATAACGCAGAGAGTCCACGATTTTTCCATGCAGGAATTTATCAATATCTATAGGTATAGATAAATTTGGCAGATTGTCTGCTGGTTTGCGGCCAACAACTGATTTTATGAATTCGAAGAATGACATGGGGCACATCCATTCAAGCTGTATTCTTCCAACAGGGAAAGAAAAGTCTGCCATTACAACTTCAAGTAGAGAACCGGCCGAAACTACATGTAAGGCAGGATAATCTTCATAGAAATAACGTAGAGCAGCTATTGCAACACCTTCACGAACATCATAACAGTTAACTGAGGCTTTTGGTCCGTCAGAAAAAGTTTTCAAAACTATTCAATTATTGAAAATATCAATCTCTCTATTTCCTGTTGCATGCTGGAAGTTTTGTTAATATGCTATATTTTGTAGTGTTTCTAAACTTGTTTTATTTTTTACTATGGATACCGGTCTTTTAACAAGTCAGGCATCGGGTATGGGGTATCGGAGAAATATATGACTGAACAAAAATTAACGCCTATGATGCGTCAATATAAAAATGTAAAAAGTGGTATTCCTGTTGATGCTTTACTTTTGTTTCGTATGGGTGATTTCTACGAAATGTTTTTTGAAGACGCGATACGTGGGAGTCGACTACTTGATATTACATTGACTAAGAGGCAGGGGATTCCTATGTGTGGAATTCCACATCATGCACTTAATAATTACTTACCTAAGATAGTAGAAGAAGGTGTTAAGGTTGCTATTGCGGATCAGGTGGAGGATCCTAAACTGGCAAAAGGGATTGTTAAAAGAGAAGTTACAAGAATAATTACTCCCGGAACAGTGATGGATAGTTCAATACTTTCCCCGTCTCAAAGCAATTATCTTGTAGCTATCTCAAGAAAGAAAGACTGTTTTGGTATAGCGAGTCTTGATATCAGTACCGGGGAATTTCAGATAACAGAGGTTGACGGTTTTAAAGAGCTTGAGAACGAACTGAGTAGACTTTGTGCTAAAGAATGTGTTGTGTCAGAATCCCTTTTAAGCGAATGGAATGAAAATAAAAGCAAACCGTTATCTGGTGTTCCCGTTGTATGGTCTTCTCTTGAAGACTGGAACTTTGTATACGAAACAGCAGCAGATTTTTTAAAAAGTAGATTTGGAGTAGTCTCTCTTGATGGGTTTGGTTGTAGAGGGTTGGAATTAGCTGTGTGTGCTGCAGGTGGAGTGTTATATTATGCAACTGAAAATCTGAAACATAAAGCCGGTCATGTCAGTTCACTAAAAACTTATTTTACCAAAGAATACATGATACTAGATCCAGCGACAAGGCGTAATTTGGAGATAGCTGAAACTGTCAGAGGAACTAGTGTCGATACTACTCTATTAAAGGTTCTTGATAAAACAAGAACACCTATGGGAAGCAGGTTGCTGCGGGAATGGTTGTTAAGGCCTTTATATGACAGAGATTCAATAATCGGCAGGTTGAATAGTGTAGATGATTTCAAATATGAACCGCTTACATTGGCGGAAATACAGGAGGTCCTGGGAGTAGTAAGGGATCTTGAACGTATTGTTGGTAGATTAAATGTTGGCAGCGCTAATGCTAGAGATCTTATAGCATTATGTCATAGCCTGGAAACACTTCCCGATTTAAAAATGCTACTGGATCCTTACAAGGCAGTTTTAATCAATGAACTGAACAGTGAAATTAATCTTTTTCCTGAAATTACAGTGCTAATAAACGGAGCTATTGCAGACGAACCTCCTATAATGTTGACTGATGGAGGAATTATTCGTGATGGGTATAATGCGACTCTAGATGAGTTACGACAAGCATCGAGAGAAGGTAAGAAATGGATTGCGTCTTTACAGACAAAAGAACAAGAAAGAACTGGAATAAAATCTTTAAAAATCAGATATAACAAGATTTTTGGATATTATATTGAAATAACAAAATCAAACCTGGAACAGGTACCAGAGGATTATATAAGAAAGCAGACACTTGTAAATGCTGAGCGTTTTATTACACCTGAACTTAAAGAGGTGGAAAGTAAAGTGCTTGGGGCGGATGATAAGTCTAAAGCGCTCGAATATGAGCTTTTTCAGGTGGTCAGAGAGCAATGTATAGAGCACACTGAGAGAATTAAAAATACGGCATCTGCCATTGCTGGAATTGATGTTCTTACAAGTCTTGCAGAAGCGGCAAGAATATATAACTATAAAAAACCAACTGTCACAAATAACGAGATTATTCGAATAAAAGCTGGACGACATCCTGTTCTTGACGCGACAATGAAAGAAGAGAGATTTGTTCCCAATGACACCCTGATTGATTCCGCTGAAAATAAAATAATGATAATAACCGGACCTAATATGGCCGGTAAATCAACTTTTATTCGTCAGGTTGCTCTACTAGTGCTTATGGCTCAGGCCGGTTCTTTTATTCCTGCAGATGAAGCTGAGATCGGTATTGTAGACAGAATATTTACTAGGGTAGGGGCAGCTGATGATTTGGCGCGTGGACAGAGTACTTTTATGGTAGAAATGGTAGAAACCGCTAACATTCTCACTCACGCCACAGATAAAAGCCTAGTTATTCTTGACGAAATAGGTCGTGGAACAAGTACTTTTGACGGATTAAGCATTGCCTGGGCAGTTGCTGAATATATTCATGACACTCCTGAGTGTCGGGCTAAAACTCTGTTTGCAACTCATTATCACGAGTTGACGGAATTAGCACTTACCTGCAAAGGAGTTAAAAACTATAATGTTGCTGTACGCGAATATGGTGATAAAGTTGTTTTTCTCAGACAGATAATAGCAGGTGCAGCAGATAAAAGTTACGGGATATATGTTGCTAAACTTGCTGGTTTGCCTGAAAAAGTAATTGGAAGAGCGAAAGAAATACTCGACAATCTTGAGAATAATGCTATCGCCGAAGGTCAGCCGACATTGGCTGTGCATCATAAACGGACGAGAACGAAAAAGCAGAAAAGCGATCCCAAACAGCCCAATTTATTTGATTGGTAAGGGATGAAGGGTTGGTAATGATTCTTAAACTAAAATGTAAAAGGGATCTATCGATAATTCCAATTATGCTGGTTTTAACCTTAGCTATTTTAAACATAGCAATCTTATCTCCCGCGCTTCCAGCAATGAAATCTTTCTACAACATTAGCGCACCCATTTCCGAGTTAATTATAATAATTTTTCTGGCTGGATATGCCTTAAGCCAAATCAGTTTTGGTCCTATAGCAAATATTATTGGTTATAAAAAAAGTTTGCTTTTTGGTATACTAATAGGTTTAACAGGTACATTGTTGTGTATTATTTCTTCGTTTGTAGGTAGTTTCTTTTTAATGTTAGTTGGAAGGTTTATTGAAGGTTTTGGTGTTTCTTGTGGATTAGCGCTTGGGTTTGCTATAATTAATGAACTTTATGAAGGCAAAGCTGTAAGAGATGTTACAACATATGGTTTGATGGTTGGAGCGATTTTGCCTGCACTTTCTAACTCTTTAGGCGGATATTTGACATTTCATCTTAATTGGATTTTTTGTTTCTATTTTTTAGTTATCTGGAACCTTCTTGTACTATTTACATGTGTTTTGATACCAGAGTCTCTTGATAACAAAGAGAGGTCTGAGTTTTCGGTAAAAACAATATTAAACGGTTACATCTCAGCAATTAATAATCAAAAAATAGTGCTTGGCGGCATAACGTATGGGATTTTTGCTGCAATATTTTATTCTACAATAGGGCTTCTTCCATATATAGGTATTGAAGATTTGGCACTAACAGCGGAAACTTTCGGTTTTCTGTTTTTATTATCTTACTTAGGATACTTTAAAGGAACTGTTATCTCAAAATTAACAACAAGGACAATGAGCGCAAAAACATCAATGCTTTTTGGTATAATAATTTCACTTATTGGTGCTTGTATCTTCCTTTTCTGCTCCCTGGTTGGGTTCACAAACAGTATAATTGTATTTGTTTGTGTTTATATAGTGTTTACAGGATTACCATTCGTATTTATTAATTCATCTGCATTGGCAATATCTTCACATAACGACAAGGCTAATGCGTCGTCAATCTTTAATTTTATTTTTAGCTTATTTGCACTAGTTTCAGTACTGACATTACAGTTTTTAAAAACCAATCCAATAATATTGCTTCCATCAATTATTGTTGCCCTATTGATTTTCGGGCTATTTATTTGTCGCAGATTCCTGGCCTTGAGTAGTAAGCGGTAGTATAACAATACCAGGTGTTTGGTTAAATATATGTTTTACATATGGAGAAGATGCAAATTTTTGCATTGACATATAAGTAACAGTAACCTTTAGTCGGAGTGTTACGTCCGCAAGCGAGGTAATCACTTTGACTGTACGAAATAGTAGATAATTCTTCGGTCCCACGACCGGTTCCGCTTACTCAATCCCACCGCATTGGCAATTAACACAAGCACCATCGTCACACGACGCGGTAATTCGACTTCGAGCAATGTTAATCAGCAGAGTTGGTTTTGTGTACTTCATCTTTTCATCTCCTAGTTTTAATTGGGTAAAAGCAGCCGTCCGGTCCAGCGCTAAATCTTCCAAACCACTTCTAACTGATTTTGGCCATCGCTGAACATACTGTAAAATGTCATCCGATGTCTTATTTCTTCTCCTTGCAGAATAACAAGGGTCAGCCAAATTTTTGTCTTACCTCATAAAGGTGCACTGCAATACATTCAACGAGCTTCTGAATAGGATTCTATTCACCCATCCTTCCGACCAGTGACTAAAACAGCAAGTCAAGAAAAGTCAAGTTCTTTTTAAATCTTTCTTGCAAAAAATGGTTCTTCTGCGTTTTAATCAAGAGTTTTTTTTGAGCTTCTTCCATTTTTTGGGTAATGTCAAGAATATAAGTTCACTATAATAGATAGTAATTTTATTATTATGAGTGAATAACTTTCAGTTTATTTTCAGAATTATTTGTGACTTACCCATCAATATTAAAATATAGTTCATATGCTTTACAGGGTCTTAAGCGGGTTTTACAAGGCTTAAATAGGTGTAACTCTCTAATTTAAAAGACCTTAAATCCTATTTATTTTTAAAATTTACTGGCTACTTTAATTCGACACCCAGCAAATTGATAATTCTTT
>Ga0233431_1005156_pt1 | contig 13076 bp, 8 predicted proteins | sample SI_118_April2016_FD_179867 | JGI IMG/M metagenome (GOLD analysis project Ga0233431, IMG submission 179867) | Seawater microbial communities from Saanich Inlet, British Columbia, Canada - SI_118_April2016_200_MG | ecosystem: Environmental > Aquatic > Marine > Inlet | place: Canada: British...
TTAACGTTATCTTCAATACCTGTCCAAAGCACGTTTTTGTCGGAGGCCAGAGCTTCTTCGTATATCCTGTCTTTAACATCTACACGAATATTGTCAATATTGAGCGTATCTCCAACATGGTATTGATTCCCACCTTCTGTAAAGATATCAATAGATAATAACCCTCTAAGATTTAAATATCCATTCAGGATATACCCAATTCGGGCCTGAGTAGCCAAGTTTGTATAGGTATCAAAACTTTCTCCTTCTAGCAGGGCTTCGGTGATTTCCTCCACACCAGATATATTTGCAATCAGATTTTCCACTTGTTCCAATTGCAGATCAAGATATTCTCTTTGCTCTTTTACGACTTCGATAGTAAATACTCTGGATTCTTCTGTAAGGATCTCTGTTGAGACACGCAAAGAAATCAATCCCACGACTAAAAGAGGGATGACCGTAAGAAAAATCAGGTAACCAATGAATTTGATAGTGAGATTCTTTTTTAGGCGTAAGCCCATCAGTGCAATCCTTATGCAGTTTTCCTATTGCTTTACGGTTCCTTTATTCTAGCGTTTCAACTGTGACCATAAGTACATCAACAAGTGTTTCTGCGGGAAAACTTTCGCCATTCAGAGTTCTAACTGCGTACTCCACACCCAAATAACCTTGATAAGCAGCCTGTTGATCGATTGTTACTTGAAGCGTACCTTCTCGAATAGCTTGCTTGGCTTCCTCTAACGCGTCATATGCCGCAACCAGTACATCACCCCGATCAGCTTCTTGTAAATAATTGATTGCCCCCAATGCCATCATATCATTTGCACAAAAAAATGCTCCAATTTCTGGGTGATCCTGAAAGATATCTTGAGTTACTTCGTAAGCTTCGTCTATTTTCCAATGAGCAGTTTCCATGACAACAACAGTGATATTGGGATTTTCGGAGAAAGCACGTAATGCGCCTTCCTTTCTGGCTTCGGCATTTAGAGCGCTGCGAATCCCTTCCAGAATAGCAACATCTGTCGGGCTGATGATTTGATCGCTAATATACTTGGCCGAGAGATAAGCTGCCTGCTCGTTATCTACACTAATAAAGGGAATATCAACTAAGCCCACTTTTTTTGAAAATTCTGGATCAAGCCGATTGTCAATATTGATCACGACAATCCCTGCATCTTGCGCTTTTTTAAGCACCGGAATTAGCTCCAAAGAGTCCCCTGGCGCGATTACAATAGCATCTACCATTTCTCGTATGAGTTCATCTACAATTTCAATTTGCTGCTCGATAGATGTTTCTTGCGCCGCAGTTTTAACAACAAGCTCTACTCCAAATTCAGCCTCGGCTTGTCGACCTCCCTTTTCCATTTCGACAAAAAACGGATTAGTGAGTGTCTTCATCACCAAGGCAATGGTATAGGGTTGAGAAGAGCTTTCCTCATCAACACTCGTCTGAGGTGTATGTTGAATAAATGGCTCTGACGAATCGGTATTATTAGGAGCGCTGCAACTAGTTAGGAATATAATCAAAACTATTAGCCAAGATACTTTTATTCTTTTCATTTATTACTCCTCGTATCCCCTAATAAAAAACCATTTCAAGATCACCCATTGCTTTATGCACAAACTTTCATTTATTCAATTTTACCTGAAATAGTTCAGGTAATTCATAACAAACTAGTTATAATGCAAGCAAAATAGTAGACAGATTCAATTTGATGAAGGGTAATTATTGATAAAACAAGGTGATATTTTCTGGCTTCTCTTGGAAGAACTCAATGAATTTTCTTCAGAATATCCACACCCCCATGTGGTGGTTCAAGATAATGAGATTAAACATAATCATCACAACACTGTGATGCTTTGTGCATTAACGACGAATATGAAGAAAGTCAATTTGCCGGGGAATATCTTGCTTGAAGCAGGTGAAGCAAATCTACCTAAACAAAGTATTGTGGATGTTTCTCAAGTAGTCATCGTAGAAAAAACACAGTTAGGAGAATATATCGGGTCGCTTAGTGAGCAACGCGTCAGTCAGATTCTGGCGGGCATCAAATTTCTGAAAAGAATGGCCTCGAACCGGAAATAAATAAAGGAATGGTGAATATATTATGAAAACACAAGATGAAAATATAATCCTTGCCAAGTCTGTTTTTGAGCATTTCAACAAACACGAATGGGAGAAAATGGCAGGTTTATATACTGACCCCGCAGAGTTCAAAGACCCTTCTTTTGGCAAGGAGATCGTCTGGCAAACGCACGAACAGATTGCCAAGAAATATGGCGAAATGGGTGAGATATTTCCTGATATACACGATGATGTTGTGGCGATCTATCCGTCGGGGGAAAAGCATGTTATTGTGGAATTTATCTCATCAGGAACGGCGCCCGATGGCACCAAGTGGACCTTGCCGATCTGCACGATCTTTACCATTGAAGATGGCATAATCACAAAAGATTTTTCATATTACGATACTAAGTAGCAAGCAAAAAAGAAGCCGCCAAATTGGCAGCTCCTTTTTCTTATTTTCTCACCTTATAAATCACCGTCTCCCCCTCCCTAAAGACTTCATCCCAGAGCAGACCATCTTGGCTTTTAAACTTCTCCAGCCCAATGCCGGGATAATAGGCTTTCTCCACCTGCCCAACAACAATATATTCAACGTGATATTTCTCGATGAAATCTCGTGTTTCACTCAAATTTGTCGTTTCGTAAAAAGCTTTGATTTCTGCTACGCGATCAGTAACGAGATGTGGGGTCAGGGCGCGTTGCTGTCGCTGATGCCAGTTCCAGCCAACAACGCCGGGGAGACCGGTGTAGATGCTGTAGCGGCTACCCCAGCGATATTCGGGGGTATTTGCTTCCACAATAACGGGGGAACCCTGCACATTTTCACGCATCCATAAAATGCCCACGTAGTCTTGCCCTAAATCAAGTTCTACGCTGTCCCAATGCGTGGCGGATTCCATATATTTCATGCCATCGAGACCAGCGGGGGCATCCGATTGCACGCGATCACGGATTTTATCCATTGTGCCGGTCACGGTGAAGAGCAGCGCGCCAGCAAACAAAACCATCGCCACGCTTTTCCAGCCACCTTGCCATTTTTCCGTCCATTTCTTTATTTCAGGGAGCAGCCAGCCAAAAGATGCACCTGCGCTGATGGCAAAAAATGTCCAGGTTTGCAGGTAGAGTTTGAAAACGGTATTCATTCGGCCAATATCGCCGCTGAGGACGATCACTTCTACGACAATGGTCAGGGCCAAGCCTGTTCCGGTCAGGAATAGGATCAGTCGCTGCCCCTCGCCGAGATTTGCTCTGAAGATCAGCACCCCAGCCCAAAACAAGAGCGGCACGGCCAGCCATCCAATGCTAATTTCAAGATAGGCTAATCCAATCAGGAGCGCCAAGACCATTACTGCTGCAAAATTCAGCCATTCTTTGCGCGTTTTTTTGAACACGGAAAGCGGCGTTTCGGCCATCCATTCGTGCGTCTCCCACCACATCCACGAAACGATCATGAAGAGGAAAAGTCCCCATTGTGTGAAGTAAGATGAGAGTGGCGTGTGTGAACCTGTCCACTGCCGGATTTCGCCATAAGCCTGCCCAAAAGCGGCAATATAAGGCTGGAAGAAAAGGGTGGAAAGCGCAAAAAGGACAGCCATACCTGCGAGGGCTGTGCCAATACGCCAAAGAATCTCTTTATGCTTAGAACGAAAGAGAGCATAGACAGCATAGCCGACGATAGGAGCAGACCAGAGGGGAATATTGATAATAGTCATGAAAGCTACCACAACTATCAATGCGATACCAATGCTCCGAAATATCCCTTCTTTTACGTATCGGAAGAGAGCATAACCCACGATGATTGCAAGGAGAGGTAAGTAAGAGTAGAGGTCCCAAGTGTTGGTCGGGCGCATCGCCCCTACAATCAGGCTTGCTCCCGCTATTTCAACAAGAATCTGGAAAAAGGAGTTCTTCCCGTCAAAGCGCGCGTATAGGAAAGATACTGCCCAGGCAATAGCGAGTACTGCGAGCGGCAAGACGATCATATGCGCGTGCAGATCGCTGTAGAGGAAAGTGAAAAGGGGGAATTCGGTAATTGGCTCTACATCGCCCGGGGCAGGGATAACGCGGCTAGGGAACCAATACCAATCACCCATCCGAAGCGGCAACATTGCTTTGTCAGCGATCATTTTCCAAATTCCCTGCATTGCCAGCCAAAGATGTTCGAAAACACTGATATCGGCGTAATGCCCATTCGTGTCGATAATGCGCTGGAAAGCATGGTAAATAGCGCGGATCGTGCCGAGGTTGCCGAGTAGGATCATGGCCGCAGCAGAGGAAATGCCTGTAATAAAAGGTAATTTGGGGATTGGGGATTGGGAATTGGATGTTTCTTCATCGTCCAATTCTCGATCTTCGATTTTCGATTTTCGCCCTAACAAATTCCAACCGATAGAAAAGGCACCCATTCCCACCATCGCGAAAAGCATCGGTAAAATGTAATTATAGGCAGTTGTGGGTGTTAGACCGAGTAATTTGACGGGTGTACCGACCAATACAAAGCCAAAATAATAATAATTAAGATAACCGCCAGCAAACCAGGGATCATAAGGTGGGAAGGAGGTGCTCTTTAAGACCGCATGGAGATATGATAGATCCATCGGACGCTCGCCGCCTTTGGATGGATGCCAAAGGTCAGGATTGCCGATGCGGATGAGTAAATCAAAGAGGAAGAAAGCAAGGAAGAGACCTTCTATCATCAAGTAGTATTTGCGATTTTCGCGCCATTCTGTGCGGAGGGCATCGCGTTCTTTGTAGGCCAGCAACGTACCCAAAATAATGATTGTTGCGAAAACAAGCCCAATGGTCAGACGGCTATACGCTATACCAAATGAGCCGAGCAACCAGGGGAAGTAGGCGAGCAGGAGCAAGCCAAATGCGCGCGAAATCGGATAGCCTTTATCGGCGAGACCGGGGAAAACTCTGCGCACGATGGGATAGGTGAAAAGCCCCAAAACGAAAACGGTCAGATACCAGAGCAATAGTCCCAAAACGGGATATTTATTTTTGAGCGCATCTGCGTTGAAAAGCTCAGACCACGTTCCGCCCTCACGCTGTCGCGCCCAATCCTCTTCGGAGAGAATCAATTCTTTTGGCACTTCAGGGCCATCATATTCCCCCGCTGCCTTTGGGGTCAGGTGAACAACATTGCTAATATCCACTGCGCTGAGCAAGTTCTGCACTTTGGCGGCATCAAAGGCATCTGTTTTTTTGAAAATAAGCACTTTTGTATGGTCATAAACCGTAAAGGCTTCTTCTGCAAATTGGTCGTTTACTTCCCAATGAAAAATGCCAGGAATTTCAAGCGTGGGGAAAGATTCAAAAACTTCGACCAGTTCGTAGCCAAGTTGACCGGCGTAATCGCCGGGGCGGGCGGTGTTAAAACACCAGATCACATCTTCTTCGGGGGGACAGCCAATCAGGTATTCGTAGTAGGCTTTCGTGAGGGGATAACGCTCAGGAACACGCGGGAGAGTTGCCCACTGGCGGTTGGAGGAGATGAAAAGATAATCTCCCTGCGTCAGATTAGTAACGAATCGGTCAATTTTAACTTGGTCGTCTACCCAATACATTTCCATATTGAGACCGGGCTGGTAAAGACCACCAAAGCCATCATATCCGTCAATACGAAGAGGCAGGCCATCATCCCAGGATGATTCGTTAGTAACTGTGGAGCCTTTTAGGAAGAGCAGATCGCCAGTGGTCGTAATTTCAATGTTGTAGCTCTCGTTTTCAACCAATGCGATTGGCGAATCAAGTTGCAGGGTTAGCGGCTGATCTTCGGGGAAAGCAGGTGTAATGGAAGCGGTAGCAAAATCATCTCCCTCAAGCATACCGGATTGACGCGTTATTTTAACGGTTAATATTTGGGGAATCGATCCATCCGGGCTTTGTACCGAGGCAAAGTGGATCTCTGTTAATAATCCTGTAGCATTGACAATAAAGTGATGGTTATAGGGTGCAGTTGCCTGAACGCCCAGCTCTTGCGGGAAGTAAAGTGGCTGCTGATAAACTTGATCGCCCTCTTGCGTAATGCGAAGATTTACCGCGGCAGGGACGTTATTGTATATCCAGCGAGCGGCAGCTACACGGGTATGCGGGCGTTGATAAATTTGAACAAAAGCATAAGCCCAAAGCACAGTAGCCACTAAAACCAACGCACCTGCAACGCGTAATATGTATTGCATAATGCGTATTTTTGGCTTCTGGAAAACGACCCATGCGGCCATCATCGCCAAAAGCGGATAGATGGGAAGCTGATAACGCATGGTGGGGTTAAATTGACTCGATTGCCAAAGGAAATAAAAAGCCGTCCAACCCCAAAGTAGCAGATGGCGACGCTCTCCTTTTATCAGGCGCCAACCCATCCACAAAAATCCGACCCAAGCGAGGATCCCCAAAGGAAGCCCCAGCCCCCATTTGGTCAGATTCTCAAATGAGTAGAGATGCGAACGTCGCGCCCATTGGAAGGCAAAGGGCAGATCAGCATCTCCGCTGGCTTGGGCGCGCTGCTCCATGATGTTGCCAACCCAAGTCTCGTTGGGAATCATCCCAAAGAAGCCAGGACCGTTGAATGCGTAGGGTTGAAAGATGCGAAAAGCAAGAAAAGATGCAAGTGCGCCAATAACGAGCAGAACGACAGCTTGATTCAAGATTATAGATAATTGATCGCTGCCTTCTTCTTCGTTTTCCCTTTCCGATTTCTGCTTTTGATTCTGCCAAAAACGCAACACAAAAGCTAACGGTAATAAAATCGCCAAAACAGCCGCATTGATCTTTGAAGCAACTGCCATCCCGAGAGCGAGGCCAAATCCAGTACTAAGCCAAATAAATTTGGCACTCAAAATGTTGAACCTTTTATCTCCCCGCTCTGCGCTGTCTCTTGCGCCTGGAGAAAAGACAATCTCCACAGCAAAATAGATCGTCAGGAACATGAAGAAATTGACAAAAGTATCAACCGTAAAGAAATGCGATTGTTGAATTTGTAAAACCGCAAAAGCTGAAAAAGCAGCTGAAAGCAGCGCTATTTTTCTGTTATAAACGCGCGCGACAATAAAATAGAGCAAGATAACACTTAACAGATCCGCTAAGGCTGAAAGCTGTCTGCCAACCAAATGTACGCCCCCGTAGCCCGTCTCTCCGACCCACTCGGCAACATAACGCGTGGCAAAGATCGGTAATGTTCCGTATACAAAGAAACCGTGTCCACGATTATGGGGATTAAGCGAAGAACAAGCTGTGTCAAAATAGCCGCCCCATTCTTCGCAGCCTTCTGGAGGAGCGCCTGTCATTTCAGTTGTTAATTCAACCGGAACAATTGCGCTCTCGACCATTGTCAGAAAACGCTCGTCAGGATGCAAGTGCTGCCCATCGTCCCAATCCAAACCAACGGAGCGGAACCAAAATCCCGCTATGATGATGAGAACAAGAGCAATATCGTAAAGGAGATGATGCTTAATTTTAGATTCGTTCATAGAAGTATATTACCGCTAAGGCACACGATAGATCATAAAGTCGTGATTCGGCACTTTTGAAATATATCGGGTCAAAATGCCATCGGGATAAAGATAAAGCAGTTCTTCGAGCGCTTCTTCATCTTCTGGCTTATACATGAAGAGTTTCGGGCCGTCAAAATCAAGCGTTTGGTATAAATTTTCGGACCATAACCCAAAATTTCGATTTGGGATTCCGGCCCAAACGCCGGGCAAACGCGTATCTACCCAATGCTCATAAGGCACGATCCAAATCGTGTCAGTCTGGTCATGTTCTTGCCCAAATTCCTGGATGATCGCTCCCATTTCTGATGAATTCCAGGCACCAATACGAAAATAATCTGCGTAAGTATTGAAAACCAGATTGTAATTCTGAAAGAGAGATATACCAACCAACAAGATGGGAACGCCCCAAGCAAATACTCTATTTAAGCCACGAAACGAACGTGACCTTAGGCTTGAGAGCAAACCATCGACAGCTAGCGCAACGACAACGAATACCACCACCGCTGCGCCCCCCATCCGATTTAATGCCGGATTCTCTTCAGGATAGGCGATAGATAATGTTGAGGGGAGCTGTAGAAGCAAAATGGACAGAGGCAAGTAGAGGTCAAGCCAGTGACCCGCACTGAAATAACGCACCAATAATAGAACCACGCCAATGATGAAAAACGCGCCGCTGACCACGCCTAGCGCGGGTCTTAATCCTACAGAATGAACCCAAATGCCCCCGTTATCCCAATTGAACATTTTGATTCCATCCCAAAGATTGGATGCGAAAATCTTCCAGCCTTCGCCTGTCCCATTGTCCAAACGAGAAAAAGCACGGTACGAGAATCCATTGGGGTTTTCCAGCGCATAACGCCCCAGCGGGAGAAAAACGATCACGGAGATCAAGGCAAGAAAAATAAGGTGAATGATAATTTGCTGACGCACGCCCCGAGATTGCTTATGGATCAGGTAAATGGCGATTGCGGCAACGATCACAAAAGGCATGATCCGAAATGGGCTATAACCATGTGATCCTAAACCGAGAAAAAGTCCTGCAAGGATAAAATCATTACGGCTTTGCCTGCGAATTCCTCGCAAAAGATAAAAAAGTGTTGGCGCAACAAATAGCGGATAAAGCGGAAAACGCAAACCAACTCGGCTGATGACATTATGCCAATAGGAAATCCCCATCAAAAAGACAGCGATGAGACCAACACGCTTATTGGCAACTTCTTTGCCAAGCAAATAAATATAGGGGAGTGTTAGCAAACCCAGTAAAGCGGTCCCCAATTTGAGACTAAAAAAGGATAACCCTGTGCCAAAAACTTTGGCAACGAGCAGCGTCCAATACATCTGGATAGCTTCTCGCCCAGTATTGCGCGGGAAGAAGATACGAGTTTCGCCTTGAGAAATATCGTAAACATCGAGAATTTTCTCCGCATGGTCGCTGAAAGGCTCTGGCGGCACTGTCCCTGTTTGGTAAAAACGGAAAAAGAGGATAATAGCAGAGACCGCCAAGAGGAGAATTCCCCATTTAGGGTTAATTTTTATCTTTTCTTTTTTCTCGCCCGTACGCCATAGCCCCCAAACAAAAAGGAAGATAGCGAGTAACCAGGGGAAGGTATTAAAAAGGGTGAAACGATTGTCAGTAAAGGTGAAAAATGCAGCAAAGGCAAGGAATACCCCTAATAAAATGGCAACTATTTTTATTAAAGAAATTCTCAGAGAATCAAATTGCTCTTCAAATTTACGATAAGGTGGTAATCTCCACTCACCGTTGAGATATGCCAAAGTGAGCATCGCAAAAGCTGCCAAATAGACCAGCAACCCGCCTGTTGCGGCAGAAGGTCCCTGATGAGGCGGTTCAAAATTCCACTGTGCCAGTAATGCGAGGAATAAGGCGAGCAAAGATCGCCAGGGGAGAGGAGTAAAAAGTTGCAAGTTTGCAAGTGGCAAGTTTTCAGATTCATCCTCTTCAGCGGGATTGAAATCCCTGCTTAAATCCGAAGTCCGTTTAAACGGACTTTCTATCTCAGCCGAGAATTCATTCTCTGGCTCTGGCTGGCTCTCTTCATCAAGCAATTCGAGATTCTTGATCATCCCGAGTTTATATTTTAGGTAGTCAAGGACGCTGGGTTCGTTTAGATTAGACATAAGATTTTAGGCTTCAGTTTTTTACCACAGAGTCACAAAGGGCACAGAGCTATTCTTTGTGCCCACAGAGAAAAACTTTGTGCTCTCCGTGGCTTTGTGGTGTATTACTCTTTCTCCGCAATCACCAAAATACTCTCCCCCCAACGCATCGGCAGAAAGGGGATTCCAACAATCGCCTGCAAACCGCCCAAGGAGCCGAAGACGAGCTTTTGCAGCATCGGCGGGATGAGGGGATGTAGGGTGTGTGCATAGTAGTCTAAGGTATCCAATAGCCGCGACTCTTATAGGTTTTATATCTAAAGTTTAAGTATGTGAAAGACATGTTTTCTAAATCCAAGATATTGATATACGATTCGCATTCATTATCAAGGTTACGAGAAAATGTCATTACTTGTCGCCTATCAGGAGAAATATCCCCAAGTGAACTTGAACAGTCATGCAAAAACAAAACATCAGTTTGACCTAAGTTTTTCTCAGATAATGATTGTACAGATACTGTGTATATTCTGCTAGCATGTCTATCGATTATTAGAATTTTCGAACTATCCAACCACGATATATCAGTAGTTGCGCTAGAAATATCTATATATCTATCATAATCCATAGCTGGAAGCGAAGTAAGATGCAAATAGTTGTGGTGAAAGGTTTTTGTTGCTGGTTCCACCCAAGTGAACCAATTACCATCTGGAGAAAAGGTGAGAGGATAAAAATAAGAGGAAAAAACAATTTGTTTACCTTCAAATTCAAGAGCTTCTTTCACTCCTCCCCCATCTATGCTGGACATCCAAGGGTAACTATTTGTGCTCGAACTATTCCCTCCTAAACTTGTGCTAATTTGAGAGTCCCAATAAACGTGTGTATCGCTGACAGCGAGAATTTCAACAGGCTTGTTTCCTTCCCCATCGTAGTTATATTTATAGATGCTACGTTGATTAGAGCCATCACTATTAACACTATAAATTCCAAATCCTACTTCACCTTTCCCAACGAAGACTAGCCGTGTATTATCTATCCATTTTGCGGAAAATCCTCGCCAAGAGTATTTAGGTAGGTCGCTCGCGAGTTTTACGGGGTCTGATTCCAATGAATTCAAATCAATAGAATATAGATTTCCATAATCACCTTCGCTTGAAGCTATTAGTAGTTTTGCTCCATCTGGAGAAATATCTTGAATGTAATTATAACCTTCTAATCCATTTGTAATAGGAACCATATTTGTCCCATCTATATTTGCAATAAACACATTTTGATTGCCTTCTAAATCAGGAAATGCTGTAATAAGTTTTTCCGCTTCCTCTTCAGCCATATGTTCTTTTCTCAATTCAAAGATGATGCTGCCTGACCCTCCTCCAATTTGCGTAGGTGTAGGTGTCATGGTTGGCGTTGGTGTTGGAGTTTGAGTTGCTGTCGCCGTTGGGGTGAACGTCGGTGTATTTGTCGTTGTTGGCGTTGGTGTGACAGTAGCCCCAAATAATTGTCCTGAACCACAACCTGAAAGCAATAGGCTAAATGCAAATATCAATACTGCAATTACTTTACTTTTGATACTCATATTTCTCCTTAGTTTGCATAATCCATGTTTTATTAACAACTTGCAATCTGCAACTTGCTACCGTTTCTCTGCTATCACTAAAACACTCTCTCCCCAACGCATCGGCAGGAAGGGAATTCCGATGATCGCCTGTAATCCGCCCAATGAGCCGAAAAAGAGTTTTTGGAGCATTGCGGGGATGAGGGGAATATAGGGCACATCCCAGAAGCCGTCAGAGAAGATTTTGAGCGGATTTAAGTTTGCGCTATGGAGCATATCCAGCCATTCGGCGGGCGGTTTTAGGGCAATGTGGGTTGGGTCTTGATAGCCAATCCACGCCTCGCCTTTGAGGGGCTTGAGCAGGGAATCCAAGTTTGGAGTGGCGAGAATCAATATCCCGCCCGGGGACAGTATTCTGCCCAACTCGGAGACAGCAAGTTCCGGGTCACGGAGGTGTTCGACAACGTGTTTGATGATGACCACGCCGAAGCTCGCATCCGCAAAGGGGAGATTTTCCGCAGAGCCGACGTTTAATCCCGTTTTGGGGGCAACATCACGCGATTGGCTTAGTGCCCAATGGTTAATATCGAGAGCGTGGGTTTCAAAATCCGGCTCCAAAGAACCGATTAAGTGCCCCATCCCCGAGCCGATTTCGAGCAGGCGTGTGCCTTGCTTCCCATAGCGGCGCGCGAGAATGGCGTTAAAACGGTTCGACCACCAATACATGCTGTATTTGGCAAAGGAGGTGTTTTCGTAGGTGTTGGTGGAGAAATAGTCTTCGTTAAATGCGTTGTCGTGTGTCATGTGTTTAAGTGTCAGGTAACCTAGTTCCTAAGCGGAACTAGATTTTATTGTCTCTCTTTTCTATCCCATCAAGTTTATTCTTGGGCAAAGTTTGATAGATTTTTCCAATTTCTGATCGCTTTTTGGGTTTGCCAATTCGATCGTCAACTATCTCGTTGATAAGCTCAAAAAGTTTCTTTGCAATTTCTGGAGTATCGTCTAAATTAATTTCTCCTGGATGAACAGCATCGTTGCCAATCACTCTAACTATATCTAATGATTGTTGAATATGAGTTGGCAATCCTTTTTTGACTAATGAATGGATGTCGTCATTTATATTTTTACCTTTTTCGCCCAAATGCTTACAAAGTTTTTGAACAGCCAATCGCAATAAAGCAACTGAGCTTTTAGCCGAAAGAGTGAAAACAAGCTTTGCTTCTTCATAATCGTTAGCTATTTCATCGGGCATATCAGAATGTGGCTCTGAAATTGTTGTGTCTGTAATTGGATAAAGAGTAGATTCTTCAGTTTCTCTTGTCCAAATTTCATTTCCATTTGCATCTCTGCCAACATAAATTTCATTAATGGATGAATGTGAAACTTGAGTTACAGTAGGCTCAAAACAATTTGTACAAAGCAAAACTTGCCATTCATTCGTCCAATCCTCTTGCCCCCATCTTTTATCTTCAACAGTATGTATGTGCTCTCCTTCGCAAATAACAGCCATTGTAGCTGTATTTTCACAATGGTTGCATTTTACAGCTTTATCTGTCATTGGGTGCGAAGAATGACTATTGCTTGTAACTCTATGATTTTTCATATAAGAGTTTCCAGAGAAAAAAGATGTTAATATTATTTTTTACGTGCAATATAAAAGGTAAAGGTCCCATCATCCACTGGCTCAACCGAAGCATATTTACGAACAAAACGCTCGGTAAAACGCAAGTTCCAGCGGGTGGGGGAGAGAAGCCATTTGCGCGTAATGACGTGTACGATCAGCGAGGGCAGCCCAAAATAATGTCCCCATTCTAACACGCGCATCGCGGCTGGCGAAAAATAATGCCACCAGTGCACAAGTTCA